>ERZ772909.948-NODE-948-length-16760-cov-19.509608_pt1 | contig 16760 bp, 10 predicted proteins | sample MGYA00511137_ERZ772909 | MGnify/ENA primary metagenome ERZ772909 (study PRJEB29015, sample SAMEA2738095) | human oral metagenome | biome: human oral; feature: human-associated habitat; material: saliva | place: China | collected 2270 ... | reverse complement strand
TCACGCCCCTTCCCTTCGGGGGAGGGGAAGGGGGAGGGGCCATCATCTTTCTGAACCTTGTGTGTTCTGTTCATCTGTGTTTTTCTGTGAGAAATAGAACGCACCCACTCTATGAGCTGACGCACAAACAACTCGCTGGGGAGTTTTATCTCTCACAGAGCGCACAGAGTTCACTGAGCCTTTTGGCGCACAGTTTCGAGCCCACAGAACGCCTCCGGCATACAGAGGTCACAGAGCGTTACTGCTAAAGATGGGTGTTGGGTGATAGTTGTTAGGTGTTGATGATAAGCCATAGGGGTATCTCGGTGATTACGCCTCTCCCTTCGGGGGAGGGGAAGGGGGGAGGGACCAACTTTCTGTTAATTATCCTCTTGATTCAAGAACACGTCGGATAAGAAACAAGAACATGCTCTTCTGCGTTTGAGAACATGCCTTCCTTGCCACAAGAAGGGCGTCTTCTACGAGCAAGAAGGGCATGTTCTCAAACCCTATTCGTAATATTCTGATTTCGTGAAGGTTATAAAATCAATCGCAAGGTACGTTATATTTTTATTTAGAGGAAGTTTCTTTCATTACAATGTAATGATTTTTTATTACTCTATAAATTCTCCTCTTTCCCAATTTTCACCCAACCTTCAGCAGTAACGCTCTGTGTTCTCTGTATGCCGGAGGCCTTCTGGAAGCCTCACCCCCAGCCCCTCTCCGAATGGAGAGGGGAGTGATCACCGAGGTTACCCCTCCTTCGCTGCTTGCGTCGTGATGGGAACGTAGATTTACCCTGATACCTCTTTGCCTAATCATTAACACCCAACATCCATCACCCAACACCCTTCTTTGGCAGTAACGCTCTGTGTTCTCTGTATGCCGGAGGCGTTCTGTGGGCTCGAAACAGTGCGCCAAAAAGCTCCGTGAACTCTGTGCGCTCTGTGAGAGAAAGAAATATCCAGCATAAAAGAAATGACTCCCCACGACTATCAAGTGCGTTCTTTTTCTCACAGAAAAACACAGATGAACAGAACACACAGCATCTCACAGAGACATTAAGTCAACCGATCTCACAGAACGTTACAGCTAATCTTAGTTGAAAGGCCTCTGTGAACTCTGTATGCCGGAGGCCTTCTGTGGGCTCGAAACAGTGCGCCAAAAAGCTCCGTGAACTCTGTGTGCTCTGTGAGAGAAAAAACTCACCTGCGTGAGAGAAAAACCTTTACGAAGTATGCAAGCAGCCCAGTAGGGGTAACCTCGCATACTACTCCCCTCTCCATTCGGAGAGGGGTTGGGGGTGAGGCAAACTTCTCCTTCTTCCCTCACAACCCCCGATACAATTCGCTATAGGCTTGGGCCACCTTGATAAAGTCGTGGTGCTTGCGGACATACTCATAGCTTTGGCGGCGAAGAGAGGGGATGAGAGAGAGGTTGTTGACCAGCTTTGTGAGTTCTTCTACGCAACTCTCGTAGGTGGGGAGGACGTTGATGATAGGGTGGAGGACAGTCTCGTTGAGGATAGCATAGTTCTCTGGTTCGCCGCCACCGATACAGATAATACCGTGGGCCATGGCCTCTAAGGGATTCATCGAGGGCGTGTAGCTGTAGAGCTGGTCCATGATAGCATCCGAGCCCAGCATCGTACGCACGTATTCATCAAAGGGTAAACCCGTTACAAGCTTAAGGTTGAGTTTGTTGGGATAGTGTTCTTTCACCGTCTCGGCCGCTCGCAGCATGATATCCGTACCTTTATAAGCCGACCGACTCTTACTAATTCCGATGAAGAGGTTCAGTCGGTCTGGTGGTGTGTCAGGTATGTTGGGCCGCTCACCCACCACGATAGGGAAGGGGATAAAGACCGTCTTCTTCGGGAAATGCGGTTCGTAGCATCGCCAGTATTCGTAGAGTCCTGTCACGATAGCGTCGCACTCGTTCGCCATCAGTATGTTGAGCCGTTCCTTCTCCGTACCAATCCAGTCCTTGCGCTCGGCCTTAGCCTCCTCGTTCTGGCGCAGTCTGCTACCGATATTAAAGTCGCTATAACGCAAGGGCATCGTTGTCGAGCACGTATCTACCCAATAGTAATCCATTCCGAAACCACAGAGTATCAGCTTCTTATTATGCTTCTTCAGATAACGAAAGACCGAGCGGAGTCGTTCGGCTTTAAGTTCAAAGAACATAGGGTTGATGAACTGTACGACATCATAGCCTCGCAGGCGTGGCAGCAAGGCATAGATTTTAGCCAATAGGCGCAATCCACCGAGTCGACCAGAGGGTCGGGCTACATCGATGTCACGTGGGTAGTTCTTCCAGAAGTCGCCATTCGAGACCACAGTCACCGTGTGTCCTAATTGGCGCAAACCCTTTGCCAGTGTGTTGTGTACGTTACTATATTCGCCTAAGAGGAGGATTCTCATTCGTTGTGGGTGTTCTTTCGCTGAGGGAGAAGGGGTTAGTTGCTTTTTAGATTGTCCTGTTCATGTGTTCTTATTAGGCCATCACAGATGTCTTGGGATAGGACAGGTGTAAGACAGTCAGTCCCCTTCTCGTAGATAAAAATTACCGTTTCAGACGTAGAGTCATTAGTAGTAATCTACGTCCGAAACTACTGTTTGTCATTCTTCTAAACCATTTATACTTACTTGTATAATCCTTGTCAGGCAGCGGGAAGAGCCCATGCTGCGAGAGACGTTGGAGTACATGGTTGAGGTGGGTCTCGTCATGTGTGAGCGTGATGACATTGTAGATCAAGTCCATTGACAGTTGTGCGATGCGTCGTTCCATAGCGATACGCTCCTTAACAGGGAGGTGGTCCACCCCTTCTTGTAGTCGGTAGATAACCTGTTCGGCGTCAGCAAGGCGTCGGATACGCCACCGTCTGTCACGTCTGTGCATGATTGAGCCTTCGCGTTTACGGTAGCAATAAGCCTTGTTATGAGTTTTGTAGATGTTTTCAGCACGTAGCATGAGTTGTGGGGTAAACTCTTCATCCTCATGGAGCGTACCCTTCGGGAAGCGAAGGTCGTGTAGCATGTCCTTATGAAAGAGGAGCGTACATACCGAGCCGTGTATGTTGTTGTGCGTCATATACTCCGTTCCACTAACCGGACCCTGTGCGTCAGCGAGCGGTTTGGCCGTCGTCTTGTCCGTAGACTCAAACAGAACCATGTCGGCCTCTTGGTATCTAATGATGTCAAGGCACTGCTCGTAGGTGCTTGTCAGCAACATATCGTCGCCATCAACGAACTGAACAAAGCTGCCTTCAGCCAAGGCCAATCCCGTGTTTCGGGCCTGTCCTAATCCTTGGTTAGGCTGTCTGACGTAGATGATATCGGTCGATAGGGCCAGTAACTCATTGATAGGCGAATAGTCTGCACCGTCATCAACGACGATAATCTGGCGTTCGGTCGCGTTGAGACTCAATGCCAAAATACTATTGACACAGTCTCGTAGTACGTCAATAGGCTCGCTATAGTAAGTGACAATGAAGCTTACTAATGGCTTATCTTCCTTATTTTGTGAATAAACTGGTTGAGTTGACATAAGCGTTTTAATCCTATTAGGTGGAGAATAAAGAGTTTCAAGGTCCCTTTGTAGGGTAGGACGGGTAGGAGGGGAGCGGCCTGTGTGGTCTCATAGACATCCATCTGAATGTTAACCAACGCCTCGTAATAGGCAGGAGTCAGTTCGCCCCATAGATGAAGGTGCTTGAGATGCGCATTGAGGAGGTCGGTCAGTTCCTTTCCCCCCGCCTTTGCGGTGATGCCTCTGTCGTTCTGACAGTAATAGTACAGGCCCACGGCAGTTGTTGCCACTACCTTTGCCCGTTGGAGAAGATAAGGATAAGTATAGACATCTTCGAACACCTTGCCCACAGGGAAGCGTATCTCAGAAAAGAGATCACGTCGGAAAACTTTATTACAAGCGTAGGTGTGGAGGTGACCACCTCGTAGCCAATAGTCGCGAACAGAGTCGACTGACGTATCGTCGAAGGTCAGCAAGCGTTCTTTCGACGCACATCCATAGTGCAGCAAGGCAGGATATTCAAGGATGTCGTAGTCGGGGTGAATAGCTAACACAGCCAACAAGGCCGTATATGTACCCTCGGCAACGAAGTCATCAGAGTCGACAAAGGTAAGATAGTCGCCTGTTGCCACGTCTATCCCTGCGTTTCTCGCAGCTGAAAGACCCCTGTTTGTCTGGTAGATAAGCCTACAGTTCGCCCTGTCGGCCGTCATCTCCTCGGCAATCTGCCGTGAAGCATCCGTCGAGCCATCATCAATGAGCACCACCTCCATCCTGTTGTCTATCTGAGCCAACACACTCCTCAAGCAGCGACGAAGCGTGTCTTCAACGTTATAGATAGGTATGATAATAGATAGACTCATGTGATAATAGTTTGATGCAAAAATAATAAAAAACTTTGAAATGCGTTAGTTATTATGATGAAAAAAGCCTCTAATACTGACAGCTACCTACATATCTTAAAGTACATCAGCCTCTTTGGTGGTGTACAGGTGCTGAATGTGCTGATTGGTATCGTCCGTAACAAGTGCGTTGCAATGTTACTTGGACCGCAGGGAGTCGGTCTTATCTCTCTCTTTAACTCGTCAACAAGACTCATAGGCGACGCTACGAACTTCGGTATCCCTATGAGTGCTGTGCGCAATCTGGCTGAGGATTACGACAAGGGAGACGAGGAGAAGCTGACGACCGACATCGCTGTCGTGCGCTCATGGAGCTTGCTGACGGCCTTGTTAGGTCTTTTTATCTGCGTTGCCCTCAGTCCGCTGCTAAGCCGTTACACCTTCTCATGGGACGGCCACACGCTTCATTTCGTACTGCTCTCGCCTTGTGTTGCACTGACAGCATTGGCGGGAGGCGAACTGGCCATCCTTAAAGGCATCCGAAAGTTGGGTGCTTTAGCGGCTATCTCGGTCTATAACGTCCTCGCAGCCTTGGTTCTGACCGTCCCACTCTACTATCTTTTCGGTGACACAGCCATCGTCCCTTCGTTGGTGTTGATGGCCTTAGTGCAACTACTCCTAACCATCGTCGTGTCCTATCGGCTCTATCCTCCACACGTCTCCTTGCGTAAGTCGCTATTAGACAAGGGTTGGGGCATGATACGTCTCGGCACAGCTTTCGTCCTCGCAGGCATCTTAGGCTCTGGAGCCGAGCTGATCATACGTAGTTATCTGAACAATGTAGCCGACATCTCGACCGTTGGCTTCTATAATGCAGGGTTCATGATGACGATGGTTTATGCTGGTATGGTGTTCTCAGCGATGGAGACCGACTACTTTCCTCGGCTCTCTGGTGTGAATAGCTTACGGTTCACTTTCAACCAGATTGTCAACCGTCAGATAGAAGTGACGCTCTTGCTCATCTCGCCTCTACTGTCTTTTTTTCTCTTGTTCCTGCCCCAGTTGATTCTCTTCCTTTATTCTGATAAGTTCCTCCCAGCCCTCGGCATGGCACAAGTGTTGGTCTTGGCGATGTATGTGCGGGCCATTCGCTTACCCGTAGAGTATATCCCTTTGGCCAAGGGCGACTCCCGTTCTTATCTAATCTTAGAGGGTCTGTATGACCTCCTACTTGTTTCTCTCGTGCTACTCGGCTTCTGGAAGGGACAACTCTTCGGTGCTGGATTAGGCGCAGCAGCGGCGGGAGTGCTCAATCTCGGCTGTGTCTACGGCTATGCCTACGCACGTTACGACTATCGACTGTCGTCTTCCGTGGTGGTCTATACGCTCATTCAGATGACTATTGGCCTCCTCGTCTTCTTTTGTGTACGTTCTGAACATGACAGTCTACGCTGGGGAGCAGCCCTAACGTTGTGCCTCATCAGTACGATAGTCTCCCTTCGTGTGTTGAAATCGAAGTCGGGACTGTGGAACGCCATGATTAATAAGGTGAAAAATAAGTTTACTCGCCATGCCAAAGATTAGTATTCTCGTTGCCGTTTATAACTCGGCTGCCTACTTGCCGCAATGCCTTGACTCCCTCTTAGGGCAGACTTTGCACGACATAGAGGTGCTTTGTGTCGACGACGCGTCAACCGATAACTCCCTTGCCATCCTACGACAATATGCCGAAAGAGACAGACGTGTGAAGGTGTTTGCCCTCGATGAGAACCATGGGATAGCCTTTGCCCGAAACGTGGCACTGTCGAATGCTTCGGGCGAGTTTATCTGCTTTGTCGATAGTGACGACTGGTTAGCCCCCAATGCACTTGAGGCTGTCTGCAAGACCTTCACCGACGACGTTGATAGCGTACTCTTTCAGGTTGTTCTCCACTATGCTGATGGGAGCGAGAAAACCTATCCCATGCCCCCTTTTGAGGCCTTGTCGGGTGAGAGAGCATTTGTCGATAGCCTTACATGGAAGATACATGGAGTCTATGCCATCAGGGCAGCTATCCACCATGCCTATCCTTACGACGATGCCCTACGGACGTATAGTGACGAGAACATAACACGTATTCATTATCTAAAATCCCGTAAGGTAGCAGTCTGCGAGGGTGTTTACTACTATCGGCAGCACACTTCTTCTACCACACACAGGGTCAGTGTGCGCCGTTTCGACTATCTCTTAGCCAACGAGCGTATGCGTTGTCAGCTCGTTGCCATAGGCACCTCCGAGGTCAACCTCCGTTGTTATGAGACGTTGAGATGGCAGAATTTAGTAGGGTTATACCTCTTCTATTATCTTCATCGGCATGAGCTCTCGGCCACCGACCGCCAAGAAGCCTTGTCAATCATGCGCCACGTCTGGCAAACCATCCATCTTCAGCAGGTGAGTCCGTCCCTCCGCCGCAAGTTCGGCTATATCCCCTTCCGTCCTTCATGGCTCCTCTTTCGTCTGCAAGAAGAGCTCTACTTCACCCTCCGTGCGCTTGTTGGGAGGAATAAGGAGGTAGAGTGAAGCCTCACCCCCAGCCCCAGTTGGCCCCTCCCCCTTCCCCTCCCCCAAAGGGAGGGGCGTAATCACCGAGGTTACCCCTACTTCGCTGCGTGTGTCTTGATAGGAATGTGAACCCTCGCCGACACCTTTATGACTAATCATTAACACCTAACAACTATCACCCACCACCCATCTATGGCTAATCCTCAACACCTAATGCCCAACACCCAACACCCACCTTTAGCTATAACGCTCTGTGAACTCTGTATGCCGGAGGCCTTCTGTGGGCTCGAAACCGTGAGCTTAAAACCTCCGTGACCTCCGTGTGCTCTGTGAGAGAAAGAACTCCCCAGCGTGTTGTTTGTGTGTCATCTCATAGAGTGGGTGTGTTCTTTTTCTCACAGAAAAACACAGATGAACAGAACACACAGCATTCCACAGAAGGCCTCCGGCATACAGATATCACAGAACCTTACAGCCATCTTTAGCTGAAACGCTCTGTGCGCTCTGTATGCCGGAGGCCTTCTGTGGGCTCGAAACTGTGCGCTTAAAACCTCCGTGACCTCCGTGCGCTCTGTGAGAGAAAAAAGTCACCAGCGTGAAAGAAAAACCTCCCCACGCCCCACACAAGCAGCCCAATAGGGGTAACCTCACATACTACCTCCTTATCTGAAACAAGTCAGCAGGATGACGAAAAATCCTTACAACCCACCAAGCCGACCACCCTCAAAACACACAGCTATCATCGCCTACAACCGAGGATATAACCCACAAGTAATCAGCGTGTTATGTTTTGCGTTCGAGTATATGCCCTTCTTGCTCGTAGAAAATGCCCTTCTTGTGGCAAGAAGGGCATGTTCTTGAACGTAGAAAGGCCTCTTCTTCCATCTTGAAAAGCATATACTCCATGCAAGACACATGAAAACAGTTTACAAATAAACGTGATTAATAGAAACACAACCACCCCAATACTATCTCAGTCCACCTTTTTCATTGATTTTCGAAAATTTATTCTAAAACGCTTGCAAGACTAAAATAAAAGGTATATCTTTGCAGCGACAGTTTCCACCACGCCTCTTAAGAATGCGTACCAGGGTGGAACTTTTGCTTTTTATACGCTTATGAATTACACAAAACAACCTTTGGATTATCTTCAGATAGAATAAGCAAGTTAACAAGTTGACAAGTTGACAAGTAAACCAGTTGCTTGATAGTCTCCGTGATAGGCGAAAAAACATTACATGTTATCATGGAATTAAGACTTGAAAAGCCGTGCGCTCTGTGAGTGTTAACCTTCCCATACGGCTCTCAAACATTCTTTTTCTCACGGAGGTTGCGTTCTTTCTCTTATAGAGGACAATTCATTTCTCACGGAGGGTGCGTACTTTCTCTCACAGAAAAGCACAGATGAACAGAACACACAGCATTCCACAGAGACATTAAGTCAACCGATAACACAGAACGTTACAGCCAATACCTATCAACCACCACCCATCTTTAACTAATCATCAACACCTAACACCCATCACCCAACACCCATCTTTAGCAGTAACGCTCTGTGAACTCTGTATGCCGGAGGCCTTCTGTGGGCTCGAAACGTGCGCCAAAAAGTTCTGTTAAATCTGTGAGTTCTGTGAGAGAAAAACATCCCCTGCGAGCAAATACATGTGATAAGTAACACGTATAAGCCCATATTCGAGGTATTAGCGTAATTCGTAGTAAAACGTATAAGGCTCGTATTCGGGGCATTAGTGTAATTCGTAGTAACACGTATAAAGCGCATATCGGGGCATTAGGGGTATTTGCAGACATATACATTAAGTATTCGTGGATTATATATAGTAAACTGTATATAACATAGGTATTGGACATCAACATGTAAGACAAAGAGGATGTTGTCAGGATAGAAGCGAAAAAAGATTGATTAATGAGGAAAGAGTAGGCCCGTAGGGACTGTTCTAACCAAATATAATCCATTACAGAAAATAATCATTAAAATCGCAGGGACTGAAGGATTTTATTTGTACTTTTGTCCTGTCTGTGGCTTAATCTGCACTCATCTCTATCATTAAGATACGTGACTGCTACGACATGGTAGACTCCAGAGTAACCTTTCCGTGGCTCATGTACTGAGTATTAAAACTTAAATCAAAATATTACAAAGATAAATACATATAGACAACTCGCTACGACAAGACGAGGAACTAATAAGGATAGGCTTATATTCTTCGAGAAAGTAAAGTTCAAGATCAATATTCCCAATAAATGAAACGGATGATACAAACCAAGGAAAAGAATGGATGTAAAAACTGAGTATTATTGGTGAAACAGCAAGGTCCCCATTAAACCTCACGATAAAAGCAACGTTTACAATCCTATTCTCGAAGACAACTGTGCCTAAAAAGAATTCTTTTAGAAAATAATTTAAGAACCAATTAATTATGGATTTAACGAAAACAAGCAATATTATAGGATACTCTAATCCTATTGAAATGCCTGTAAGTGAGTTATTAACAGGCAGCTTCAGCTTCTCCATTCCGTCGTATCAACGGGGATATAGATGGGAATCATCAGAAGTAGGAGTCACAAATAATGCTGTTAAGCAAGTTGACGACCTACTTAACGACCTCACTTCCTTTGTGAAAACGAACATAAATAAGAAAGCCAATTATTATCTTCAGCCGCTTATGGTAAAGCCCAAAGTTGTCCAGGGCGGCAGCTACGAGTGGGACGTATTAGACGGACAACAGCGTTTAACAACAATGCTTCTTATTTTGAGATGTATCAAGGAGAAGTTATATGCAAATTCCAACCTCCCCCTTTACACCTTGAAATATGAAAACAGAAAGCAACTTGATTTCTCAAAAATATCCTATAACCCATCCTCCCCAGACTACAACTACCCTTCCCCGGCACATAACTTAGACAGCTACTTTATTAGAAAAGCCAAGGACAGGATTGAGCGATGGTATAATGATGAGTTATCAAACAACCAAGCTCTGCAAGACAAGATAAAGGAGCTACTCGTCTACGAAGACGCATCTCGCGGTTCGTCTACTCCCCCTAATCTACGAGCCATCTTCATTTGGTATAATGTAGAACCTATCACTACGCCAGATACGACATTGTCAGGAAGTCACATTCATGATATTGAAGTCTTTAACCGACTAAATCGAGGAAAAATTAGTCTGACAGATTCCGAACTCATCAAAGCCCTTTTCCTACTCTGCATCAAGTTATCGCCATCGTCAGGAAGTTCGCTCATGACATCAGAGACACTCGTAAGGAAATGGGACGAAATGGGGAGGAAATTCCAAAATGATGGTTTCTGGAAGATGATCTCGCCTAAAGACAAAGATTACAGCAACCGTATGGACCTGCTCTTCGATTTCATAAAGGACTGTAAGGGTGGTAAGACCAGCACTTCATATCGCTACTATTATGACAAGATGCACAATCTTCTTACCACACCTAACCCTGCACAGGTAGAGTCACTATGGACTGAAATCAAGATGTTTTTCGATACACTCTGTAAGTGGCATGAAGATGTTCATAAACACAACTATATAGGCTATCTCGTTGACTGTGGAGAGAAAATGTCAGAAATCTACAATAAATTGAGTCATTCTCAAAGCTTGACAAATCTTATCAAGGCCAATCTAAAACTTTCCTGTATAGAGGATTTAGAAGAACTAAGCTATCAAGAACGTGAATCTTTTAATAAGATTAGAAAGATATTACTCCTCTTTAATGTCTTGACCTGCGACAAGTTTGGACAAAAGTTCCCTTTTGACCTCTACCGTGACAATTCTTATGACGTAGAACATGTGAACTCGCAGACGGATAATCCTATCGAGAAGATAGACGAAAAGAAAGGATGGATCATCGAACATGCCATCCCATGCTTGTGGGTTGACCGCAGAGAGACGGATGCCCAAGGTCATTTCACCCAATCAGCAGTAGCAGCAAGGGAACTCATCATCAAGGGTATCCTGCTACTAAAGGATTTCAAGAAAAATGAGAACAAGGATGTAGGGAACAAATTCAAGCCTTACAGAACAGAAGTGGAGAATTACTATGCTTGTGGTGATTGTTCAAAATCGATGGCCAACAAGGATTCTATAGGAAACCTTACGCTTCTTAACTCATCTATCAACAGAGAATACAAGAATGCACTCTTCCCAAAGAAGTTGCGCACAATAAAAAGAAGTGATCAAGAAGGAGCATACATCCCTCTGTGTACAAAGTATATGTTCTTGAAATATTACTCAAATCCCCAGAAAAATGTATCTGCCTTCAGTATGATGCGATGGCAGGCCGAAGACCAGAGAGATTATATCAACGCAATAAAAGAATCAATTAAAACAATCATTTGATATGGCTTATTATAATTTACAAACACTCCTTCACCGTACTTTTTCATGGACTATGACCTTACCAAATGGTCAGACACAATCAGGAAACAGTGTACGCAATATTCCTGTACGAATACCAAAGATTCAACGAGACTATGCTGAAGGACGTGAAACAGAATCAATTGAACGAAAAAGGCATAGCCTTCTCAATGATATTTTAGATGTCGTGTATGGCCTCCGACCGAGCCTGTCTTTTGATTTCATCTATGGTTACATGCGTTCTAATGGTAAGAACTTATCTGGAAATGAGTGGCAGAATACTCAATTGCATCCCAACATAGCATTCGAACCGCTTGATGGGCAACAACGTCTGACTACATTATTCCTGCTATACTGGTTGTTTGGCAGGAGTGCAGACTTGTGCGACAATCATCACTCACTCTTTATTTATGAAACACGTGACACCAGTGAGGAATTTTGTCATTGGTTAGTAAACCAACAAGCAGATACTTTGATTTCAGAATGGGAAGCTAAGCGTAAAGAAATAAAAAGCTTTAACACCCAGCAAAAAGAGAAGTGGAATTCTGCAAAAGATGCCAATGGACTTGTGGACCCAATCACAAACAGATTACGTTTCCCACTATTACCGATACCGTCCCTATTCGTGTATATGCAAGCCCTCAACACATTCAAATGGGATTGGCATGATGATCCTAACATCCGTTCTATGATTAAAGTCTTGGAGACAACCGTTCATTATCTCCATGAACGCGGATTAGACTATGCTTCAGGTATCAAGGCTAATGCAAGACTTGATGACATAACCTTTTTACTTCTTGACAATCTCGATTGTGACGGCGACCAGCTTTTTGAGAAGATGAATGCACGTGGCAAAGCACTTACCAGTTTTGAAATCCTCAAGTCAACACTTGAAGAAGAGATGGAGCAACAAGGCTTACCAACATCACACGATAAATTAGCAAATGATTGGAGGAATGCTATTGACGGAAATTGGATAGACTACTGTTGGGATAACTCAATGATTGGTCCTTCTCCAAAGCTCGAGAATGTAAGAGAAGTTGAGAAGAAACTTGAGAAACTCCTCATCCGAATTGCTGGAAAGTCTTTTTTCGCAACGAACATAGAAGGGACACAGGCCAATAACACTACTGTAAAAGATTACACATCATTGTTTGAAAATTCTATTTCAGGACGAGGAAGCGTTAACAAAGTCATTGACAGATATGTTGAATATGCGCGATACGAACGCTCCTTAGAGAATACGAAATTTTCTAAGATGGACTTTCAAAGCATATATAACGATATGCAGAACCTGCTCTATGAGGATTCAAAAGGATGGCATGACGCTTCTTACCTCCTTCCACAGCTAAACAGAGCAAACACCTCAACATTAATGGATATGTACATGATTGACAGTCCTACGCATAATACACGTGTCATGATTTATGCTATGTTAGCTTATCTACGTATTGCACCATCTCAAGTTATAGACAAGGACACCACGGAGAAAGCTAATTTCATAGACTGGATGCGTTTTATTCGTAATGTATATAATTCTGATAACAAGAACTCAGGATTAGATAACTTTAATGATGTTAGAACCTCAATCGATGCTATTGACAATTGGCTGACGGAGTATGAAACGAATTATAGGACTAATAATAAACAAGACATCCTGTTATTAATCAAAGACTATATAAAGAACAATGCCTATAGCCAAGAACAAGCACGACTTGACGAGGAAGCGATCAAGGCTGAATTAAGGATTAATGGCACAAACGGAGTACCTGCAAGTGCTTGGGAGGAAAGTATCCTAAAAGCCGAAAACAATTTTTATTTATGGGGACAAATAATAGCTCCTCTCTCATGGTCATTCAAAAAACAATCTTATGACAAGACTGCATTTGATGAATATGTCGACCGGCTTAATCAGATTTTCTTCAATCCTTTACCCGAAGAGGGTCCTGTTGATGCACTACTTATTCAAGCTATGCTTTGCCTACAGGATTATCGTCACAACCTGAGAAACCATTTAGGCAGTCTGGGCAGATTGAACAATAATAGAGATTTCAGCTGGAAACAATATCTACGAAGACTTGACCCTTCTACAAAGTGTTACGGTAGATTGTTTAAAGAGATGATTGATTTATGGCTACAGCCTACAAACACGCATCGCTCATTTGAGGATTTATTAAGAGAAATCATTAAAACAAACAAGACAAAATACAGTGTATCTGATTGGCAATATTATATCGTTAATATTGACAATCCAAAGACATTAATAAACATTTTCAACTTTGTTCGTACCAATGGCAGATATGTGTACATGGCACCAGGAGGCCATGCCTATTATTTCCGGTCAAATACATTTCGGACAGTTTATCGCTACGAATTATTAACAACATATCTCGCTTATGAGAAAAGATTACTGACGAACGGAGTTACCTCTACTTGCCTAACCTCTACAGCCGATGAGCTTGGGGCACACGTTGATTTCATCATGCCTAATGGCAACCTCATTCGATTAACGGCAAGTGATGGAGATTTATATAATATCGAACAGCAAAACAATGGAACACAAACACCGATATTACTACATAGTAATATAAATATCAATAATGTTGAAACCGAACTCATCAACCTTGGAGTAATATCTTCCTTATAACAATATTCCTCTTCTCAACAATTTGAGAACAAGATATTCGTCTTATAAGGATTGACAGCCTAAGAGAAAGCCCACTGGTATTTAGCAAATTCGCTAAACAGCAGTGGGTTACTCGCTATCCTACTCCAACGACTGTAGTGCCTCAACACTCAACTCTACCACCACCAGATTCATACACAACCGAAAAGGAGTTGGGACGATCCAACTCCTCTTCTCTTCCCATCTATTTATTTTAGGCGACTGATAAGCCACGATTTTTAGTGACGAAGCTATTCATAGTGCACATACGAGGCTGTCTCGCCATTATTTTTAACATCATCCCCATGTGTATTCAACATTAGAGATATGGAAAAGAGTTAACACTTTTGTTTGGCTAAGCTACCTCGTGAATTCAACAAGCAAGTGCAAATTTACTTAATTACCTTAATTCCGCAGCATAAATTCTTGTAAGAACTCCAAGTGCCTGAGAAACAAAGTTCTCAAAACACTTGGATATGTCAGAAATTTCACCTATCTTGGTGCTACAAACATAATAAGTAAGCAAAAATCTGACATGACAAAGGTAGCAATTAAAAACGAGAATATCACTTCTTTCGGTGGAATTTATCATATTATGAATGTTTTCTCAAGGTTGGGCTTTGAAAAACTTACCGAATCTGTATTGGGCAAACGTGGAAGTAGTGGCAAGGCATTTAGTTATGGAAGTATTTTTGATTCCCTCTTCTTCAGTTATCTTTGCGGCGGAGAAAGTCTTGAGGAAGTCAATACGTTTACAGGGTAGTTCATGCAGAAACCTGATACGCTATTACCCAGTGCCGACACTGTGGGGTGCAGATTAAAGGAGCTTACCGAGAAAAATATTGTTTATAATAGCGAGACCTTCGACAAAAATCTTTTCATATTAATTCACTGAAAAATTATGACAAAAACTCAACTAAGACACCTGCAAACAAAGGACATAAACACGTAGGAAAAGAAAACCAACAAACAGCAGTAAATCAGTTAGTTACAAACCCATACAAGAAAAGGTGCTTAATTGGACTTCAAAAGAGCATTAGTAAGACCTCAGAAGAGCATCTTCTACAAATCAATCAAGCATCTTTTAGAAGCCAAAAGACCATCTGTTATTTTTGATTTGTACGAAAATTATTTACAAAACACGACTAATATAAGTGTAAGACATTGTAGAAGTCAGAACGACATAATCTTTGTTTGACTTTTATGCATTCCTTCCTTTTGTAAGCCTCTCTGATTTTGGAGGGATATAAATGTATATAAGTCCTTATCTTGTTTTCAAACCACATTTTTAACAGAAGGACCTTTTTTACACCTTATTATACAATAAACAGCAACCTTATTGCGTTTTATCAATTGTATATACAAAACATCTTACTTAGTAAGACTTATTTTGATTCTGAATTATGATTGAATATATCAAGGGTGAACTGGCTGACCTAACACCCGCATTGGCTGTTGTGGAAGCACATGGTGTAGGTTATGCGCTAAACATTTCGCTTAATACTTATAGTGCAATACAAGGTAAAGCGCAAGTAAAAATCTATGTGCATGAAGCTATTATGACTGGCGGACGCGATGACAATTATACGCTTTATGGCTTTGCCAACCAGCAGGAACGCTCACTCTATCGACTATTGATTACCGTCTCTGGCGTTGGTGCAAACACCGCACGAATGATTCTCTCTTCGCTAACACCAGCTGAATTATGTAATGTCATTGCGAATGGAGACGAGAAGATGCTGAAAACAGTAAAAGGAATTGGACTCCGTACGGCACAACGTATCATCGTTGACCTCAAAGACAAGATTATGCAGAGTGGTATTGCAGACGAACTACACGTTAGCAGTCAACCTAACACACCAGCTGTCAATACTGCTATTAAGGACGAAGCCGTAAGCGCATTGACTATGCTGGGATTCTCTCCAGCACCATCTGCAAAAGTCGTTGTGAGTATTCTCACAGAACAACCAGACCTACCAGTGGAGCAAGTTGTGAAGTTAGCGCTGAAGATGATTAAGTAAAACCTCACCCCCGACCCCTCTCCAAAAGAGAGGGGAGAGTGATTACCGCCTACAACTGCACTTTGCTGTATGTTAGAGTTTAGCATCGGTTAGAACTATCCACCTACTCCAACATATCCCCTCCTTTGGAGGGGCTTGGGGAGGTATAGAACCACTTATCTTCTTGAAAAGAAAGTATTACATATCCATCCTTATTATCACACTTCTCGGCAGTATCGGACTGTTGAGTTGGGGACGCTCGGCACTTGGTTTTGCACCGATTGCTAAACTCGTCTATATGGTGGCACCACCAGATACGGTCAAGAAAGCGAAGCCTATTGAAGTGGAGATTGATGAGGAGACTATTCCTGACTCTTTGCTACATCCTCGTTGGAAGGTGCAGCGCACAACTCCGATTACATACGACGACCTCAAGGAGAACTCTACCGACCTTATCCGACCAGAGAATATGCGACAGACTGTGGAGTATAATGATTCACTCGACCGCTATATCATTGGTTATAAGATTGGTAAGACTTACGTGATGGCTCCAATCATGATGACGCCAGAGGAGTATCGGAAGTGGACGGAGAAGCGTAGTTTTACAGATTACTACCGTTCAAAGAACCAAGAGATACTTAGGGAGAAGGGCAAGGATAAGTTCGACTTTACTGATATGCACTTCTCATTGGGGCCTGCTGAAAAGATATTCGGTCCTGGTGGTGTACGTATTAAGACACAGGGTTCGGCTGAATTGAAGTTCGGTGCAAACATCAAGAACATTGATAACCCATCACTGCCTATCCGTAA
>ERZ772909.946-NODE-946-length-16775-cov-8.740371_pt1 | contig 16775 bp, 3 predicted proteins | sample MGYA00511137_ERZ772909 | MGnify/ENA primary metagenome ERZ772909 (study PRJEB29015, sample SAMEA2738095) | human oral metagenome | biome: human oral; feature: human-associated habitat; material: saliva | place: China | collected 2270 ... | reverse complement strand
CCAACAACTTCAAAAAGATGAAGTTCTCAATGTTACCTACTTTGCTGAAACGGCTGCTGGACAAGATTGGGATGTCTCAGATAACGTTGGATGGGGACCAGACTACATTGACCCATCTACCTACCTTGATATTCTCAAACCATCTGTAGGGGAAAGTACAAAGACTTACCTAGGATTTGACTCTGGAACAAACAACGCTGCGGCTAAGCAAGTTGGTTTGGAAGACTACGAAAAAATGGTTGTGGAAGCTGGTGAAGAAGTGAATGACATTTCAAAACGTTATGAAAAATATGCTGCTGCCCAAGCTTGGTTGACCGACAGTGCCTTGCTAATCCCAACAACTTCTAAAACTGGTCGTCCAATGTTGTCTAAGATGGTACCATTCACACTTCCATTTGCTTATTCTGGAAACAAAGGAACAAGTGAAGCTCACTTGTATAAATACCTTGATGTACAAGATAAACCAGTAACAACAGAAGAATACCAAAAAGCCCAAGAAAAATGGATGAAAGAAAAAGAAGAGTCTAATAAAAAAGCTCAAGAAGAACTCGCAAAACATGTGAAGTAGATTTTAAACATCTATAGAAACAGAGTGATAGAGGATTTGGCATTCGATAGGAATGCTAAATCCTTTTTATTTTATGATAACTCCCTCTAAATGGCAGACTATGGTTTTGCCAAAATTAAGAAAAAATTAGCAATTTTCCTAGCTTTCCTATTGCTTTATCTGCCAATATTTGTTATATTAAAAGTGCAATTATTTTTTTATAAACGTTAAGCATTGCACTTTTCAGATAGAAAGGAGTATTTTTCGAACAAGAAATGTAAACGCTTACGGAAATCAATGAAAGGAATTAGGAGTTAATGGATAAACGATTTTTTGAAAAACGCTGTACATACAGTATTCGTAAATTTGCACTAGGTGCTGCTTCAGTTATGATTGGGGCTAGTTTTTTTGCTACTGCTCCAGTATTGGCTAACACACCAACAGTTGGCTCAACAGATAACTTGCCAAGTGAGCTGGCTGATTTGGATAAAAAAGCGAGCGATAATGGACGAGAGTTCGATAAGGAAGCTGTAGCAGCAAATCCAGGTTCTGCTGAAACAACAGATGGACCAAAAACTGAAGAAGAGTTATTAGCTCTTGAAAAGAAAAACAAAGAAACTACTGACAAGTTGCCGAAAGAATTGGAAGGCAAAGTTGAAAAAGCTACTGATAACGGTAAAGAGGTAAATAAAGACCAATTAGCGCAAGATACTGGTAGTCTAGTTCCTGAAGATGTTGCCAAAACAAAAAATGGAGAATTGAACTATGGCGCTACTGTTAAGATTAAGACTCCATCAGGAGAAGGTAGTGGTATTGTCATTGGTAAGGACCTTGTTTTGACTGTTTCTCACAACTTTATCAAGGATCAACAAGATGGAAATATTCGTAAGGTTGTGGATAATGATAAAGGGGATGGCGATATTTTTAGTATATCCTACCCTGGTTTAGAAGATGTAAAATTTAGTAAAAAAGATGTGATTCACTGGGATCGGGATGGCTATCTAAAGGGTTATAAGAACGATTTGGCTCTTGTAAGATTGCGTACAGTTCTTGAAAATGCTCCTGTAGAAGTTACTGAAAAGCCGGTTGTTAAGAAAGTTGGGGATAAAGTCAATATGTTTGGCTATCCTGCTGGTAAGTTGGCGCCAGTTATTAACACTGCTGTGGATTTTTCTGAATCTTATGGTGAAGGTGTTCAAGGAGTTGGCTATCAAGGTGGACAACCAGGTGCTAGCGGTGGCGGTATCTTTGACACGGATGGTAAATTGATTGGGGTTCATCAAAATGGTGTGGTTGGAGTCCGTAGTGGAGGCATCCTTTTCTCTCCAGCTCAACTAAAATGGATTCAAGATCATATTAAGGGAATTTCTAGTTCAAAACCAGCGAATTTAGAGGAAACTGAAAAACCAGTTGAAGAAAAGCCAAAAGAAGATAAGCCGAAAGAAGAAAAACCAGCGACAGCTAAGCCAGAGACACCAAAGGAAGTCACTCCTGAATGGCAAACTGTAGCAAGAAAAGAACAACAAGGGACTGTAGCCATTCGTGAGGAAAATGGTGTTCGATACAATAAGTTGTCTTCAACAGATCAAAATGACAATGGCAGCAAACCAGCCTTGTTTGAAAAACAAGGATTGACTGTGGATGCGAATGGGAATGCGAATGTAGATCTCACTTTCAAAGAAGAATCTGAAACAGGCAAATCACGTTTTGGTGTTTTCTTGAAATTTAAAGATACAAATAATAATGTCTTTGTTGGATATGATAAATCAGGTTGGTTCTGGGAATACAAGACACCAGGTAATAGCACATGGTATCAGGGTGGTCGTGTTGCAGCTCCAGTAAATGGCTCAGTGAATCATCTGACTATTAGCTTAAAATCAGATGGTCAGCTGAATGCAACAAATAATGATGTAAAACTTTTTGATACGGTTACTTTGCCAGCTGCTGTTAATGAAAATCTTAAAAATGAAAAGAAAATCTTACTTAAAGCTGGTACATATGGTACTGAAAAGACAGTTGTAAATATTAAGACTGACAATCAAGACGGAGTTCAAGCTACTGAAGCTACTGCTGAAAAAGAAACTGGTGCGGTGGTAGATGATAGTAAAGTGACTTATGACACCATCCAGTCTAAAGTCCTAAAAGCAGTGATTGACCAAGCCTTTCCTCGTGTGAAAGAATACACCTTGAATGGGCATACTTTGACAGGACAAGTTCAACAACTTAAGAAAATCTTAGTAAACAATCACGAAATTACACCTGAAGTCACCTATAAGAAGATTAATGATACTACTGCAGAGTACTTGATGAAGCTTCGTGATGAGAAGAATTTCATCAATTCAGATATGACCGTACGTTTGCAAGTTGTGGACAATCAATTGCACTTTGATGTAACCAAGATTGTCAACCACAACCAAGTTACTCCAGGTCAGAAGATTGATGATGAAAGAAAGCTACTATCATCTATTAATTTCTTAGGAAATTCACTTGTGTCGGTTTCAAGCGACCAAGCTGGAGCTAAGTTTGATGGGGCAACCATGTCAAACAACACTCATATCAGTGGAGATGATCATATTGCTGTAACCAATCCAATGAAAGGTTTGGCTAAGGGTTACATGTATGGTTTTGTTTCTACAGATAAGCTTGCTGCAGGTGTTTGGAGCAACTCTCAAAACAGCTACGGTGGTGGTTCGAATGACTGGACTCGTTTGACAGCATTCAAACAAACTGTTGGAAATACAAACTATGTGGGAATTCAAAGCTCTGAATGGCAATGGGAAAAAGCTTATAAGGGAATTGTCTTCCCAGAATATACGAAGGAACTTCCAAGTGCCAAGGTTGTTATCACAGAAGACGCCAATGCGGATAAGAAAGTGGACTGGCAAGATGGTGCCATTGCTTATCGTAGTATCATGAACAACCCTCAAGGTTGGGAAAAAGTCAAGGATATCACAGCATACCGTATTGCGATGAACTTTGGTTCTCAAGCACAAAATCCATTCCTTATGACCTTGGATGGTATCAAGAAAATCAATCTCCATACAGATGGTCTTGGACAAGGTGTTCTCCTTAAAGGGTATGGTAGTGAAGGTCATGACTCAGGCCACTTGAACTATGCTGATATTGGTAAACGTATTGGTGGTGTCGAAGACTTCAAGGCTTTGATTGAGAAAGCGAAGAAATATGGAGCTCATCTAGGTATCCACGTCAACGCTTCTGAAACTTATCCTGAGTCTAAATACTTTAACGAAAATATTCTTCGTAAGAATTCAGATGGCAGCTACAGCTATGGTTGGAACTGGCTAGATCAAGGTATTAACATTGATGCTGCTTATGACTTGGCGCATGGTCGCTTAGCTCGCTGGGAAGAATTGAAAAACAAACTTGGTGAAGGTCTTGACTTTATCTATGTGGACGTTTGGGGCAATGGGCAATCAGGTGATAATGGTGCCTGGGCTACCCACGTTCTTGCTAAAGAAATTAACAAACAAGGCTGGCGCTTTGCGATCGAGTGGGGTCATGGTGGTGAATACGACTCTACCTTCCAACACTGGGCAGCTGACTTGACCTATGGTGGCTATACTAATAAAGGTATCAACAGTGCTATCACGCGCTTTATCCGCAACCACCAAAAAGATTCTTGGGTTGGGGATTACAGAAGTTACGGTGGAGCAGCTAACTATCCACTTCTAGGTGGTTACAGCATGAAAGACTTTGAAGGTTGGCAAGGAAGAAGTGACTACAATGGCTATGTAACCAACTTGTTTGCTCATGATGTCATGACCAAGTACTTCCAACACTTCACTGTAAGTAAATGGGAAAATGGTATACCAGTCACCATGTCTGATAACGGTAGCACCTATAAATGGACTCCAGAAATGCGAGTGGAATTGGTAGATGCTGATAATAACAAAGTTGTTGTGACTCGTAAGTCAAATGATGTCAATAGTCCGCAATACCGTGAACGTACAGTGACTCTCAATGGACGTGTCATCCAAGATGGTTCAGCTTACTTGACTCCTTGGAACTGGGATGCGAATGGTAAGAAACTTCCTACTGATAAGGAAAAAATGTACTACTTCAATACGCAAGCTGGTGCAACAACTTGGACACTTCCGAACGATTGGGCAAAGAGCAAGGTTTATCTTTACAAGCTAACTGACCAAGGTAAGACAGAAGAGCAAGAATTAACAGTAAAAGATGGTAAGATTACCCTAGATCTTACGGCAAATCAACCATATGTGCTCTACCGTTCAAAACAAACCAATCCTGAAATGTCATGGAGTGAGGGTATGCATATCTATGACCAAGGATTTAACAGTGGAACTTTGAAACACTGGACTATTTCTGGTGATGCTTCTAAGGCAGAAATTGTTAAATCACAAGGCGCAAATGAAATGCTTCGTATCCAAGGTAACAAGAGCACAGTCAGCCTTACTCAGAAACTGACTGGCTTGAAACCAAATACTAAGTATGCCGTTTATGTCGGTGTTGACAACCGTAGTAATGCTAAGGCAAGTATCACAGTGAATACTGGTGAAAAAGAAGTGACTAGCTATACCAATAAGTCACTAGCTCTTAACTATGTTAAGGCCTATGCCCATAATACTCGTCGTGACAATGCTACAGTTGACGATACAAGTTACTTCCAAAACATGTATGCTTTCTTTACAACAGGTCCAGATGTATCAAATGTCACTCTTACTTTGAGTCGTGAAGCTGGTGATGAAGCAACTTACTTTGATGAAATTCGTACCTTTGAAAACAATTCAAGTATGTACGGAGATAATCATGATACAGGTAAAGGAACATTTAAACAAGACTTTGAAAATGTTGCTCAAGGGATTTTCCCATTTGTAATTGGTGGTATCGAAGGAGTTGAGGATAATCGTACTCACTTATCTGAAAAACATGATCCATATACACAACGTGATTGGAATGGTAAGAAAGTCGATGATGTTATCGAAGGAAATTGGTCATTGAAGACAAATGGACTAGTGAGCCGTCGTAACTTGGTTTACCAAACAATTCCTCAAAACTTCCGTTTTGAAGCTGGTAAGACTTATCGTGTAACCTTTGAATACGAAGCAGGATCTGACAATACCTACGCCTTTGTAGTCGGTAAGGGTGAATTCCAATCAGGTCGTCGCGGTAATCAAGCAAGCAATTTGGAAATGCATGAATTGCCAAATACTTGGACAGATTCTAAGAAAGCTAAGAAGGTAACCTTCCTCGTAACAGGTGCAGAAACAGGCGATACTTGGGTAGGTATCTACTCAACTGGTAACGCAAGCAATACTCGTGGAGATTCTGGTGGAAATGCTAACTTCCGTGGTTACAATGACTTCATCATGGATAAACTTCAAATCGAGGAAGTCACTCTAACTGGTAAGATGTTGACAGAAAATGCTCTGAAGAACTACTTGCCAACAGTTGCCATGACCAACTATACTAAGGAATCTATGGTTGCCTTGAAGGAAGCTGTCTTTAACCTCAGTCAAGCAGATGATGACATTAGTGTAGAAGAAGCGCGTGCTGAGATTGCTAAGATTGACGCTCTGAAGAATGCCTTGGTACAAAAGAAAACAGCCTTGGTAGCAGAAGACTTTGAAAGTTTGAATGCTCCAGCTCAAGCGGGAGAAGATTTGGCTAACGCCTTTGATGGTAACTTGTCAAGTCTATGGCATACGTCTTGGAATGGTGGAGATGTTGGCAAACCTGCAACCATGGTATTGAAAGAAGCAACAGAAATCACAGGCTTCCGTTATGTGCCACGTGGATCAGGATCAAATGGTAACTTGCGTGATGTGAAATTGGTTGTGACAGATGAATCTGGTAAAGAATATACTTTCACTGCAACTGATTGGCCAGATAACAATAAACCAAAAGATATTGATTTTGGTAAGACAATCAAGGCTAAGAAAATTGTTTTGACAGGTACTAAAACTTATGGAGACGGTGGTGATAAATATCAAGCTGCTGCTGAGTTAATCTTTAGTCGTCCACAAGCTACAGAAACAGCTCTTGATTTGTCAGGTTATGAAACAGCTTTAGCGAAAGCTCAAAAATTGACCAGCAAAGAGAATCAAGAGGAGGTAACAAGTGTAGTAGCTAGCATGAAATATGCTACGGATAACCATCTCTTGACTGAAAGAATGGTTGCCTACTTTGCAGAATATCTCAACCAACTACAAGATCAGACTGCTAAACCAGATGCTCCTACAAGTAGCAAAGGTGAAGAGGTGGCACCGATTCTTGAAGTGCCTGAGTATAAAGGTTCGATTGGAACAGCTGGTGAAGAAGCAGTTGTTAATGAAGTTCCAGAATACAAAGGTGGAGCCAATGCAGTAGAGGCCTTAGTTCATGAATTGCCTGAATATAAAGGTGGCGCTAATGCAGTAGAAGTAGCTGCCAATGAAGTTCCAGAATACAAAGGTGGAGCGAATGCGGTAGAAACTTTGGTAAACGAAGAGCCAGCCTACACAGGACTATTGGCTACAGCAGGCGATCAAGCAGCACCAACTATTGAAAAACCTGAGTATCAGATTGGTCAATTGGGCCAAGGAAAACTTGCAGAATCTAAAACTTCAGTTTCAACAGAAGATCAGAAGAGATTGCCAGAAACGGGAGAAAGCCAATCTGATACAGCTATCTTCCTAGCTAGCATCAGTCTCGCTTTATCTGCTGCTGTCCTTGCGACAAAACGTAAAAAAAATTAAAGAAGACTGGATTTTAGAATTTACCGGAACTAGAATTCAGACAGAAATAACTTAGTTGGAGAGAGCCTCTAGGTTCTCTCCATTTTTAAATGGGAAATGAGACCGCTTACTGTAATAAGTGGATGAAAGGAATAGGAGAAAAATGGATAGACATTTTTTTGAAAGACGCTGTCACTATAGTATTCGAAAATTTGCAATTGGTGCAGCCTCTGTAATGATCGGTGCTAGTATCTTTGGTGCAAATGTAGTGCAAGCTGCAGAGACAGTTGGAACACCTGAGAAAGAAGGAACAATCACACAAGCTCAGCCACTAGATAAGTTGCCGGACGATTTAGCAGCTGTTTTAAAGAAAGCTGAATCAGAAGCGACGGCAGATGCAGGTCATGAAGAAAATCATGAAAATACTGCAGGAACAAGTCCTGCAGGAACTGAAGAAACAAGCCCAGCAACAACTCCAACAGCTCCCAAACCAGCTGAGACTCTGAAGCCGGTTGAAACACCAAAAGCAGATTCTAAACCTGTAGAACCAGCTACACCTACAATCAAACCGGTTGAAAATCAAATTGAAGATAGAGAAGATCGTAACCACTTAGAAGGTGTCACTGTCCAAGCAAACGACTCAGAAACTGGAACTCCTTTTACTGCTGACAAGGCAGTAGATGGGGATTCTGATACTCGTTGGGCAACAAATCCAAATATTAACAAACCAACTTTCGAATTAACTCTTCCAAAAACTACACTTATTAGGCATGTAGAGATTGATTGGGATCGCCGTGTCCGCAAGGGACAAAATGATCCAAATATCAAATCTTGGAGCCTCTACTATGCAGGTCAAGATGATGTAAATGCTAGTGGAGAAAAACAATGGAAACTAGCTCATACCAAGACTGGAGAACCTGTTTTAGATGAGAAAGTTGACTTAGCCAATAGTATTCAAGCTAAATATCTCAAGTTAGAAATCAATGACTATCAAGCGGGCACAATGGGCTGGAGAAACGTTGGTATTCAAGAAATTCGAGCTTATTCGAATATTCCTGATACAAGTAAGGTAACGGATATCCGTCAGGTTACAGAATTGACTGTAGCTAAAGACGGAGAGTCTCTTGTCTTGCCAACTCTACCAGGAAAGGTCAGTCTTATCGGTAGCAACAAACAAGGTGTGATTGACCTTCAAAATCACATTTATAAGCCTCTGACTGATCAACGCGTTAAGGTTATGGTAGAGCAAATTAAAGATTCACATACCTTTACTAAAGAATTTGAAGTAGTCATCAAGGGGTTACATCAGGATGAAGGTGTGGGTGTCAAACCAAAAGTAGCACCAGCTGTTCAACAATGGTATGGAAAAGAAGGTCAATCTTCTATCACTTCAGATACAGTTCTTGCGACAGGAGATTCAGGCTTTGATCAGGCTGCAACCTTCTACCAGTCAGACCTTGCAAGCCGTGGATTGGAACTTGCGACAGGTGACAAGCAGGCTCAAAAACGAATCGAGTTTAAAAAGGTTGAAAATAAGGGTTATGGTAAGGAAGGTTATGGAATCACTATCCAAGATGGTGTCATTACCATCGAAGCTGCAACGAACAAAGGAGCCTTCTACGCCACTCGTACTCTTCTTCAAATGGGGGAAAGTAATCTCCAAAATGGAGAAATTCGTGATTTCCCAAGCTTCAGTCACCGTGGCTTTATGCTAGATACAGGTCGTAAATTTATTCCTTATGATGCCCTTGTAGACATCATGCTCAACATGGCTTACTACAAGATGAACGACTTGCAGTTGCACCTCAACGATAACTATATCTTCCTAAAGGAACACTTAGCAGGTAAGAACTTAACACAAGAAGAAGAGCTTAAATATGTTCTAGAACATGCTAAGACGGGTTTCCGTGTAGAGACAGATATTGTCGGTAAGAATGGTCAAAAATTAACATCAGATGAGCACTATACTAAAGAAGAGATGCAAAACCTGATTAAACTTGCTAAGGCCTTGCATATCAATCTAGTACCTGAAATTGACACACCAGGTCATGCTCTGTCATTTGTCAAAGTTCGTCCAGACCTCATGTATCAAGGTAGCCTGAGCGATTACAGAGGTAAACATAACGTAGAGCGCGTAGCTATGCTCGATCTAGATAATAAATACGATGAAACGCTGGCTTTTGTCAAATCAGTTTATGACAAACTTCTTGATGGTCCAGATGCACCACTTCATGGGATATCTACTGTTCATATCGGAACGGATGAATACTACGGAAGTAGAGAAAGCTATCGTCGTTATGTCAATGACCTTATTAAATACATTAAAGGGAAAGGCTATACACCTCGTATTTGGGGATCGCTCAGTGCGAAACGAGGTAAAACAGCTGTTGATTGGAAAGATGTAGAAGTTGATATCTGGAGTATTGGCTGGCAGCAACCAAAAGAAGCTATTGCTCAGGGAGCTAAGATTATTAATATCACAGATATCCCAACATATAGCGTTCCGAATGGAGATAATCGTCAAGCTGCTTATGGTGATTATGCTAACTATGAAACTCAATATAATGGTTGGACACCAAACGATTTCCGAACAGGTCGTGGTCCATTACTAGAAGCTTCTAATCCAAACATTCTTGGTGGTGGCCACGCAGTTTGGAATGACAATATTGATCTTCATGAGACAGGTTTGACATCTTACGATATCTTTAAACGATTCTTCAAGAGCATGCAAACAACTGCAGAACGCACTTGGGGATCTGACCGTGCGGCTGCGACCTTTGCAGAACGTACCCTACCAACGAGCCCTTATGCGCCACAGTCAAATCCTGAAAAAGAGATTGATCAAAGTGATTTGTTTACCATCAATCCTGAAACAGTGAAGAACTATGCAAGCAAGAAGGTGAAGACAAGCGAGCAAGGATTGGCTTTTGAGAAAGATAGCAGTATTGAAGGCCTGGCAGGTGATGTCGGTCCAAGTCATGTCTTGAAGTTTGATGTAACTGTCACTGGAGACGGTGAACAAACCTTCTCAACAAGTGGAGACAACCGTATCTATCTAGCTGATAAAGACGGCTATCTTGCTTATCAATTTGAACAGTTCCATATCCAATTCAAGAAAAAACTTGAAAAGAACAAACGTTATCAAATCTCTATTGTGACCAAACCACAATCAACGGAATTCTATGTGGATGGTGAGAAGATTGAACGTATCGCAAATCCAGCTCACCCTCGCTTTGCCCACAATAGCTTGGTTCTACCGCTTGAAAGCATCGGTGGGTTCAAAGGAATTTTACATAGTGCAGAGTTGACAGATAAACCATTTGTAAATCCTCGTTTGATTCCAACAGATCATTTCACAGTTTCTGCAACTAGTCAAGAAACACCAGGAACAGCGGCTGAAGGAGTTGTTGAAAAAGCCTTTGACAATGATCCAAATACCTTTTGGCATACTAAATGGACTGGTGATACTGCTCCGTACACTCTTTCTATGACCTTGAAAGAAGCAGAAAAAGTCAATGGTTTGACTTATCTTCCTCGGCCAGGTGGTGGAAATGGGGTCGTGACTCGCTACGAAATCTACGCACAAAAAGATGGCCAAATGGTCAAGGTTTCAGAAGGAAACTGGGACAACAATACCCAAGAAAAAACAGTCAACTTTGCTCCTGTTCAGACTAACAAGGTTGAGTTGAAAGTTCTAGCAGGTGTTGGGGGCTTTGCAAGTGCAGCTGAAGTTCATCTATTGAAACCTATCAAAGAGGGACAAGAAACACCAGAAACAGAACAACCATCTACACCTGAAACTCCAAAGGTAGAGCAAATAGGTGATGGAACAGTTGAATTGGCGGATCAATTCACTGCAAGCAAACCAGCTAGCGAAGATAGCATTGCGGCTGCCAGCAAGAGCGCAGATTATCTCAAGAAAGAGTACAAGGTTTTCCCAACTCCACAAAAAGTGACTTATGGAGAAGGAGTCACAGCTCTTCGTAAGCAAGTCAATCTGGTAATGGGAGATCAACTCGATGTCTATACTCGTAATCGCTTGAAGAGTGTCTTGCAGGACAATCAAGTATCCTACACTACTAGTCAATCAGCAGTTGCTGGCGCAACGAATATCTATCTTGGAGTACATGGACGCGGATCACAAGCAGAACAAAACTTATCTAACGTTTCAGCGGGTCTCTTTGACAAGATTGATGCTTATGCTCTGACCATCAAGGACAACTCAATTTCCATCGTCGGAAAAGACACAGATGCGGTCTTCTATGGTTTGACAACCTTGAAACACATGCTCAAGGAAAGTCAAGTTCCAGTTCTTCGCAATGTGACAGTTGAAGACTACGCTGAAATCAAGAACCGTGGTTTCATCGAAGGTTACTATGGAAATCCATGGTCTAATGCAGATCGTGCTGAACTCATGCGTTTTGGTGGCGATTTGAAATTGACCCAATACTTCTTCGCACCAAAAGATGATCCATACCACAACAAGAAATGGCGTGAACTTTACCCAGAAGAAAAACTAGCTGAAATTCGTGAACTTGCTCGCGTCGGAAATCAAAGTAAAACTCGCTATGTATGGACCATCCATCCATTCATGAACAACCGTATCCGCTTTGGTAATGAAGCGCATTACCAAGAAGATTTGGCAACCATCAAGGCCAAATTTACCCAGTTGATGAAAGTGGGTGTCCGTGAATTTGGTATTCTAGCCGATGATGCACCAAGCCCAGTTGGAGGCTACAATAGCTACAACCGCTTGATGCAGGATATGAGCAACTGGTTGACAGAAATGCAAGGAACTTATAGCGGTCTTCGCAAAGAAATGATCTTTGTTCCAGGTCAGTATTGGGGTAATGGGCGTGAAGCAGAGTTGAAATCTCTAAATGAAAATCTCCCAAGTTCAACATCTATGACCTTGACGGGTGGTAAGATTTGGGGTGAAGTTTCTGAAGGCTTCCTATCAACTCTCAAGAACAATCTAACTGCAGGTGGTAAAACTTATCGTCCAGTATCACTTTGGGTGAACTGGCCAGTTACAGATAACTCTAAACAACACTTGATTCTAGGTGGTGGTGAGAAATTCCTTCATCCGAATGTAGATCCAAGCTTACTATCCGGTATCATGTTGAATCCAATGCAACAGTCTGAACCATCTAAGATTGCCCTCTTTGCTGGAGCTCAATATACATGGAAACAGTGGAAATCAGAAGAAGAAGCTAAGAAACTCAATGACATTGCCTTCAACTTTGTTGAAAATGGTCATTTTGAAGATAGCAAGGTATCAGCAGCCTTCCGCGAACTTGGTAAGCATATGATCAACCAAAACATGGACGGTCGTGTCGTTAAACTAGAAGAATCGGTTGAATTAGCTCCAAAATTGACAGACTTCATGACTAAGCTCAAAGCGGGTCAGGATGTAACTGCAGAGCGTGTAGCCTTGCGTGCAGAATTTGCCAAGATTAAAGAAGCAGCTGAACTTTATAAAGCATCAGGTGATCAAAAGATGGTTGCACAGATCCACTATTGGTTGGATAATGCAATCGACCAAATGAATGCCCTTGATGCCTTCCTAACAGGAACAGAGGCTATGGCTACAAATGATGCAGCCAAACTTTGGGATAGCTACTATAAAGGTTTGAAATTGTACGAACAGTCTCAAACTCATACCTTCCATTATGTAGACCATCTTGAAAAGGCTGAATTGGGTGTTCAACATATCCGTCCATTTATCCTATCCTTGAAAGAAGTTCTAGCGTCTGAAGTTCAAAAAGTCTTGTATCCAGATCAAATTATCAGCACCTTTATTACCAATCGAACAGGTGTAGAAGGTGGTTTGGCAGAAGTAACGGATGGCGACTTGGCAACCCATGCGATTATTAAATCACCAAACAGCATCAAGACAGGTGATTATATCGGTATGAAATTTAACAAACCGGTAGATATCCAAACCTTGACCTTTGCTATGGGAACTCAGGCAAATCCACATGATACCTTTAGCAAGGCTGAAGTGCAGTATTTGGATGAAAATGATAACTGGGTAACCTTGAAAGAGCCAAGCTATGTCGGAAATGAATCTCTTCTTAAATTTGAGAATCTCCATATTAAGGCTAAGGCAGTTCGTATGGTTGCGACAGAAGATCGTGATGACACCTGGTTTGCAGTTCGCGAGATTGCAGTAAATCGTCCAGTAGAGAACGCTCGTAAACAACAAACTGCTACAATTAGCCTCAGCTCAAATCTAGTTTATAAATTGAGAACATCAGCAAGTCAAATTACTGATGGTAAAGATAATACAGAAGCTATGATGGCAAATGCTGACGGCAGCAATACGACTCCAGTAGATGCCTGGGCACAACTTGACCTAGGTGAAGTCAAGTCAGTCACTAAAGTTCGTCTTCGTCAAGGAACTGGCGATAAACTTGCCGCAGGTGTACTTGAGTACTCTACAGATGGATCTGCATGGCAAGAGTTAGATCGCCTATCAGGAGAACAAACTAAGGAAGTGACTAGAGCTATCAATGCTCGATACATCCGAGTACGCAATACTAAGGCAAGTGACCTTTGGTGGCGTATTCAGGACTTCTCTGTTGAGACACGCTCTGGAAATAGCGACTTAACAGACACCAACGTGGATGCTTTGAAAGAAACGCCAGTATTTGATAGCCTTGGTCGTTATGAACTTCAAATTCCAACTGGAACTAAACTTCCTGCAAATAGCTATCTAGGCATGAAACTTGACCGTATCCATCAAGTTAAAAGCATCCAGCTCCAAGGTCAAACAAATCCAGCACTCAGTCTAGAGTATTCTGCAAATGCTCAAGAATGGACACCAGCTAGCCAGTTGACAGACAGAACTGTCGCAACCCACTTGGTACGTTATGTTCGTCTTGTTAATAAGACAGATCAAGAGCAGGCTGTTCCATCTGCTTCTCTTCTAGTAACTACCAAAGAAGTCCAACCAACAACACTAGAATCAACAACTATGGGTATTCATCCAACATACGGAAGCAATGATGTTCGTAAGATTAATAACCTCGATCAATTGTTTGATGGTGTGTACAACAACTTCGTTGAGTTTTCAGACTATGCCCATAAAGATGGACATGTAACCTTGAAACTTGGTAGCGAACGCACTATCAAGAAGATCAGAGCCTACATCCAAGACGGAACTCAAAACTATCTTCGTGATGGTAAAATCCAAGTCAGCCAAGACGGTAAAACTTGGACAGATGTTGTGACAGTGGGAGATGGTGTAGCCAATAGTACACACGATGATTCATTGACAGATGGTTGGACACATGATTCTAAGATGCCAGGAAATCGCTATATCGAGGGTGAATTGACGACACCAGTCAAAGCGAACTATCTTCGTGTCCTCTATACAGCTGACTATGATGCTCGTTTTGTAGGATTTACAGAATTGGTCATCAATGATGGCGAATTTGTCAAACCAATTAATGATCCAACTGTAGAAGGAAACGGTAGCGAAAGCAGAGGCAACTTCTATACTAATCTCGTAGACGGAAAAGTTTTGACTAGTTACAAGGCGGAAAAAGATAAGGGTGAAATGGTTTACCACTTGTCAGAACCAACCAATGCCAACCATCTACGCCTTGTTTCAAGCCTTCCTGAAGGAGCGAAAGCACGAGTTCAAGCGAGAACACTCAAGGATGGTCAAGAGAGCTGGACAGACCTTGGTGCCATTACATCTAGTCTCCAAACCTTTGCTATCCGAAATGGTGGTTCTCTTCTAGATGTTAAGCTGGTCTGGGAAGGTGGCAAGGCTGAGTTTTATGAATTAGCGAGCTTCTATCAAGAATTGACAGAAGAACCTGTTCAATCGAGCAAGGGTGAAGAACCAGCACCAGTGCTTGAGGTACCTGAATTTACAGGTGGTGTGAATGCAGTTGAAGCCTTGGTACATGAGCTTCCAGCCTACACAGGCCCATTGTCAACCGTAGGTGACCAAGCTGCACCGACAGTAGAGAAACCAGAGTTTCAGGGTGGTGTGAATGCAGTTGAAGCTTTGGTACATGAGCTACCAGCTTATACAGGCCCATTGTCAACCGTAGGTGACCAAGCCGCTCCAACAGTAGAGAAATCAGAGTTCAAGGGTGGAGTCAACTCCGTTATGGCCTTGAAACACGAACTACCAGAGTACACAGGGCCATTGTCAACCGTAGGCGATCAACCAGCTCCGACAGTAGAGAAACCAGAGTTCAAGGGTGGAGTTAACTCCGTTATGGCCTTGAAACATGAGCTACCAGCCTACACAGGTCCATTATCAACCGTAGGTGACCAACCAGCTCCGACAGTAGAAAAACCAGAATTTAAGCTAAGTTCGTTAGAAAAATCTCAGACTCCAGAAGCACCAGTTCAAGTTGCCAAAGAAGACAAGAGATTGCCAGAGACTGGTGAAAAACAGTCAGAAACAGCTATTTTCTTGGCAAGCGTTGGACTAGCCTTATCTGCTATCTTTGTAGCAAAAAGTAAAAAAGATTAGTTGTGTATGACAATTAAACTCTCTCTTAACAGTATTCTAAACCAGTAGAGTGTATAGAACAAAAAAACCTGAGAAGTACAATTGACCTTCTCAGGTTTTTATTATCTAATTATTGATTGAGCAAAGAACAGATTGAAAAACCACCCAATTTTTGGGTGGTTAGTAATTTATTGTTGCGCTGGTTGAGGATTTTGGTTAGGCTGCCCTTGATTGGTACTTGGTTGTTGTGTCGCCGTATTCTCATTGGTTCCAGCATTGGGAGTAACTGTATTTGAATTTGGATTTGTGTTTGGTGTCGTTACACTTGACTGAGAGGTTGAAGTCTCTGGAGTCTGGTTCGCAGGAGCAGGTGTAGAACTTTGTTGAGTAGCAGGAGCAGTCCATGTAGGACGAGCTCCATTCTTAAAGACATATTCTCCACTCCTATATAAGCCCTCAGGCATAGTCCAATCTCCTGGGTGGTCATCTTCTGATAGGTAAGTCATCATTGAACGATAGACTGAAGAAGCAACTGTGAACCCACTGCCGATGACTGGAGTAAGACGATTTGAGTAACCTGTCCATACGGCCATCGAATATTTACGAGTATAGCCGACAAACATTTCATCAGGTGCGACATAATCGTATCTCTTAATGTAATTTTCAATTTCATCATCTGTATAGTTTGATGTACCAGTTTTACCTGCTTGTAGAAGCCATGAAATATAAGCGTCTCGACCTATACCAGAGTATAATACTGTTTTCATCATTTCTGTCATCATATAGGCGGTTGTTTCTTTCATAGCACGAGTACCTTGATCAGAAAACTCTTTTGAACTACCGTCGCTAAAGACAACTTTATTGATATACATTGGTTTGTGATAGATACCACCGTTAGCAAATGCAGCATAGGCGGCAGCCATTTTTTCACTACTTGCACCGTACTGTTTACCTGATTCAGTCGTATTACTTGAAATTGCGTTTGCATATACCATGGTTGGATAATCAATGCCAAGTCCGTTTAAGAATTTTTTGGCTTTATCGAGTCCAA
>ERZ772909.944-NODE-944-length-16843-cov-3.907255_pt1 | contig 16843 bp, 15 predicted proteins | sample MGYA00511137_ERZ772909 | MGnify/ENA primary metagenome ERZ772909 (study PRJEB29015, sample SAMEA2738095) | human oral metagenome | biome: human oral; feature: human-associated habitat; material: saliva | place: China | collected 2270 ... | reverse complement strand
ACCGCGAGATCAGCTCTATCTCTAACACTCGTGATTTTCAAGCAAGAAGAGCGAAAATTCGCTTTAAAGATGGCAAGAAAAATATGCTTGTAAATACCCTAAATGGTTCAAGCTTGGCAGTTGGCAGGACGCTAATAGCGATAATGGAAAACTACCAAAAGGCTGATGGCACTATCGAAATTCCAGAAGTTCTTAAAAGGTATATGTAGTGGCTGATGACGAGGTTGTAGTTCTAAAACCACCTGGCGAGCAAGCAGAGCAAGCGCCTGAAGAGGCAAAGACAGAGGCTCCTGAAGAGATCGTCTCGCTTGAGAGCATCGCAAGTGATGGCGTGCTTCAAGATGAGAGCATCCCAGAGCCAATACCTGTAAAAAAGAGCAAGAAAAAGCTCTTTATCATCATCGGTGCAGCTGCTTTGGTGCTTGTCATCTTGATAGTTGTTTTGTTAATCGTCTTGCTAAAAAAAGATAAAAAAGAGGAGATAGACACTACAGCTATCGTAAAAAATATAGAAAACAACTACCAAACGCAAAATTTTGGCGCTTCAAAGATCGACGAGATGATAAACAAGGCTAACCAGCTCTATGAGCGTGGCAATAAATTTGAAGCGTTAAAAATTTATGAAAACATAGCTGTTTATAACCAGTCACTTTCAAACTACAACCTCGGCGTTTCGCAGATGAAACAAGAAAAATGTGACGAGGCGATCATCTCGTTTAACAAGGCGATAACCGACCGCGAAAACACCGCAGTTAGCGCCATAAACGCCGCTGTTTGCTCACTTGAGCTAAATAACACCAAAAATTTCAACTACTACATAGGGCTTGCGGACTCCTTTTTGCAATATGAAAACAGCTCGCCACTTTACAGCTACTACTATGCGCTGGTTAATTATTACAAGGGTAATTATTACGAGGCGCTGCAAGCACTCTCGCACCCTAGCACAGAGGACTATAAGGGCGAGTATGCTTACTTGAGCGCTAAAATTTTATCGCTTCTTGGCGATGATGAGAGAGCCATAGCCAAGCTTGAGGGACAAAAGGCGTTTAAGGCTGACTTTACGCTAGCACAGCTCTACGCAAGACTTGGCAAATACGACAAGGCAAGGGACTATCTAACAAAGGCTTCTAAAAATACGCCAAATATCGACCTTATCAAGATGACTGAGGCGCTAATCGATCTAAAGACTGCTGATTATGGCGACGCAGCGGCATTTATCAAAGATGTTTATGACTACAACGCCTCGATGCCAAGTAAAATTTACAAGATAAAAACCATCCTAAAGCCAGATCTTTTTGACGTTAGCCTAGCTCAGGCGCACTTTAGCGACGATATGTTTTTTGATAGAACAAGGCGCTATGAGACGCTATTTTACTTTGCGCCTTACAAGGTTTTCGACGCAAAACAAAGCATCGAGCAGATAAGAAAAGGCGGTGTTAGCGTATTTTTAGACGATACCTCAGCGGCAAATGACTACCTTAGCCAAAGTGCCGCCGCCTCAAAGGTCAATGCAAAACTTAGTGAAGCCATCGCAAAGGCACTTAACTACCGATTAAAAGAGGCAAACAAGGACTTTGAAGAGCTAGCCAAAGCCTATCCAAACCACTCGATCTTGCAGTATAACCTAGCTCTTAGCTACGCTCAGCTTGGAAATTTTAGCCTTGCAGCAAAGCACTTTATAGCAAGCTACCATCAAGATGTAAATAACCACCTCTCTGGCATCTTTGGCGCTATCTGCATGGATATAAATAGAAATTTAAATCCAAAACTAGTTGAGGAGATCGGCGAAAATTTAGAAAACGACAAGAGCCTAAAGCCTGTAAATTTATATGCCTCACTTTTAAGCCTAATTAGCGGCAACCAAAGTGCGATGATAAGGTGGCTTGAAGAGCCAAAAGAGCCTACGACGCTAAATTTAGCCTTTGATATCATCACCGCTAAAATTTCAAACAACGATGAGCTAATGTCAAAAAAAGCTGATGAGCTCATGAAAATCTTGCCAAACGACATCATCGCAAATATCTTAAATTTCATCTCTAAAAACAAAGATCAAAACGTCAAAGAGTATGCAAAAGCGATACAAATTTACTTCATCGATAAAAATCTCGACTCAAATGCCTTCTATCACGGCGCTGATATCATCAAAAAGCAATACATCAAACTACTTCAGATCTCAGGCCTGCTAACAAGGGAGCGAGACAAGCTAAGAGCCGAGCTAAAAGAGGCTCCAAAAAATATAAATTTGATCCAAACTCTAGCCTACGTGGATATCTTTACAAATGACTTTGATGAGAGCTATAAGCTTTATAATGAGGTCATAGACGAGTTTAAGATAAATGACGCTGGCACGCTCTTTTTAGCGAGTGTAGCAGCCACTGGAGCGAATAAAATAACAAATGCGATCGCACTTTTGGAGCTTACAAAGCTAAATGATCCAAGTGCTGTTGAAAACAGAGCCGCCCTTGGCTTTATGTATCAGCAAATTGATAACATAAAAGCCGCTCTTATACAATACAGCAAAGTTGGAAACGTCGGATATAACAACGAATTTTATGATTTTATGATAGATAACTAGAAAATTTAAAGCTAGGTCTTTAAAAGCCTAGCTTTAGATAAAAATGGCTCTAAAATTTAAATATTAGTAACTTCAAGCCTTATCTGATCTGAGACTTCACTAAATTTATAAAGCAAATCACCACACTTATACTCTATGCATTTTTCATTGATCTCATCTTTTTTATCCTTTTTAGACAAAATTTTCTTCATAACGCCAGGAAGCTCTCTTTGCAAAAGCAGTTTATAAGACATCCCCATGCCGTGAGTTAGTGACTTTATAAATTTGCCATCAACCTCGCTCTCATCTTTTATCATATGAAGTGTCGCGTCAAATTTAAGCTTTTTAAGAGCTTCATAAAGCTCGGTTTTATCCTTTGCGGGTGCTACTTCTTTGTCATAAATGCAGTGATAGCCAACATAAACTGGCTTTTTATAGTTGCTTTGAACATTTAAATGATCTAAATTTAAGATATTTCTTATCTCTTCTCTTGCATCACTAAAATAATATGGTGATTTCTCATTAGGTGTCCAGTAGGTCTTATCAAAAAAATAAAGACATAAATTTTGATACAAAGTGTCAGTGCTAAAACAAGGATAACTAGTAAAATCAATCTCTTTACCAAAACCAATAAGTCGCCATAAAAATATAGCGTAAGAGCTGTTATCTATCACCCCATCAACTAGCCACGGAGCTATCTTAGCGCACATATGTGCCAGATATCCACCATGTGAGCTGCCTACCATTATCACTGGTAGATGCTCAAATTTGGCACTATTTATATATTTTTTTGTATAAAGCACGGCATTTAGCACGTCCATTGCTTGCATAACGCCAAAATTTTGGTATTCGTTTTTTGTCGGCAACATAGTCATGCTAATATCTAAAATAAAATCATCTGGCAAGACCCCGCTCTCTTTTCTAATAGTGATCTCCTCGTTAAGACTTTTAAGTAAAACGCAGGTTTTATCATAGTTATCAACTATTTTTAAATCAATAGGTAAAGTTATACCAATCTTTGCCAATTCTCTTATTAGTATTGCGCGGTCTATATCATCAAGTCCAAATTTCGCCCCAAGCTGTGGGCGGTTGCCTATACAGTGATAATCCACACTGATACACGCCACATCATAGTTCTCTGCCATGGTTCGCATGAGATGAGTTCTATATCCAGAGTCAGAGTCTGCTCCAAGACCAGGAATGATGACTAAAAGAGCTTTTGCCTCCTTGACATCGTCATAACAGGCATAAAAAGACAAAGCAGAGCTTCTTTTGATGCCAAGCTCCACATCATCACAAGATAAAATTTCGTAGCTTCCATCAACTAGCACCTTAACTCCTTTTAAATTTCGCTAAATTTCTCTACCTTTGTGAGACGTTATAAAAAAAGCTAACGATCTGTTTTGCTAGGCGCTCTTTGAAAAATGGCCAGATGTAGCTTGGCGAATAGACATTGCCAGCTTGCATAAGCGAGATATTTGTCGCTTTCTCGCCGCCATCTTTTGGGCGCACTAGCACGCTTACTTGCATGTAGTAAGCATAGCTGTTTGTGCTAAAGTCGTCATCATAGTCATCATAACCAAATGGGAAAAACATCGAGTAGCCAAAGCCAAAACTTGGTCTGCCAAAGCCATATCCCATACCCATTGAAAATCTAGGATCTCTTTTGGTTGTCCTAGAAAAGCTTTGCACGTCGCCAAGGATGATGAAGTCGGCATTTTTGATATTTGGCTCATTTCTAAAGCCAGCCTTTGCAAATTCGCTTAAAATTTCAGCATTTACATCTTGTCCGGTCGCGCTATTTTTAAAATTTACATAGACGCTTTTGTTTGCTTCACCAAGCGTAAAAAAGATCGGATCGCTCGTTTTTACCGAGATATTTGGCGTGCTGCTAGCACATCCGACAAAAAACACCGCTAGAACAAATAAAAATAAATTTCTCATCTTCACTCCTATAAGAGCGATCTTATAGCACCTTCAAGCACACTTTTTGGTGTAAGACCGATAAATTTTGATCGCATCTTACCATCTTTATCAAAAAAATAGATAACTGGCACGCCCATAACGCCACCAACTGCCTTGCTAAAGTAATCCACCGAGACCTTGTCGCTTGTAGTTTTAAAGGTGATGTTGTGCTCTTTTAAGATTTCAATATCTTTATCAAAACCCTTGCTAGGCCCTAAAATGCCAATGAACTGAACCTCTTTGCCATACTCTTTTTCAAGTGCGTTTAGATCAGGGATCGCGGCCTTGCACACTCCGCAGTCCGTGCCAAAGAAAAAGAGCATATATGGCTTATCGCCGATCTTTAGGCGCTTTTCGGTAGGGAAAAACTGCGTATCGATGCCACTTGAGTCATTTAGCGTGATGTGGTGCTTCTCATACTGCTTGACGCAGCCCAAAACTAGGGCTGAGACTAGACATAAAAGTAAAATTTTATATCGCATTTGGTACCTTTGGATTTTCGATAGTGCGGATTTTCTCTAGCTTGCCGTGTCTTAGATAGACGATCTTATCGCCATACTCGCCTAGATCTGGGTTGTGAGTGACTAGAAGTATCGTCTTGCCCTCTTTTCTTAGCTTGCAAAATAGATCAAGTATGATCCTCTCATTTGCCTCGTCAAGGTTACCAGTTGGCTCATCTGCTATTAAAATTTCAGGGTCATTTATGAGCGAGCGCGCGATACAAAGGCGTTGCTGCTCGCCACCACTTAGCTGACTTGGTCTGTGCGTTAGCCTGTGAGAGAGGCCAACTGCCTCAAGTGCCTTTTTAGCATCCTCTTCATCAACTGAGCTGTGATAATACTGCGCTATCATCACGTTTTCAAGTGCGCTAAGATATGGCACTAGGTGAAACTGCTGAAAGACAAGTCCGATCTTTTCACGTCTAAATTTAAGCGTATCATCGGCATTTAGGTTGCTAGCATCATCACCGCCAAGCATATATACGCCGCTACTTGGAGTATCCATTAGAGAAAGGATATTTACAAGCGTACTCTTACCACTACCGCTTGGTCCCATGACGCTGACCCACTCGCCCTTTTTAACCTCAAAACTTATATCATCAAGTGCTTTTACATCGCCAAAAATTTTACAAATATTTTTAAGTTCTAGTGCATTTTGCATATCATTCTCCTCTTAGTGTATCTGCCATTTTGTTATTAAGTGCCCGCTTAATCGGGTAAAATGCTGCGATCGCTGCAAAAAGAAGTGATATGACCACAGCTACTGGGATGCTTAGAATTCTAAAATCAATACTAGAATCAAATATCGCATAACCTAAAATTTGAGCTAGTAGATAACCTAAAAACGCTCCAACTAACGCTGAGATGAGCGCTGTCACAAATGTTTCAAAGCCAAATAGTCTTAGCACATCTTTTTTGCTTGCGCCTATGGCTCTAAGAAGTGCGATCTCACGTGATCGAGAGAGCAAGATAGCACTAAGCGTTGTATTTACGCACATTGAAGTAATGAGCAAGATGACAAGGCTAACAAGCGCCATTAGAAGTTTGATCTTTTCTAAGATATAGCCCTCAGACTTTGAGACCTTTGCCACTGGTTTTGCGACTATTTCATCGTTGCTTATAGTTTTTGCAAGCGATGTTATCTCGTCAAAATTTCCAAGCACAACAGCTTCAGCATAGTTTATCTTGCCAACTTTGTTTGAAATTTTCTGAGCCAAAGATAGCGACGTGATCAAAAGAGCGTCCTCTTTGTCGCCACTTGCCACTACGCCTTTTATCTTTACATTTATGCTCTCATTTGAGCCAATGGCACGAATTTCTATATCATCGCCTGCTTTAAAGCCAGCTTGACGAGCAAGATCGACGCCTATTAGCACGTTTTTATCGTCAAAATCAACATTTATCATAGTTCCATCTCTAACATCTAAAAACGGCTTAACCTTTTTTAGATTGCTAAATTTTGTCCCCATGACGATGGCATTTGTCGGACCGATATTTGCCTGAGCAAAGAGATAACCGCTCTCGCCAAGAAGCTTATCTTTTGGCACTTTAGCGATCATTTCATTATATGTTTTTTCACTCATATCATCGCTTGTCGCCATATCTTTTGGAGCAAAGATCATATTTGCACCATAAGTTTTTAGCTCGCGTGAGACCTTTGAGTCGATATCCAGATAGACATTGACAAATGCCGCACACACGCACGCTCCAAGCAAGATCGAGATCACGATGACCATAACCCTTGATGAGCCATTTTTTAGGCTTTTGTATATTAGATTGTAAAAGAATTTGCTATTTGCGGTCATATAGCACCTCCGCAGGTAGTAAATTTATGACGTTTCTCATTGGCATTAGTGAGCCAACGACTGAGATAAGCAAGGCAAATGCCACGCTAATTGGCAGCACGATCCATGCTATGCCTATGCCGTGAGAGAAGATAATGTAAGACATCACGTAGCTTAGCGCGTATCCTAAAAATGCTCCCGTAATGCCAGCAAAAAAGGCAACCACAAGGCTCTCGCTAGCAAAAAGGGCGTAAATTTCAAAGTTACTTGCGCCAATGGCTTTTAAAAGGCCGATCTCTTTTTTACGGCGGTAAATTTCGCTTGTCATTAGCGACGTTATGCCAATAGCTGAGACCACAAGGGCGATGATACTAACGATACCCATTAGGCTTTGAATTTTCTTTACGATATTACTCTCAGCATCGCTTACTTGAAGGCTTGCTTTTGCGCTAACGTTTGGTAAATTTTCTTCTATCTGAAATGCTATCGAGCCTGCATAGGCTGAGCAGTACCATTTGTCGTACTCTGCGCTATCAAGGTTATCTAAATTTCGTCTAGCCTTTAGCGATAGGTCGTTTTCTGGGATCGTCATGGCTGAGACCTCAGCTTTTGTGTATGAGCCAGCGTGTCCTGAGAGATCGCCAGCAAGTTTGAGCGAGCCTATTAGCTTATGTGCCTCATCGCTTGCCCCTTTTAAGATGCCAACCACGCTAACCTCTTTTGTGCCATTTTTGCCCACAAGGCTAAGCTTGTCGCCAACTTTTAAATTTTTAGCCTTTGCAAGCTCATCTCCTACTAAAATTTCATCCATGCTCTCATCTTTTGGCCAAGCGCCCTCAACACCCCAAAATCCATACAAGCTCTTAACGCCTGTGCTAAATTCTGGCTCATCTTTTAGTCCGATATTTTTATCAAAATATGTCCCCTCAAAGCTAAACTCATCGCCCTTAGCGTCTTTCACCTTTGTCTCTAAAAACGGAGCAAAAGCAACGATATTATTTCTCCAAAAGATCTCTTTTATCTTGTAGATATCAGCTTCTGGGAGTAAATTTTGTGATTTTAGTGGGGTGAAATTTTTACCCTCGATCTCGATGCTTAGGCTCTCACCGCGTGGTAAAACGACGATATTTGAGCCATATCCTCTAAGCTCGCTTGCCACTTGATCGCCGATTTTAAGCGTGATATTTAGCATGCAAGCTATCAAAAGAGCAGCTAGCAAGATGGTGATAAACGCCATCGTCTTTTGCACCTTTGAGCCCGTGATCGAGCTTTTTATCATTCTTAGTTGCATATTTTTCATTTTAACGTTCCATTTGTTTCTACATATTTTTCTGGATTTGCTTCAAATTTCGCCTGAGTTTCGTTGCTCTCAAAGAAATATGTGCGTCCGTAGTATAAATATGATCTTGAATCAAGATTGCTCACCTTTTTGCGACTAACTGGGTCAAGCACCATCTTTTCGACGACCTTGCTAAAGTAGTTTGCCCCTGCGACGATCGTTTTATAATCAACTATGATATTTTTACCATCAAAGGTAAATGCCATAGGGATCGGGTTACAACCGCCCTCTTTGCCAACTGACGGCAAGAAAATTCTAACATTACAAGAGATACAAATAAGATCATTTCCTCTTTTTATATAGCCCATATCGCCGCATATCATGCACGAGTCAAAGACGATGACAGGCGAGACGCGGTCGCTAAAGCGGTTTAGCAAGAAAAATCTTATCTGTTTGCCCTCATCTGTGATGTAGGCAAATCTGTGAAGTTCATTATCTTTTAACATATCAACATCAAATATAAATTTATCTCCCACTGGCTCAACCAAGAGTGGCTCTGAAATTTGAGGTGGGCGAGATGCGTAAAGATCAAAATAAAGTGAGAAGCCAAGCGCTATTAAAACGCTGCAAAATGCAAATTTTGCATTGTCAAAGACATTTTCTCTAATGGCTTTTGTAAAGCGGTATTTGATAGAGCCAAACGTGCTCTTATCGATACTTTTTGGCATAAAGCAAAGTGCGATGATGCATAAAAGTAGGATCACAACTATGTAAAAATAGGCACTAAATTCTGTGACGTAGATGCCTTTTGCGCTGATAGATAAAATTTGAGAATTTAGCTCGCTACTTATCTTTAAAGCGCCTGCACGTAAAAGCTCTAGTGCAGTTTGTGAGCTTCTATCAACTAGTAAAAAGACTAATGTGATAAGAGCTAAAATTTTAGCTACTGATGATGGGATGCTAGCTTTTAAATTTGAAATGAAGAAAAATAAAAACAGCATCAAGATCATCGCAAAGATCATCAAAAAGAAGCTTATGACTGAAAGTGTGTCAAGCAGCTCGCCACCAAATAACGGGAACAAAGCACTACTTGAGCTATAGCCAAAGCCAAAGCCGATGCCTAAAATAAAAAATGTTACGATTTTTGCTATCTTAAGCTCGAAAAATATCCATAAAATGCTAATTAGTAGAAAAACCAGTGTCACAGAATCGATGAAAATTTTAAACTGGTCATCAACAAGCGCATGACGAGCAGCTTTAAAGATAAGCACACCAGCAACAACGCCAAGAAATGATGGTAAAAAGATCGTTTTTAAACTTTTGCCATTGTTATTTAAGGCAGCAAAAAGCGTAAATCCAAGGAGGGCTAAAAAGACCTGATAGAAGTAAATTGACATAACCAAACCCTATGAGAATTTTTAAAAAGGGGCGAGAACGCCCCAAAGTGATTATTTAACAGGACCACCTGTCCATTGAAATTTATAAGTTGTTGTGAAAGGCTCAAACCATTTACCAACACCAGTCTCTTTGTCAGCGTGGCGACCAAAGCCTTGTTTTTCTGGATTGTCGATGTGGAATTTAAGCTCATAGTTACCAACACCTGTATCCATTTTTACGTTAGCACCGTAGTGTGGGCCATCGCTTGCAACCATTGGCATAAATGTACCTTTTTTAGTTTTACCATTATCAAGGTTTTTTAGTTCATAGTTGATCTTTAGATATGGGATCCACTCGCCTTCGCCAAAGCCGTTTTTGTTGCCTTTTATAGCGTGGATGTCAGCCTCTAAGTGAAGGTCAGCCAAGCTTGGAGCTAGATCAACGCCTTTTGGCTCCATGTCGATTGGCTCAAGATAAACAGCAGCTATCTCCATGCCATTAGCCTCTACAGGCTCGCCGATTGGGTGCTCTCCAGCAAGTGCAAAACCAGCTGCTAGACTAAGTGCTAGAGCTGAACTAAGAATTTTATTCATATCCTCTCCTTTAAATAAGATTAGTTTTTATTTTGTTTTGATTTCATGATAACGATGCCTATAATTAGGGCAAGCACCATAATGATTTGAGGTACTAAACTCTCGTAATATGGCATAAGTCCTAGCCAGTCTCTCATCCAGTCAGGAAAATTTAGTCCTTTTATGATAGTTGGGATGAAAATTTTGCCCTCAACTAGCTCGCCAACGCCCTTGCCAACAAAGACGATCGACATGTAAAAGATGATAGCTGATGTAAATATAAAAAATGGCTTAATAGGAATTTTAATAGCGAAAATTTTAAATAAGAAATAGACTATCAAAAGAACGATAAGACCTACAACAAAGCCAGCTGCGATCATTGAGTAGCCAGCTGAGTCTTTTGCGTCAAAGATAAGCGCTTGATAAAATAGCACTGTCTCAGCGCCCTCTCTAAATACCGCTAAAAATACAGTCCACCAAAGCATCGTGCTTGAGCCACTTGAGATAGACTCAGATAAGTGAGATTTGATGTAGTCGTTCCATTTTTTAGCGCCAGCATTTGAAAGAAGCCAGAAGCCAACATAAAATAGAAGTCCCACTGCAACAAGCATCGTGATGCCTTCCATAAGCTCTCTTTTTTGACCTGCTGCCTCGCCAAAGATGACATTCATTATCCAAGCCATGACAAAGCTTAAGATGACAGCTACGCCAACTGAGCTATATACGACCTTGCCCATAGATTTTGCATTGCCAGTTTTTACAAGATATGCAACGACGGCTGCAACGATGATAAGAGCTTCAAAGCCCTCTCTTAAGATGATAGTTAGCGCCCAGATAAATAGCGTCCAAGGTGAGCTTGAACCGCTAGTTTTCTCAAGTGCGGCTGCTAGCTGAGATGACATCTTGCTTGCACTCTCTTCAAGTGTTTTTTCGTCTGCACCTGATTTCATAAGGGCTACAAGGTTACCAAATGTAGCTTCGATAGCTGTTTTTAAATTTACATCTATCGCACCTACTTTGTTCTCCATGCCGCTACCTTCGAACTCATCAAAGTAGATGTCTTGGATATCGCCCATAGCTTTAGCGCTATTGCCACCTTTGTAAAGCGCGATGGCTGCTTGAATTTTGTCATTTATGTTTTTAACAGTTTGAGTGTAGTCTGTGCCACTATCTTCGCTGCTATCGCTAGATGCTGCACTACTCATATCAACTTTTGCTAGTTTTACTGTTTCAGCTGGAAGTTTTGCAACGGCATCATAAGCTAGTTTTTTGATCTCTTCTAGCTTTACTTTAAAGTCATCTTTTGTTATGCCATTTGCGATGCCGCTTATTGCTTCACCCATCTTTCTTTGGATGTCAGCATCTATGCTTTTGCCATTTTCTATATATTGGCGAACGGCGATTTCAAGTTGAGTGTTTCTATAATCATTAAATTTAGCATCTTGGATAGAATTTTTAGCATCATCTTGTTTGTCGCCCTCATAGCTTGCTATAGCTTTATCAAGAGTTGCTGATAAATTTTCAAATGCCACCTTCCACTCAGGGATAAATTTAGAAGTGTCATAGCTAGTTGCAGCAGCTTGTGCTGGAGTGTCTGAATACTCACCAACAAGCTTATGTCCATTTAAAATAACTGGCAAAACTTCAGCGATTTCGCTATTTATCTGATCTATTCTTTTTTGCACGTCATCTGGTGCTTCGCCAGCTTTTATCGCCTTTCTGATCTCGCCAAACTGCTTCTCCATAGAGTAAGCTTTTTTCTGACCTAAATTTATTCTGATGCCAGCTTCGACATCTTCAAACAGACCAAAATAAGCATTTTGAGTATCGCTAACTGCTTGCTCGACGTTGCCAGCTCTATACTCTGTTATTACTTTTTGTAATGACTCTTTTATCTGAGCTGCGACTTGTGTGTAGTCGTCATTTTTTGCCACAAGCCAGATAGGAAGTAGCATGATAAGCATAAATTTAAAAAATTTATTCATTAATTAAACCACCTGTGAGATTATTTTAAAGTGAAATATTACCAATGCTTTACTTTGATTAAAATAAAAACGATTATCATAAAAGAATGTAAATTGAAAGCATAAATAATATTTTTTACAATCTAATAATCAACTTTACGTAAATTTAGGGCTTTAGAGGGTTAGATCAAAATTTCATATCGAGATAAAAAAGTTATATATTTTTGCTAATTTCAATAGATAAGAAAAATTATTGATGAAATTTTAGATTATAAAAATCATAAAGATAATTTAAATTTTATAAATTTAAAAGGAGAGCAAGCGCCCTCCTTAGTGTTATACGTTTAGTCCTGTATTTCTTAGCATGACGCGTTTGCGATATACATTTGAAACCTCAGCAGCGTCGCCAACTAAAAGCGCGTTTGTAGAACAGATAGCCGCACACATAGGCACTTTGCCCTCAGCCATTCTGTTTTGACCGTAAAGCTCTCTCTCCTCGTGTGAGTTAGTTGGCTCTGGACCGCCTGCGCACATAGTGCATTTATCCATTACGCCTTTTACGCCAAATGCCCCATCTTTAGGAAACTGTGGCGCACCAAATGGACAAGCATATAGGCAGTATCCACAGCCTATGCACTTGTGTTTATCGTGAAGCACGATGCCATCAGCTCTGATGTAGAAGCAATCAACCGGACAAACAAGAGAACAAGGCGCATCTTCGCAGTGCATACATGCGATTGATGTTGAAATTTCTTTACCTGGCACACCTTCATTTAGCGTTATAACGCGGCGTCTTCTAACGCCGATAGGCAACTCATGAGCTTCATCACATGCTACTGCGCAGCCGTTGCAATCAATGCATCTATCTGTGTCGCAGTAAAATTTAAGTCTATTGTTATCGTTAAATGCGCTCATATTATGCCCTTTCTATGCGGCAAAGACCGCCTTTTGTTTCTGGAATTTGAGTAACTATGTCATATCCGTAGTTTGTTACGGTATTTGCGCTCTCGCCAACTGCAAAAGGTCTTGTTCCCTCAGGGAAATTTCCAGTCATATCAACACCTTGCATATATCCAGCCCAGTGGAATGGCAAGAAGATCATATTAGGCTTGACTGATGGTACGATCCTTGCGCGAACCTTGATCTTAGTGCCCTCAGGTGAATGAACCCAAACAAAATCCCAATTTTTAATGCCATGTTTAGCCGCTAGCTCTGGGTGGATGTCAGCAAACATCTCAGGCGTAATGCGTGATAGATACTTACTAGCACGCGTCTCCATACCAGCACCACTGAAATTTACGAGACGAGCTGTTACTAAATTTATAGGGAATTCTTTTGAGAAGTCCTTACTTTGTTGCAAGCTCTTATACTTCGTATATACGCGGTAGTGATTTGGTTTATCCTCAAAGCTTGGATATTTTTGCGCAAGATCTTGACGCTGTGAGTGGATCGGCTCTCTATGCTTAGGGATCTGATCAACAAATGTCCAAACTATCGCTCTAGCACGTGCGTTGCCGTATGGAGCTATGCCCTTTTGCATACATTTTTCAGCGATTATACCACTGCCATCAGTAGCCCATGTAGCGCCCATTTTTTCGCGCTCTTCATCTGTAAGTTTTATACCAAGAACCTCTTCGATGTTTTTCTTTGTTATCTCAGGATATCCGCCATTTACCGCGCCTTGTGCTGGAGCAGAGCCCTCAGCGGCAAGCTGATTAACTCCGTTGTGCTCTAAGCCAAAGCGGTTTCTAAAGCCCATGCCGCCTTGTGCCACTGGCGTGGTTATATCATATAATTTTGGACTACCTGGGTGTTTTTCTGTCCAGCAAGGCCATGGCAAGCCGTAATACTCACCAGCTACGTCAGTGCCCTCTTTGCCCATAAGTGTTTTTTCATCAAATTTATCCCAGTTCTCTTGGTGGCGTTTTAGGCGCTCAGGTGTCCAGCCTGTAAGTCCGATACTTTTTACGATATTTGCTATCTCGCGTGTAGCAGCTTCTGGCCACTCTATTTTACCATCAGCGTCCCTTATAGTGCGAGTTAGCTCATCATAGAAGCCTATGCGTTTAGCTAGTTCAAATAAAACTTCATGATCTGGCATGCTCTCATAAAGTGGCTTACATACTTGGCTTCTCCATTGACCACTTCTGTTTGTAGCTACGACTGTGCCGCTAGTTTCATATTGAGTTGCTGCTGGGAGAAGATAAACGCCATCTTTTTTATTAGTGATAACGCCAGCATCATTTACAAATGGATCCATAAGTACTAAAAGCTCAAGTCCGTCAAGACCCTCTTGAACCTTTGCTTGCTGTGCAGTAGATGTTATGCCGTTACCTATAACTACAAGAGCTTTTAGGCTATCGCCTGCGTTTTCAATAGCGTCGTTGCCATCTTTGCCATCAAGCACACCAGCCCACCAGCGAGCTAGGGTAAATCCAGGCTTAAACATCCACTCTGGTTTTACGAAGTTGCCTTGTAGCCACTCGTAGTCTACTTTCCACATTTTGGCAAAATATTTCCATGTAGCTTCGTTTTTAGCGTAGTATCCAGGCAAGCTATCAGGTGCGTTTGCCATGTCGCTAGCACCTTGAACGTTATCGTGGCCTCTTAGGATGTTACATCCGCCACCACTTACGCCCATGTTGCCAAGTACTAGTTGCAAGATCGGAGCTATACGAGTATTTGAGCTGCCTATTGTGTGCTGAGTTAGACCCATCGCCCAAACGACTGAGCCAGGGCGGTTTTTAGCATAAATTTCTGTGATCTCTTTTAGAGTTGCAGCGCTCACTCCAGTCACATCTTCAACGACTTCTGGTGTCCATTTTGCAGCCTCTTTACGGATCTCATCGATGCCGTATGTGCGCTCATCTATAAATTTCTTATCTTCCCAACCATTTTCAAATATCAAATTTATCATGCCATACATAAATGGTATGTCTGTGCCTGGGCGAATTTGTGCGAAATAATCAGCCTTTGCAGCTGTTCTTGTGTATCTTGGATCGACAACGATTAGTTTTGCGCCATTATTCTCTTTTGCTTTTAAAAAGTGCCTAAAGCCAACTGGGTGATTTACCGCTGGATTTGCGCCGATTATAAAGATAGACTTCGCGTTTTGAATATCTCCAAGGTGATTTGTCATAGCTCCATAACCCCACGTATTCGCCACACCGGCGACTGTTGCGCTATGTCAAATTCTTGCTTGGTGATCTAGGTTGTTTGTCCCAAACATCGCAGAGAATTTACTTATGTAGTAGCTCTGCTCGTTGCTATCTTTTGCTGAACCCAAAAACATAACTTGCTCTGGATTTTTCTCGCGGTAAGCTTTTAGCTTTGCGCCGATCTCGTCAAGTGCTTGCGTCATAGAGATGCGTTGCCACTTGCCGCCAACTTTTTTCATCGGATATTTTACACGGCAGTGTGAGCGCACCATATCGATAACGTCTGCTCCTTTACAGCAGTGACCACCAGCACTTACTGGGTGATCTTGTGCTACTTCTTGACGTACCCATGCACCATTTTCTACCTCTGCTAGCACTCCGCATCCTACAGAGCAAACTGTGCAGACAGTTTTTACTATTTTTGAGTCTGGAAATGGGTTTGCCATCTCTTGAGCTGTTGCTTCTCTTGTGACATTGCTTGCTGCAAAGCCGGCCGCTCCACTAGCACCTGCTAATGCAGCCATTTTTAAAAACGATCTACGGCCGATGTTGTTTGGCGTAGTGTTTAATCTAGCTTCAGACATTTTCATCCTTTCTTAAATTTCTATCAAATTTTATTTTGCTTGTTTGTAGTAAAGTTCCCAGTTTTTGCTTCTTTTATAAAGCACTTCGGTCTTTTTACTCTTTCCTGATTTTAAATTTTCATTAGCATTTGCTGCTACCGCACCACTTGCTGCCACAGCGCCAACTAGACCAACTTTTTTTAGAAATTCGCGTCTATTTTGCATATGTACCCTCCGTTCTTAGTTTTCTTATCCTGTTTTTTTCTCTTCTTATGCTTTCTGATCTTGAAAGACCATCGCTCTTTTTGTGGTCTATCTTGACTGGTTTTGGTGAGTTTAGTGCCACGCGCTCAAAAGCTATAAATTCGTTTAGCAAAACGGCCACATCCTTGTAAATTTCACTATTTTTATGCTCATATAAATTCTCTATAAACTCATCAATGTTTGGATTTATAATATTTTTAAAAAGCTCCTCTTCGCACTCGTCAAATTTACCGATAAACTCGTTCATAAGCGTAAAGACAAAGCCCACGTTATCTTCATTCTCTTTAAATTTACTCTCATCTCTTCTGATGTTTGTCTTAGCCAAAATTTTACGCACATCAGCACAAGCATGACCCACCTCATAACCCTCATCGTAAAAAGAGAGCGAGTTTCGAAGCGGACTTGGCGGAGTGTGAAAAATGTCATCAAATTCGGTGATCAAATTCTCTGGATTTTTTTCATTAAATTTACTTTTTATATTAGTAGCAGCTTGCGAGACTTCATCGTTTAGGCTATATTCTTTGATAAGATCAAGCATTTTACTAAGGCCATCAAATCTCTTTTCATCTTCACTAAATACGAAGAATTTAGAGAAAGTAGCGTAGTAAAGTTTTCTGCCAGCTGCAAATTCCTCTTTTGTGCTCACCTTTTTCCTTAAATAGTTTTTTAACGACACTGAAACTATACAATTAATTGCCTTATTAATGTGGCTTAAAATAAAATAAATTAGAAAAGTTAAAAAAAGCTTAAATATGCCTTAATTGCATATTTAAAAACGCCATTTTTAGGGAGTTATATAAGATATGATTTTTTAGCAGGATTATTAAAATTATATTCTATACCTTATACTTTGAAGAGTGTTT
>ERZ772909.939-NODE-939-length-16883-cov-4.873128_pt1 | contig 16883 bp, 16 predicted proteins | sample MGYA00511137_ERZ772909 | MGnify/ENA primary metagenome ERZ772909 (study PRJEB29015, sample SAMEA2738095) | human oral metagenome | biome: human oral; feature: human-associated habitat; material: saliva | place: China | collected 2270 ... | reverse complement strand
TTTAATACAAAAACTGCGGTCAATTCGACCGCAGTTTTTCTTTTAAGCAGAAAGCATTACATTTTTGGGGCTTTCATTGTTTTTACTTCATTTCTTTTACTTTTATTTCATCAGATTTCATTTCTTCTGACTTCATATTATCCATTTTCATATCCTGAGATTTCATCATGCTATCAGACTTCATACTATCTGATGCCATTTTACGGTATTATGTAGCAGTTGCATAAAGTCCGAAAATTGACTAATTTACCGCATAAATTTGAATGCCTTTCCGAATGAAAATTGTGAAAGGCATTTCTTTTACCTCAAATTCTAACTTCAACCTCGCAATTTTTCACATCAATTTTCCATTTTTTCAAACTCAAGGCGTAGCTATTCCACTCAACCTTCATTCAGGTAAGCTATTTCTTTCTATCTAGTCTATTAGCGTCTATTCGGTTCTATGCTGCCATCAGAATTTCATCGTATTCAGCTTGTTCTTCAAGTCGCTTAAAGTCGCGTGATGAAATTTCGTTAGGCGCAAAGGCTTTCATACCTAGAAACTCACCTTCACGATGCTCTGCCAATAACCAACCCATTCTTGAAATGACAGAACCCATAAGCAACGTTTAAGGACATCTTCAAAGAGTTTCCTATTTAAAGAAATGATAAATAAGTCAATACAAGACAAATGTATTAACACGAAAAATTCCAAATCAAATTTTTAGATGAAGAGATTTTTGTTGATAAGGAAACAATAGTGGAATATAATCCTCATCAATTCCTTATAAATAAGATAAGATGAAGAGAATTAAGAAAAAGCCGCCACCGCAAGGAAGCGGCTTTTTCACTTCTGAATATCTTTTATTTTAAAGCGATATTTTTGGAAAGTAAAGCGGTTATTAAAAGAAGTTAAATTAATTTTTCATTTTGTTTATTTTATTTTTCAGTTCACAATAGCAATACTAACTTTCATAGTTATTAATATATTTATTGATAATTTTTTTATCACTTCGATGTTATTTTTGGCTAACTATACTGTGTAAATAGATTCAATTATTATTGAATAATAGTTTAGCTCGAAAACATAATATACTTTTGTAAAGGATTATTTGAAAAAGATAAGGTAACTGCCACACTTTTACTTGCTATGTATAGTTTTTTAAGCCAAAGGTTGGACTAGGGATATTCCTTAATATCGAAACAGCCTGTTTCCAAGACAATTTATTGATTGCCTACCTGTCTTTTGATTGTGAAGTATATACTTTAAAGTTACTTTGATAATGATACAATAATATATTACAATAATCGTGTATTTAGATAATGAGAAAATCATGCAAATCAGAGAATTATTTACGTAGAAAAATTGAGTGTTTTATGGACTTAGGACAGGTATTTACTAGACGAGAAATAGCGGACTATATGGTATCGCTTTTTAATATTGATACTATTGAAACTATATTAGATCCTTGTTTTGGTGAGGGGGTGTTTATTCATTCATTATTAGAGCACCAGTTTAATTCAATTCAAGGTTATGAAATCGATCCTTTTTTATTTGAACATGTCAAGAAAAAGAAACTAAATTATGTAGAATTGTTTAATTCAGATTTTTTATTATCGAATATTCCAAAAAAATATAGCGGAATTATTATGAATCCACCATATATTCGACATGAAAAGATTAATGACTTAAATGAATTAGGTATTACTAAAAAGCAGTTATCCAAGGAAAAAATATATGAAGGATTACCATTAAATGCAAATATCTATATGTATTTTGTAATCAAAGCAATATCCTTACTTAAGCCCAATGGTGAGCTTGTTATCATTTTCCCAAGTAATTGGCTTCAATCAAAACATGGCATAGTATTTAAAAAATTATTACTTAAAGATTGTTCGATAGTTAAACAGGTGTCTATAAAGGGGCAACTATTTGAACAAAATGCGTTAGTAGAAGTTGTTGTTTTAAAACTCGTGAAGGCTAAAGTGACATCTTTGACAGTAACAGATAATCTAATTTTTAATGGCAGAAAGTTGGTAAGGGATTTGTCTGATAATATGGATTTAGACGTTGACTTTCCTGATTCCTTAACTAAATTAGCTAAAATTAGACGAGGGTTGACAACGGGTTATAATAAAATGTATATCAATCCTCCTTTAAATAATTGTGAGGAGTATATTTTCCCAATTATCTCATCCCCTAAATCAGTAGTAGGTTACTCCACCAAAAATGCTCACTTAGATCAAATACTAATATTAGATAAATATAATTACAAGGATATTTCTAGTGATTTAAATGAATATTTAAATACTCATAAAAAAAATATATTATTTAACAAGAGCCCCAAGACTCTATTTGAGAAAATTAAGGCTAATGAAAATAACTGGTTCAAAATAAATAAAATACCATCAAAAGGGATTATTTTTGGCTATTTTATTAGAGATGAGATAAAATTTATTATACATGATTGTGACTCTCTAGTTAGAGATAATTTCTATATCATTGAGCCTAATATTGATAAATTATTGATGCTTGCGTTATTAAACAATTACTACTGTTATTACCAACTTGAAAAAATGGGTAAGGAATATGGTGGTGGGTTATTAAAGTTACAAAAATATGATTTAGAACATATAAAATTTCCTAATATAGAAACTATATTAGGAAATGATATAGAAAATCTGAAACGATTAGGGAAAAAGCTTATGGATTCAAAATCAGGATATCTAAATATTATTGATGATATTACTAAGGTGATTGCTAACTATAGTAGCATAACTTATGAAGTGATTAAATTAAGTTATATTAAGAAGAAAAGTAATAGGTTAAAAAAATGAAGGTTGTTAGTTTATTTTCCGGTGGTGGAGGACTAGACTTAGGATTTATTAGTGAGGGTTACAATATTATATGGGCTATAGATAATGAGCCTAATGCCGTGGCTACTTACAGAAAAAATATTGGTGAACATATTATATTAGCCGACATTAATACAATTAATATTCATGAAATCCCCAAAGCAGATGTATTAATTGGTGGTCCACCATGCCAATCATTCTCATTGGCGGGTAAGCGGGATATAGATGATCCAAGAGGAATGCTTGTTTGGAGATATTTAGAAATACTAAAAACTACCAAGCCAAAAGCGTTTGTGTTTGAAAACGTGACAGGGCTTTTATCTGCTAAAAATAATAATGGGGTTAAAGTATTAGATATCTTACAGAATGAATTCAGAAAACTGGGCTACAATATTTCAGTAAAAGTAATGAATGCCGTTGACTACGGTGTACCACAAAGGCGTAAAAGACTTATTATTGTTGGGCTAAGAAAAAATATTGTGTTCAACTTTCCCACTCCTACTCATGGCGAAAATTTACTTCCTTATATAAGTGTATCCGATGCACTAGATGACTTGAAAGATATTATTGCTAATGACAATACTTTTGTATCTTATTTGCAACCACCTCAGACAACATACCAAAAGTTGATGAGGGCAGATGAGCAGTTTCAGGTATCGGAGCATACAGCTCCACAGATGAGCGACTTAGATAAATATATTATTTCTCATGTAAAGCAAGGAGGTAACTATATGGATATTCCTAATGAAGTGGCTTCGGCAAGAATTAAACGTTTACAGGCTCAGGGAGGGCATACGACTTGCTATGGCAGATTAGATGAGTCTAAGCCTGCTTATACTATTAACACTTACTTTAATAGACCTAATGTAGGCTGTAATATTCACTATACAAATGATCGTTTGATTACTGTTAGAGAAGCATTAAGACTGCAATCATTCCCTGATTCTTATGAATTAGTTTCAACAAGTAAGCTTGGTAAACACAAAATAGTGGGTAATGCTGTGCCTCCTTTGTTATCAAAAGCAATTGCTAAACATCTAAAAAGCTATCTTTAAATAAATGATTTGATATTGTAATAAAAATTTATGGTAATTTAATAAGAGGTTAGAATGAAAATCAACTATAGTGATTCGGAGGTCGGTGTATTTCATCCTATTTGTGAAAAAGCTTTAAATCTTGCATTAGAAGAATTACATCTTAGCAGTGAATATCAAGTCTTACACCATCAGAGCACGGGTTCACTTGAAATGGATTTTGTGATAAAGAACCGCTCTACGGGGAAATATCTGTGTGTAATTGAAGTGAAAAAGACTAAAAATGCAGTCAATAGCGAACGCTATCAGTATCAGGCAATGTCCTATGTTCAATCTGCCATAGAGCAAATGGAAAAAAACTATTATATTTTAACTAATTTAGAATATATTACTTGCTTTCGATATGATAAAGAACGTCCTCGCTACTACCAACAACGATTAGAGAATGGTTCACGCAATGTGGATGAGTTCAAAAATATTGTAACTGATAAAGATTTGAATGAATTTACTTGCAAGCTTAAAGATGCTTTTAAGAAATTCATAGAAAAATTTATTCACGATAGCTTTACTTATGATCATTCATTCCAGGAGTTTATTGAGCATATTAAATTATATAAAGCGGGTGATCTCTCAATATGGAAATCTTATCTGGCTGTTTGTTTTTACCAATACATTCGTGGTTCTCAAATACAGAAAAGAGTAAGTAGGAAATTAAAAGATATCAAAAACTTCAGAGGGAATATAGAGAAGCTTTGTGATGAAGCTCTTATGTTAAATTTTAAATCAATCTTTGACTATCACTCTAATCCTTTTACTAAGGATAATATAGTGGATAGGAGTATTATATCCGAAATGTTTAAATTAGGGCAAAAATACCCTATCGGTGATAAGATTGCAGATTTATTACATTACTATGTATCTTATGGGAAAGAAATTGATGGTGAAGTAGCAACTGATACTGAACTAAGTAAAGTGGTCGCGATGTTAGCTCATTTAATTCATGGCAATCTAAAGATAGATGAGTATATTTGTGATCCTGCGGCTGGTAGTGGTAATCTAATACACGCTACTGCACAAGAATTTAAAATATCTCCTAATAGAATTCTTGCCAATGATATCAATTCTAAATTACTTGAGATTTTATCTTTAAGACTTGGTTTAGAATATATTGACACTATCAAACCTAATAATTCACCTAGTATTTCAGATCATAATATTGAGACTCTGCCTAAAGAATATTTTAATAATGTAGGCGTTTTAGTGATTAATCCACCTTACGTATCCGGTATAAATTGCATCGACAGAAAAGAGTATTTTTTTAATCGAATTAAGGAATTAACAGGGAAAGAACCTATTACCCAAATTGGTCAGATGCCCTTGGAAGGAGCTTTCTTAGAATTGATTACTCATTTACTTCCTCAAGGAACGACCGTTGCTTGTGTTCTATCAAAATCACATTTACTTGCTAGGGGAGTAGAGTCAACTACTATTCGTAAGTTAATTTTGAATTCTTTTGGATTGCGAATTGTTTTCGACTATCCTAGGGAAAGTATATTTGAACATGTAATTAAAGACACTTTTGTTTTTATTGGTAAATTAGGGCAACCTGCGCAACGTATTGACTTGATAAATTGTATAGCGGATATTCCTGATGTAGATATTTTTGAATTAAAGAATTTCCTAAAAGAGAACTTAGGCGCAGAATGTAAATATGAAGGGGATGGTTTTGCGATTGCAGGCGTTAGCTATGACGTATTTAGTCAAGCAATTAATGATGGTTGGCGCTTTATTAATCCAACTCATTTAAGAATTAAAGATTTTTTAACCCAATATTTTTATCAAAACTCTCAACTACAAAGCTTAGATAAAACTCAGTTTAACTTACATAGAGGAGAAGTTGCAAATAAAGGGGGTTCTGATTTAATTTATCTAAATAAGAAATGGTTTAATAGCAAATTAAAGGATAAATATTCTGCTCATCTAAAATTAGGTATGAGAAATGCAGATCCTATGATAATGGTGTTATCTGAGGGAGATACCAATTTCTTATGTAGTGATGCTTTAAGCGATATGGAATTAGATGAGATTATTACTGTTTACCTTAATTATGAATCAGAAAAAGATAGCTCAAAAGTAAAACAGAAGAAAAAATCTAAATCACTTGAACAACTAAGATCTATTGTCAAGAATGAAAATTCTCGTAAAACGTTGACTAATTCAATCCTGATTCCTAGAGATATCAGAAGGTATGGTAAAGCATACTTGGCAACTCAAGAAATTTTTGTTTCTACAAATTTCATGATACTAAACCTAGAAGATTATACAAATGCGTATTTATTAACGACTTGGTTTACAACAATTTTCTATCAGCTTATCTGTGAGAATACGACTAAAAATCAAGAAGGAACAAGAAAAATGGAGAAACAAGATTTAGTTACAACAGTTATACCCAATCTTGAAATTATTCCATTAGACTTAAAAAATGAATTACTTGGAATACAGAACGTCACTTTCTTAGATTTAGAGAATCCTCAAGTTAGAGATATTGACATTTTATGGAGCAAAATTTTATTTGGCAATGATTATGAATATGTTTTAAGTAAGGCAAAAGAATACCTAAGTCAAATGGTAGAACTACGAAAAACTAGATAATTCTTAGAATACCTAATCAAAATAGGCGGTTGCTATTTCAATGTTAAAATAGCCTGGAACGACACCTCAACAGCCCTTTGAAAATCACTCGACATTTGTCGATAATGATTGATAAGGGCTTGCTCTTTTTCGGCTAACTCATCACTTGGCAAACCTTGAAACATTTCCCCTTCTCCAGTTAACAGCCAGTTAATGTTGATATTCATCATTTCTTTTAGTTTGGTAAGTGCTTCTACATTTGGTTCACGTCCATTGCATAAATAGTTTTGAACAGAACGATATGGGATGCCCGATAATTCTGAAAATTCTTTAATGTTGAGATTTTTAGATTCAATAACCTGTTTTAATCTTTCACTTATACTCATTTGAGTATTCTATATTAGTCTTTTCATGCTCTCTATGGTAACTTTAAGAATATAAAAGTTACCCTAATGGGTATATTTTAATGTTAAATATGGAATAAATCAAAAGAAATGGCTCAACACTTCCTTCTTTCCAGTAAGGCGCGTACGATTTCTTCTCGTGAAGTAGCTCAACTTTCCGATGAAGAATTTGGCTTGCTTTGTGAATTGCGTTGGGGAAGTAAAGAAGTGGTCGTTTGTCCGAAATGTGGTGTGCAACATAAGGCTTATTGGATTGGTACGCGTAAGCAATTGGCGATGCAAGCATTGCAATCATACTTTTAGCGTGACATCAGGCACTATTTTTGCCAATCACAAATTGTCATTCCAAACCTACCTTTATGCCATTATCTAATGGGGCAATGCCGTGAAGGGTATTTCTTCGCATCAACTTACTAGAAATATGGGGATTAATCCGAGAACGGCATTAGTCCTTTCTCACAAGTTCCGTAAGGCGTTACTTAAAAAACGCGACATAAGGCCCCTTTCGAGCATAGTGGATATGGATGGTACTTATGTTCACCCAGAGCCCCTCGCAAAGCAAATAAAAAATCTGACCGCATTGACTATCGCTTGAAAGAAAATCAGAACCCTGATAAACGTTGTGTGATAGTGGCACGCAAACATTATTCAGCCGAAGAAAAAGCCAGTAATGTGTTGCATTGTGGAGCGAAACGTTCGCACGTTTTCGTGGCACGCACCGAGTCACAATATGTCGTGAAAAGTTTTGCTAACAAATTCATTAAACCGAATACTCGAATCAACACCGATGAAAGCACGACTTATGATGTGCTATTGCCTTAAATCGAAATTGGGTTCAATGTATATCAAGGCATTTTCAAAACAAAGTATTTTATCCTCTAAATCTAATTTCTGTTGTTTTAACTGCTCAAGTTGATGTTCAAGAATTGCTTTTTCTTTATAGCTACTTTCGATTAATTTGGTAAGTTGAGAAATAAGGTGGGATTCTGCCATAATAAAAATCTCCATTGAGTTAAACTTTCAATGGAGATTTTAGTATTTTCAAGAGGTTAAGTCTTTGTGCAACTGCTACATAATACCGAAAATTTGTTCTTAATCCAATCTAAGGCTGTGTTCTACAGCCTTTATTTTTGTTCTTTTTCAATCAAATAAGAACTCCTCTCAAATACAATAACATTACGTTCACAATTTGGACATATTTTTTCTATAAATTCTTCATTTCATGATTATGATCAAATTTTTTTTGAAGAAAACATTTATCATTGGTCAATTCCCACAATAAATGTGTGTCTTTGGAGTGATACTATGAATAATACGGATGGCGTTTTTTCTGCACTGTCAGATGTTTCTCGCCGAGATTTTATGAAATTATGTACCGCACTTGCGGCTACAATGGGGCTAAATTCTAAAGCGGGCGCAGAAATGACGGCAGCAATGACTAGTCCAGCACGCCCACCAGTGCTTTGGATTGGTGCTCAAGAATGTACTGGCTGTACCGAATCTTTACTGCGTGCAACCCACCCAACTGTTGAAAATCTCGTGCTAGATTTAATTTCCCTCGAATATCATGAGGTACTTTCTGCCGCATTTGGTGAACAAGCGGAAGAAAATAAACATAATGCTATCCATAATTATTACGGCAAATATGTACTTGTGGTGGATGGTTCCATTCCAATTAAAGACGGCGGTGTATACTGCATGGTGGCAGGCAAACCAATTGTGGAACATATTCGTGAAGCCGCAAAAGGTGCCGCAGCCATTATTGCAATTGGATCCTGCTCATCTTGGGGCGGTGTTCCATCTTGCGGTGGCAACCCAACAGGTGCGGTCAGTCTTTCTGAAGTTTTACCAAAAGGCACACCAATTATTAACATTCCTGGTTGCCCTCCTAACCCACATAATTTCTTAGCAACCGTTGCCTATATCATCACTTATAAAAAATTACCAGCAATGGATAAGTTAAATCGCCCATTGTTTGCTTATGACCGTCTAATCCATGAAAACTGTTATCGCCGACCGCACTTTGATGCAGGCCGTTTCGCAAAAGAATTTGGCGATTATGGTCATCGCCATGGCTGGTGTTTATATCATTTAGGTTGCAAAGGGCCCGAAACTTACGGCAACTGCTCTACACTAGAATTCTGTGATGTTGGTGGTAATAACTGGCCAGTAGGTATCGGACATCCTTGCTATGGCTGTAACGATCAAGGTATCGGCTTTACCAAAGGCATTTTCCAATTAGCGAACGTCGAAAATCCAACGCCACGCGTGGAAAAACCAGATGTAAACAATGTTGAAGGCGAAGGTGCCTCAATGACGGCGATTGGCTTATTAGGCGGTGCTGCAGCCATTTTAGCAGGTGTTAGCGTGATGACCTTGAAAGAATTGAGCAAACAACATAAAGCGAACAAAGCTGCAGACAATCAAGCCAATCAAGATCAAGGACACTAAAGATGGATAGACGAAATTTCCTTAAAGCAGGTCTGCTGGGAACAGTCACATCAGGTCTGCCCGTTGCAAAAGCCGAAGCGGTGGAAAATCTTCCGCCCATTCCTGGCGCACTTGGGATGCTTTATGACTCCACACTTTGTGTTGGCTGTCAGGCTTGTGTAGCAGAATGTCAGCAAGTAAACAAAACACCTGTCAATCCAAAAGGTGATCAAACCTGGGCAAATAACGACAAACTCACTCCGTTCACACGCAATGTGATTCAAGTATGGAGCGATGGCGACGGCAAAAATAAAGATAAAACAGAAAACGGTTATGCTTATGTTAAAAAACAATGCATGCACTGTGTTGATCCAAACTGCGTTTCTGTTTGCCCAGTACAGGCTTTAACCAAAGATCCTAAAACAGGTATTGTTAAATACGATCCTGATATTTGTACTGGTTGCCGTTATTGCATGGTGGGCTGTCCATTTGACGTGCCAAAATATGATTACGACAATCCATTTGGTCAAATCAGCAAATGTGAACTTTGCAACCAAAAAGGTGTGGAACGCTTAGATAAAGGTGAATTACCAGGTTGTTGTCATGTTTGTCCAACTGGCGCGATTATTTTTGGTACCCGTGAAGAACTTTTAGCAGAAGCAAAACGTCGTTTAAGTTTATTACGTGGCACGGAATATGACTATCCTCGCCAACACGTAAACAGTAAAGACACTTATCGCGCAACTGTGCCAGCCTATCAATATCGTATTTACGGTGAAAAAGAAGGAGGCGGTACACAAGTATTAGTATTAAGTGCGGTTCCACAAGAAAATTTAGGTTTCCCTGAGTTAGATGATATTGCTACAGGTGCACGCGCAGCGCATTTACAGCACTTCTTGTATCGCGGTTTGGCATTGCCGCTAGTGGCGTTAGCTGGTTTAACAATGATGACTTATAAGAATATGCACGGCGATAAGATTCGTGAACGAATTGAAGCGCAAAAAGAAGCAATGCGTCAAGCGCGTAAAGAAATGGAAGAAGCGGAGGATGAACATCATGGGTAATCCACGTCCGGTGGGCGGTCGATTAGTTTCCGCCAGTATTCTCTTTTTTGCACCTTTAGCTGTAATTTGTATCTTATTAATTATCAAACGTTTGTTCTTAGGTATCGGTTCCGTCACCGCACTCAACGGCGGTTATCCTTGGGGCTTATGGATTTCCTTTGACTTACTTGTAGGTACAGGTTTTGCCTGTGGTGGTTGGGCATTAGCTTGGACAGTATATATTTTCAACAAAGGGAAATATCACCCTCTTGTGCGTCCAGCATTGCTTGCAAGCTTATTCGGCTATTCATTAGGTGGTCTTTCCATCACTATTGATATGGGGCGTTACTGGCACTTGCCTTACTTCTACATTCCAGGTCAATTCAATACAAACTCGGTGTTATTTGAAACCGCATTTTGTATGACGATTTACATCATTGTTGTCACCCTTGAATTTGCGCCAGTCTGGCTCGGGTTCTTAGGATTGAAAAAATGGTTCAATAAGCTCAACAAAATTATGTTCTTTGTCATCGCACTTGGCGCACTATTGCCGATGATGCATCAATCGTCTATGGGATCGTTAATGATCGCCGCAGGTCATAAAGTTCATCAAGTATGGCAAAGCTATGAAGCATTACCAATCTTATCCTTACTCACCGCATTTATTATGGGCTTTTCTATCGTCATTTTTGAAGGTTCTTTAGTGCGTGCAGGTTTGGCAGGAAAAACACCAGATGAGCGTTCACTCTTTACCCAGCTTGCAAAAGTGACCGCTGGATTAATCGCACTTTTCCTTGCAGTACGCTTTGGCGAATTGATTTACCATGACAAACTCCATTATGTATTCGGATTCGATAAACTTGGTAAATTTGAAGCTTGGATGTTTTGGATGGAAGTATGGCTAATGACATTACCATTACTCACTTTATTCCTTGGTGAGAAAAAATCTGATTCACGTTGGCTATTTATCTCAGCCTTGAGCATGTTACTCGGCGCAGCCCTATGGCGTTTAAATTATTCAATGATTATGTACGATCCAGGTAATGGCTATCGTTACTTCCCATCAGCAGAAGAATTGCTAATTTCTATTGGTTTCGTATCCATCGAAATTTGCGCCTATATTTTAATAATTCGTCTATTCCCAGTCTTACCAGTGTTGAAAGAAAAATATCATGAAGACTCGGAACAAATTATTGCCGAAAAAGCACAATTCAGTAAAAAAATGAGCGGAGCAGAATAATGACTGAAAAAAAACGTATCTCAATCGACCCTATCACACGCATTGAAGGTCATTTGCGCATCGATTGCGAAATTGAAAATGGCGTAGTAACAAACGCTTGGTCATCAGGCACAATGTGGCGTGGTATGGAAAATATCGTGAAAGGTTCAGATCCGCGTGATGCTTGGATGATTATGCAACGTATTTGTGGCGTTTGTACAACCGTTCACGCCATTATGAGTGTGCGTGCAGTAGAAGATGCTCTCGGTGCTAAAGTGCCAGTGAATGCACAATATATCCGCAATATGATTCTTTCTGCTCATAGCATGCACGACCATATCGTTCATTTTTATCAACTTTCTGCGATGGACTGGGTGGATATCACTGCGGCACTGAACGCTGATCCCGATAAAGCCGCTGAAATGCTTAAAGGTGTTTCAACATGGGGATTAAACAGTGCTAATGAATTCCGCAACGTCCAAAATAAAATTAAATCTTTAGTTGAAAGCGGTCAGCTTGGTATTTTTGCTAATGGTTATTTCAGTCACCCTGCCATGAAATTACCGCCAGAAGTAAACTTAATTGCGGTGGCTCACTATTTACAAGCACTTGAATGTCAGCGTGATTGTAACCGTATTGTGGCATTACTCGGCGGAAAAACACCGCACATTCAAAACCTAGCAATTGGTGGCGTAGCAAACCCAATCAACTTAGACTCTCAATCAGTATTAAACTTAGAACGTTTAATGTTTGTAAAATCCTGTATTGATCGTTTAAATGACTTTGTTACCCAAGTTTATCGTGTTGATGCGGCTATCATTGCGGCTTATTACCCTGAATGGCTCAATCTTGGTAAAACATCAGGTAACTACCTTTCTGTACCTGAATATCCAATTGATGGTGATAATTCTAAATTTGTTCTAACAGGTGGCTATATTGAAAACTTCGATATTTCAACCTTCCGTCCAATTACCCAACAGAAAGATGAATTTGTTGTGAAAGGCATTAAAGAAAGTGGTAAACATGCTTGGTATGAAGACGATGAACCGCTTGAACCTTGGGCTGGTTTAACACGTCCGAAATATACAGGCTGGCAAGATGAAGGCAAATATTCATGGGTTAAAGCGCCAAGTTTCTACGGGAAAGTTGTTGAAGTGGGTCCGCTTGCCTATTTAATGTGTAACTTAGCCAATGAAAACAAAGATACATTACATCACTTTAACCATATTAAAGGGTTGTATGAAAAACTAAGCGGCAATACCTTATCTGTTGACTATTTACACTCAACCTTAGGGCGCATTATTGCTCGTACCGTACATTGTTGCGTGCTAAATAATATTCTTGAACAACAATGGAAACTACTTGTTGATAATATTGGCACTGGTGATACCGTTGCTTATCTCAAAACAGACATTCCACAAACAGGTGAGTTTAAAGGTGTTGGTTTTGGTGAAGTACCTCGTGGCATGCTCTCTCACTGGGTTGTCGTTAAAAATGGCAAAATCGAAAATTATCAAGCCGTTGTACCATCGACTTGGAATGCAGGCCCTCGTAACCAGAATGATGAAATGGGGCCTTATGAGCTTTCCATCATCGGTACACCTGTCGCAGATCCGACAAAACCATTAGAAGTTGTACGCACCATCCACTCTTTCGACCCTTGCATGTCATGCGCAGTGCATGTTGTGAACACAGAAAATGGTGAAGTCACACAAGTGAAGGTGCTCTAATGAAACCATTAATCTTAGGCGTAGGTAATATTTTACTCGGCGATGAAGGCGTGGGCGTACGAATCGCCCAAGCCCTAGAAAATCTCTCTGAAATTTTACCGCACTTTGATGTGGTTGACGGTGGCACTTGCGGCATGGAATTATTAGATGAAATGGCAAATCGTGAGCATATCATCATCATTGATGCTGTACTTGCCAATAAACAGCCAGGAGACATCATTGTGCTTCATGATGAGCAAGTGCCAGTATTTTTCTCACGTAAAATTTCACCACACCAACTTGGTATTTGTGATGTGCTTTCTGCATTGAAATTAACGGATGAATTCCCTAAAAATCTATGTTTAATTGGAGTTCAACCAGAAACCTTTGAGCCACAAATTGCATTAAGTGAAACAATTCAAAAACAATTTCCAGAAATTTTTAAAACATTAGAAAACGTTTTGAAAGAGTATGGATTTCACGTTCAAATGTAGATGAGAAATAACAATTTCACACATGCCATAATTTGCTCTTATGGTATGCGTGAATTGTTGAAATTCACCTCGCTGTAAATTTTAATAATTATGTATCGACACGAAAAAACACCAGAAAATACCACCGCACTTGAAGGTGTCATTCAAGGCTTCACCGAAGATCCATCTTCAATCTTCCAAAACGAAATGCGAAAAGTTGCAGAAGAAATGAAAGATCTTCCTTTCTATCGAAAAGGTATCGACTGCTATTGTCCTAAATTTGTACTTTTTGAAAACCAATGGATAGGTACAATTGTGACACCTTGGATGTTGAGCATTGTCATTTTACCAGGCAAAGATCAAGAATGGGAACCGCGTGAAATTGGCGATAAACTTTCAGTACAACTGCCCTATAAAACCTTCACTTTCACAGTGAGTAGTTTAGAAAATATTCCACAATATCTTAGTTGCTCCCTTCATTCTCCGATTGATCCTGCAATGACAAATACTCAAGCTGCTCAACTCGCTCAAGATTGCCTCAGAATGATTTTATCTATGCCAACAAAAGCAACAACTTTTGATCCAGATCGACGTAACTTATTCCGCGCGATAGTAAAATAAGCACAAATTTCAATAGGAGTGAAAGTATTATGTGTTTAGGTGTTCCAGGCCAAATTGTTAAGATTGGCAAAAGCGCTCTTCAACTTGCCACCGTGGATGTATGTGGCGTACAACGTGACGTGAATATTTCACTGGTCTGCAATGGAGATCCAGCCGATTTACTTGGCAAATGGGTGCTCGTTCATGTTGGCTTTGCAATGAGTGTTATTGATGAAGATGAAGCCAAGAAAACCCAAGAAGCCCTACTTGCCATGAGTCAACTAGAACACGAAGTTGGGGATTTTTTAGGATTAAATCAAAAATAGTAAAATAGTCGTTCTAATTGAACGACTATTTTATTTATATGCTATTCCAATCTAAATTCTGATAGAATATATAATTATCTTTATAAAATTTGGGGAAATCTTCATGGTCTTCCTTTAACCAAGGTTTAAACTTTCCAGTGTAATGAATAATATTTGGCACAAAAGTAAAATGAGGACTTAAGTCTATATCTGCCTCTCTCAATCTATCTTCTAACAACCCCACTTGAAAATTAAATCCAATAGGTAATAGTTTAATTAATTCCTTACTTAAGCTAAAATTAATTGTGTCTTGATCACCATATTCAAATTTCTTGCCATATTTTAATGCGCCATCAATAAAATATTTATCAACATTTAATTCACGCCATTTATTTAAATTAATTAGCATCACACCAGAATTAATATACTGTTGTTTATCAAAATACTTATGGAACCAATGGAATTCCATACCGTAATCAGTAACAGCTCCCAATAAATAATTATCTATGTCAATATTCCAAAGTTCATCTATTGGCTTATTAATAATTACATCTACATCTAAATAAATAACTTTGTCTAGATTTTCTGGGAGTAAACGATGAACAAACAATCGAACTAAAGAAAATGCCCCAATATGATCTGGAGATCCTACTGTTGGAAATACAATTAACTTATTAACATCTTCAATATACAAGTCATGCAGAGAGTTGCCTCGATGAGCTAAATACTGTCCGACTCTCGTTAATTCAGCTCTTGAAATACCATCATGAATAATATAAATATTTACATTATGATGGTGATAGTGCACTGACTTCAGAGCCACCTCTAAATAACTAGAATAATTTTTATCTAGTACAAATACAATATTCATTAATTAAAAACCTTAATATAGAAAATAAAATCCTTTTCTCCTTTCCAATATATAATTAGATACTCTTTCTATCGAGTTATTCCATACCCAATTTTTTTGGTTTATCTGAAAATATTTAGCAAAACAAAGAAAAAAATAAAAACGTCAGATTAAACCGACGTTTTTATTATTGAAATTAAAGTGCCTCAATCGCTTTATATTGCTCTTGGATTTTTTCTAATCCAGATTGGTATTCCGCTTGTTTTTCGCGTTCTTTGGCAATCACCGCTTCTGGTGCTTTTGCCACGAAAGCCTCATTGCTGAGTTTGTTTTCGATACGTTTAACTTCGTTTTGATATTTTTCAATCTCTTTGGTTAAACGGGCAAGCTCGGCTTCTTTATTGATGAAACCTGCCATCGGCACGAGGATTTCGGTGTTGCCGACTAACTTCGCTACAGCCAATGGCGCTTGTTCGCCTTCTTTAAGCACGCTGACGCTATCTAACTTCGCCATGGCTTGTAAAAGTGCGGTCTGTTTTTCTAGTATTTTTTGCTCATCAGCTGGAATATTACGGAATAACAGATCGAGTCCTTTACTTGGTGGAATATTGCATTCAGCACGGATGTTACGTACGGCAACAATCACGTCTTTTAACCAATTAATGCTATTTTCCGCGTATTCATTGATTGCATCTTCTTCATTTGGGAAAGGTTGAAGCATAATACTCTCCCCCTTCACACCAGCAAAACCTTTCACTTTTTGCCAGATTTCTTCAGTTATAAACGGAATAATTGGATGAGCCAGACGTAATAATTTCTCTAATACATCAATTAAAGTATGGCTAGCACCACGAATTTTACTTTGATCTCCACTCGCAAATACCGGTTTAGTAAATTCTAAATACCAGTCACAGAATTGATTCCAGGTAAATTCGTAAATAATATTTGCACATAAGTCAAAACGGAATTGACTTAATGCCACTCGAAAGGCCCTTACAGCACGATCAAATTCTGATTGGATCCATTCATCAGCAACAGAGTATTCAACTACACCGTTATGTGGCAAATCTAATTTTTCATTCGTAAGAACGAAACGGCTTGCATTCCACAATTTATTACAGAAGTTACGGTAGCCTTCTAGGCGTTTCATATCCCAGTTGATATCGCGACCGTTTGAAGCCAATGCAGCTAGTGTAAAGCGCAATGCGTCTGTGCCGTGAGCGGCAATGCCCTCTGCAAATTCTTTACGGGTCGCTTTGGCAATTTTCTCTGCCAATTGCGGCTGCATCATGTTGCCGGTGCGTTTTTCAAGTAAATCTTCAAGGCTGATGCCGTCAATCATATCGATTG
>ERZ772909.938-NODE-938-length-16912-cov-4.422436_pt1 | contig 16912 bp, 16 predicted proteins | sample MGYA00511137_ERZ772909 | MGnify/ENA primary metagenome ERZ772909 (study PRJEB29015, sample SAMEA2738095) | human oral metagenome | biome: human oral; feature: human-associated habitat; material: saliva | place: China | collected 2270 ... | reverse complement strand
GATGCAGCAGCATTCGCTAAACTTGTTGAAGTAGCTAAAAACGCTTAATAGCATAACAATACAGACTAAGGACTCTCTTTGGAGGGTCCTTTTTTGTATGGTGAAAGTATGCTATAGTGAAAATACATATCGTGTTGTGTAAAAGCGGGAGAATAGAGAAGGAGTAGGTAATGGAACAGTTATTTTATCTGTTGATACCGTTAGGACTTTGTTTGTTCTATTTAGGTATTAAATATACGATTCGCTTTGGTAGAGCTAAGATGCTCTATGAGATGCCTTATGTAAATAAAGAAGGCATTTTTACGTTAGAGCGAGCAGGAACGTATGGCCTATGGCTTAGTGGAAAAATGTTTACAAAGGCGCCTATTGGCGAATTTGGTTTTAACTTACTTGATGAAAAAACGAGAAGGACAATTCCTTTATTTCTATCTATTATGCGCGCCCGAGTTAATAGTTTAACTCACTCAAGAATGGAATTATATACCTTTAATGCAGGTCCAGGTACCTATAGACTGTCCATTACAGAAGATCCTTTTGTACTAGATACAGTTATGAAAAAAGTAGGCGATAAGGTGATTAAAGGATCGGTTGATTATAATCAATTTACTATACAAATCTATACACATACTTCCTTTGTTTTAAGGTTTATATCAATTTGGATGATTGCACTTGGACTTATTATTGCTGTATTAGGCGGAGTTCTTCCTAACACTTTAGTGTGAAATAGTAGATAGTTTTGGCTATTTTATATAATGAATAAATTATGAAAAAAGTGAAATAGAAAAAGAGGAGTTTTATCATAGCTTGTAGAACTAACACAGTAATAACCTATTAAAAGGTGTTTGTTAAAAGGAGACAGTATTATGGGAATCTTTAAAAAGCTATGTATGACTTCTATGTTAGGTGTTATGATTGCTGTGCCTACATATGCAACTGTTGTTACAGGCAGTCAATCCGATGTAAACATGGAATTAAAATATCCATTGGTATATACCAATAATATGTTTGCACAAAAAGCAATTAATACAGACATTGCTAACTATGTTTTATATGCGAAATCAGTTTATTACGATCAACATGCGTACCAAGTAAAGCAAAATTATAAAGTTACCTATGAAGATGCTCAAGTAGTATCTATTTTGTTAACTACATATCACTATCATGCTGGTGCCGCACATGGAATGTATAACACTAAAGGCTTAGTATATAACAAGATAACTGGCCAAAGAATTCCGCTATATAACTATGTAAAAATTGCTAATCCACAACAAATAGAACGAGGCATAAATTCCGGTATATTGCGCTTCTATCGTGAAGATCATAAAAAAGCAGACCTACTACCTAATTGGAATGTAGAATATGTTTCTGATAACTACTACTTAAAAGGTAAAGGCGCTATCGGTCTTGTATACCAACCATATGAATTAGGACCATTCTCTTATGGGAATACATTCGTTGAATTCTCAACAAAAGCCATTGAATACTTTAACCGTATGAATGGTTAGAAAATAGTATATTGGTAGATCGAGTTCTGATAGAAATTTGAAATAGTCATAAAAAAGCCTGTAATACTTAGATGAGTATTACAGGCTTTGCTATAATGAAAGTAATAGTTCATTATGTGATATTCGATAGTTATAAATTATAAAAGTCTATATAAATAGATAAGAGAGAAGGAAATATAATGAAAAAAATACTTATCATATTATTATTGTCTTGTATAGTGTTACCATTACAAATTCAGGCTATATCTATGCAAGATATAAAGATTAATAAAAATAATATTCCTATTATTACAGGTGAGAATTCTATCACATATTTTGTAGATAAGAGTTCTATTAAAAGTATTGAAGAAGATCAATCTATTTATAAAGTTCAAGCAGTTGTATATGAGGTTGAAAATAAAAATAGTCATAGACTTAATCCATATATTCATAAGGTTTTAGTTACATATCGATATGATATAAGATATACAGTAGCTAGCATATTGCGTATACCACAGTATTCACAAGATTATTCTTTACTTATTTATGCTAAACAAGCTAGTTCTGGCATGAGATTGACTATGAATAGTATAGAAGACTTTAATTATGAAGGTATCGCTTTTGCTAACTCTAATAATAGGGAAGAACAATACGTTGATGTAGCTTTACATGATCCTAAATATGTAGTGGGAAATTATATTTTTAAAGAAGCATATGGCACAAGTTTTGAAAATATGATACCAGTTAAGAACTAAATTAAAGAAAATTGTTTTATAGATTACTAATTTATGGAGAGATGTATATGTTAAAACGATTATTACTAAGTGCTGTAATATTAAGTGCTGTGGGTGTATCTAGTTATGCTGTTGATGTGAATATTCCCGGTGCAGATCCATCAATTTCAAAGGATGCGTATCAAAACTATCGTAAAACTGATAAAACTGCTAGGGATATGGAAGTAGATGTAGGTAGTCAAATTAAGGCAAAATATACTAACAATATGCCTGGAAAATGGTCAATGGATGAGTTAGTATACATTACTGAGGAACTGAATCATTCCGTTAATTTCTCGTCCTCTGTTTTTATTCTTAAAGATAATGGCGCAAATATAAAATTTACGATGCCTGTGAGTAGTCAGTTTGGTAAAACTGTGAAAGGGGACCCATTAACTACAGATGTTAAAAAGGGAAATATTCTTTTGATTGATGGAAATTTACATTATACCATTCGTAGGGATAATGTAAATTCCATAAAAGAAAACTCCTTTTCATATCCTACTATTAAACATGCTACATGGGAGATTAGTCCAACTCAAACTGGTGCTTTAGAAGGGGCAATTAACTTTAGCATTAAATCAGAGCCTTCGATGTACTATCGTATAAGTTATGATTTATCTAAAAAAAGAGAAGTAGAACTGTTAAAGAAACATGATCAGGAATATGTGTATAAAGAATTAATGTCTCCTTTAGTTAATTATGTTTTACCATCTATTGAACCAGCTAAACAATTACTTTCCAAAACTAAAACGATAACTATAAATGGATTTACATTCCAAACACTAAAATCAAGCAATTTGGAATATCATGGTCCTGATAATGATGCAATTTATATTTATGATGGTAAAAGTTATCGTGAAGGTATTATGGTAAGAGAATTAAAGCCAGAGGAGTTAGCAAATCGCCATAAAATTAACTCTAAATTAATACAACATTTCATTATGTATAAGCCTTACTCTGATTATAAACCAATCCAATACGCTACTGTATGGAATGATGCTACTCCGGCCATCTATATGGAGGTAGATCGTTCTACATCTAGAATGTACATTCAATCGCTGTATGACGATAAATATTTATATACACACTTTATAATGGCGAACTCTGATTATGAGACGCCAGCAAAAGATCTACGTGACATAGTTCAATATGTAGATAATGCAAATGATGCAGATAAATACTCAAGAAGTCTACCAGGTATGGCAGCTATACCAAAAGATATGTTTGATATGGACTTTATTAAAACGCGGTAGGAAATTATGAATCGTAATGAATTACTTCAATACATACAACAAGAATATGTCTGTGATATTGATTATCCATGGGAAAGATACCCTGACTATATAGTAATCCGACGTAGAGATAATCAAAAATGGTTTGCTGGAATTTTTGATATCAAAGGCCATCAAGTAGGTCAAGATACAAATGAACCTATGGATATAGTCAATCTAAAATGCGAAACCGACTTGATTCCTAATCTGATTCATGAAAACGGAATCTATCCTGCGTATCATATGAATAAACAACACTGGATGTCGGTGGATATAGAAAGCTATGAAGATATAGAGAAACTTAAAATGCTAGTGGATATGAGCTATCAGTTGGTGGGGCATAAGTAGCCAAATTTGGTAATAGGTACTATTTTAATATTTTTCTTATCTTCTGAAAGTATATGACAAAAGCCTATAGTACATGTTTAGTACTATAGGCCTTTATCGTGTTTACCATATTATCTTCTATATCCGCCGCATCCTCTAGTATTAGAGTTTGAACCGCAATAATTTTGATTGTTATTGTTGCATGGTGCATAGTTAGTATTGTTCGCATTGTTATTGCAGTTGTATTGTGTGTTAGTGTTGCAATTGTACTGAGAGTTATTGCATACATAATCGTAAGCAAATCCTGTAGATACAGCAGCAGTCACGGCTAAGAATGTCATGACAATTATACGTTTTGTAAATTTCATAGATATCATCTCCTTCTTCCTATACATATAGTATACTACTATGAGTCAAATAAAATATGATATTCTATATATATATAGTATTTGAGAGAATTCAGGAGGGAAATAATTAAATGAAAAAGTTATTATTAGCACTACTAGCTATTAGTACATTTGCTTTTAGTTGTCAAGCAAGAACATCTGAGATAGTTGGTAAAGGCGAGGGCTACGGTCATTACAATGGTTGGGTTGTTGCAGATATGTCTATAAATGATGGTGTTGTATCTGAAGTAGCAGCATATTCTATGCGTACATTTAAGGATTATGGACTAGTTCCTGTGGCTTATTGTGCATCTGGAGGCAGTCATTTAGGAACTTATTATACTTTTTATGTAAACCCATATCATGATTCATTAATTATTGGGCGGGAAGCTGGCGTGGCCTCTCATGTGAATCCTTTTGCTGCGGAATCTAAACCATTTGATAAAACTGGAGAGTTTATTCGCTATACAGATATGCAAGATAAGCAGGATTTATATAGAAAAATAATTAATGTGGCTAAGGCTGAATTTGATAAATATCAACAAATGCTAAAGAAGTAGAGTGTAAGTATCTGACTTTAGAATATTATTTTATTGACGAAAAGTCTTGATGAATGACTTGAAAGAATGAAGCAAAAACGCAATTGTTAAGGGACATTTTGCTCTATATTCTTTTTGATACTTGATTGTACAGTATTTCAAGAATATGTCATACTAGATATATTATATAAAAATCAGATGTTTTAAGTTCGAATAGATATTTATAGATATTAAACACAATACATAGGGGAGCGTATAAATGCTTAAGGGACAGAATGTAAATTTATTTTTATTAGACGGAGAGGTTACTGGTCGTATTAAATGTACTTTAGCGAATTGGACCGGTTTAGTTTATAAAATACCTAGATCCTTATTAGATGAATCTAAAGAGATTAGTGCATTACATCAAAGTGCAATCTATATGTTATTTGGTATGGATGATAATAATGAACCATTAGTATATATTGGTCAGGCTGGAATTCGTAAAAATGATGATGGTGTATTACAGCGATTAAAAGAACATGATACGGATGGCAGTAAGGACTTTTGGACAGAGGCTGTAGTGCTAACAACTTCGAACGATAGCTTTGGTCCTACAGATTTAAATTTTTTGGAGAATCGTTACTATAAATTGATTAAAGAAATCAATCGGTATAGGGTCTTTAATGAAAATGAACCCACTCTAGGAAATGTAACTGAAGAAAAAGTTAGTGAGTTATTAGCGTATGTAGAGTTCTCAAAGTTACCAATAGGATTATTAGGTAAGAAAGTTTTAACACCAATTGATGAGTTGGCTGACTCAGGTCGTAGCGAGGGTGAGATTATTTATACTATGACTCAAAAAGTTGGAAGTGAAGTGATTACTGGTTATGCTAAAGAAACTAATGAAGGTTTTTTACTTTTAAAAGGAAGTAAAGTTTCTCATAAGACTGCTCAAACTATATCTGAGTCACTTAAACTAAGACGTAAACTTGCAAATAAAGATAATAATAATTGTATTATCGAAGATATTTTGTTTAATAGCCCTTCTACAGCTGCTATGTTTTTGATCGGTCAAACCGCTAATGGATTACTTCTTTGGAAAAATAAGGAAGGCGTGAATTTAAAAGAAATACGTAATAGAAACAATAATATCTAAATTAAAATTGCATTTTTAAAAATTACAAAATTATATTTGATTTTACATAAATTACACTGTATACTTTAATTAAAAGTTATACAGTGTAATTTTTTTACATGCAAAAATAAAAATAAAATGAAAATTATCTTTAAGGAAGAGGTGATCTAGTGTATATTAAAGATATATTTCATAGTAATACAGGGGTATCACAGTATCGACTAGAGGAAAGTACTAGTGAAAAAGCAGTGTTATATACATTGTATGGCCAGAATGAATTGTATGAAGATTTGACTGGTGTACCTGGACCTATGAGTGATAGAAAGCAGATTCGTACAGAGTATAAAGGATCCACTCTTAAAGTAGGAGATTTAATATTTAGTACAATATCTGGCATGGCTACACTTGTTACTAAGGATCATGACGGTTATCTTTTTACTCAAAATTATGTTCGAATGGAGCCTTTAAATATACCAATAGACAAAAAATATATGGCTTATTTGATCAATGAGAATCCTAAAATTAAAAAGCAGTTTAAACAGAACTTACAAGGGAGTCAGGTTGTACGATATAGTCTTAGCTTATTAAAAGAAATACAGTTACCAAGACTACCATCAATAGAAACACAACGTATTATGGGGGATATTTATTTTAAACAATTACGTCTAAAAGCATTAAAACAGCGTGTGGCAGATAACACGTATCGTAAAGCAATTATTACGTTACAGGGAGTAAACTAATATGACAGAGCTAGAATTTGAAAATAAATTAATTGAGCAATTATCAACTGGGATTGTGACTAATGCAGTTAACTCTAATCAAATAGGTGATACAATAGATGCTTATGGTAATATGAAGGTTTATAAAAGTAAACTTTGGAAATATGAGCCAACCATAAAAACAACAGAGGCTCTTTGGGAGAATTTCCGTAAGATTTTATATCAATTGAATCAAAATCAATTGACACAACCATTAAGTGATACAGAATTTAAACAAGTTCAAAAGGTAATTAATGAACTATATACTCCATATCAAGCAGGACAGTTTCTATATGGTATAAATGGTGTATCTCAAGTAGAGGTCGACCTAGATGATGGACGCCATGTATTTTTAACCGTATTTGATCAAAAACAAATTGGAGCAGGCAATACTGTCTATCAAGTAGTTAGTCAAATTAAGCGAGATCCTCAAGTTGCAGGGCATCCAGAACGTCGTTTTGATACAACACTACTCATTAATGGCTTGCCAATTATTCAAATTGAGGAAAAATCTGTAAAACATTCTGTAGATGAAGCATTAAATCAAATGCATCAATACATTCATGAGAAACAATACAGTGATATTTTTTCAACAGTTCAAATTTTAGTCGCGATGACGCCAAATCGCATTAAATATATGGCGAATACAACGGCGGATTTATTTAATAAAGATTTTGCGTTTGAATGGCAAAATCCTAATGATAATAAGGTTGTTCGCAATTGGACTACCTTTGCAGATATGTTCCTTAGCATACCTATGGCACATCAAATGTCTACATTGTTTACCATTCTCGACGGTACTAAGAATAAACAAATGCTTAAGGTTATGCGTCCTTACCAAGTGTATGCCACAAAAGCAGTTTTAAATGAATTAAAACGGGCTGATTTTGATTTGCCAATTAATAAATTAGGTTATGTCTGGCATACAACAGGATCAGGTAAAACGATTACTAGTTTTAAAACTGCCTGGTTGGCGAGTCGCATGCCAAATGTTGATAAGGTTGTATTCGTCGTTGACCGTATAGCGCTAACGAAACAAACTGAAGCAAATTATAAAGCCTATGATCCTGAAGGCTCTATTGATATTGATGGTAAACAATTTGAGACTGTTGGTGGAACAGAGAATACTTCAGCGTTAAAGAAAAAATTAAATGAAAAAGGGTATGGCATCATTGTTACCTCTGTACAAAAACTAAATACTCTCATTAATCGTAAAGACTTTGTAGTACCTAATAAGAACTTTGTGTTTATTGTCGATGAGGCACATAGGTCTACCGGTGGTGAAAGCTTTGAGGACTTACAAAAAGTATTCAAAGGTGCTGCTTGGGTTGGCTATACAGGAACACCTATGTTTGATAAGGTGGTTGGTAAAAAAGGTACTAAAACTCATGAAGTCTTTGGTAAGTTGTTACATGCATATACTATTCGAGAAGCTATTGCAGATAAAAATGTATTAGGTTTTAAAGTGGATTTTGAAACTACAATTGCCGAAGATCAAATGAAACAAGAGTACTTACCCAAATTTTATAAGGCACAATATCCTGATTGGAATGAACAAGATATTGAACGTAAAATCGCTAACCTTACCGACAATGATATGGATGACATGATTGAACCAAGTTTCTATGATAATAATCCTAATCATGTACGATTGGTAGTGGAAGATATCTTTAAAAATTGGCGAAACCGTTCTAATGATGGTGCCTATAACGCTATGCTCACTACTCATGTAGGTGGGAATAGACCAAGCACACCAATGGCACTAATGTACTTTGAAGAATTTGAACGAGTGAATCAAGAACGCCAAGAGCAAGGGCTTCCTACGTTAAAAGTTGGTATTACTTTCAGCATGAGTACCAACAATAGTGATAACCAATTAACTACAAATGATGGTCTATTATGTGCTATGAAACATTACAATAAAATGTTTGGTACTAGTTTTGGCCTAGATGACGTATCAGGCTATACACAAGATTTAACAACACGCTTAAATCGTACAGCACAAGATGGACAATATTTAGATATTGTTATCGTTGTGGATCAATTATTGACTGGTTTTGATGCACCACAACTAAATACACTATATGTGGATCGTACATTAAAGGATGCAATGTTAATTCAGGCGTATTCTAGAACCAATCGCATTGCCGATAATCAAGGAAAGCCATGGGGCCGTATAGTCAATTACAGATGGCCAGCTAAAAACGAAGAACTCATGAATCGAGCCCTAAGTATTTATGCGAATAAGCACTCTGCTGATGTACAAGACACATTAGTAGATACAAAAGTTTTAGTTGATAGTGGTGTTTTAGCGAAACCTTTCAAAGAACAATTTGAAGAAGTAAAACAAGTGGTAGATCGTCTTGCAGATATGACGGGTAACTTTACAGAGGTTCCTGCAAGTGAAGCTAAGCAAGAAGAAATGTTTAATCTTATGCGTGCATATAGCAATGGAATGTCAAAGCTAAAACAATATGATCCAGGTGTAGTTAATGGAGAAGACATCGGATTTGATTATGACAATCCAGATGAACTTGTTACATTGCTTGGGATGACACCTGAACAGGAAGAAATGTTAACCACATCTCTGTATAACGATTTGAAAGAACGTATTGCTGAAAATCATGATGTACCAGTTGCTCAAATTGAACTACGTATGATACACGTAAAGCAAATTAGTGTTAACTATGACTATCTTACTGAATTAATCGAAGCGTTAATGAATGCTGTTCATGAAAAACGTATGGATGTAGCTGCGGATTATCGTGAAAAAATTAATGATTTTGCAATGGCTTTAGATGATCGCCAATATGCAAAACAAATTAATAATGCAGTTGATGCAATTTATAATGGTGCATATCCACCAGAAGGAAAAGATATCGAATATCCTGTAAAGTTAACTAATTTGGAAGTCATTGAAGATGTAAATACAATGATTATGAAAGATGATATTTTCGATTTCCGCTTAAAATGGGGGATTATTGATGTTATTAGTAATGACGAAATATTAGATCTATTTTCTCGACATACGGCTGGTAAACAGGACTTGGATAGTACTGGTAGAATTAGTAAGCTAAAAAAAGAAGCACGTGCAGAATATCATATAAAAGCACAAGATGCGGATATTGTAAGCCTTAATAAAATTAAATATGGTAATGAACTTGTGGCAGCTTTATATAAATTTGCAGATTCTTATGTTAATGAAAGGTAGTGTTGTTATGATAAAAGAAAAGCGAGGTTATGATGAGTAAAGAGAAACGGAGAGTACCTAAATTACGATTTCCTGGGTTTACGGAAGATTGGGAACAGCGTAAGTTGAATGAATTCCTTTCAGTTTCTAATCTTAAAAATACAGAAAATAAATATAATAAGAAAGATGTTCTTTCAGTATCTGGCGATTATGGAATTGTTAATCAAATAGAGTTTCAAGGACGATCTTTTGCAGGAGTATCTGTATCTAATTATGGTGTAGTAGAAAAAGGAGATATTGTATATACAAAGTCTCCGTTAAAATTGAACCCTTATGGAATAATTAAAACTAATAGGATTAATAATGGAATCGTTTCTACTTTATATGCAATTTATAAAACTAAAGAGAATTGCGCTTCGAAATTTATTGAACATTATTTTAATTTAGATAGCAGATTGAATCAATATTTAAAGCCTTTAGTGAATAAAGGTGCTAAAAATGATATGAAAGTTAGCTCAGAAAATGCATTAGTAGGTGAAGTTTGTTTTCCACAAATAACTGAACAAGCGATGATTGCAGACCTTTTAGATCGTTTAGATACATATATTACCCTTCATCAGCGTAAGTTAAATAATATTAAATTAAAGAAAAAAGCGTTGCTTCAGAAACTTTTCCCGAAAAATGGAGAACGATATCCTGAACTTCGGTTTCCAGGATTTACTGATGCTTGGGAACAGCGTAAGTTAGATACATCAACGACATTTATAGGGGATGGATTACATGGTACGCCTAAGTATGATGAAAATGGAACACATTATTTTATTAATGGCAATAACTTAGTAGATAGTAAGATCTCTATTACAGAAGAAACAAAAAGGGTCTCAGATGAAGCTTTAAGTAACGATGATAGACGACTAAATAGTACGGCTATTTTGATGTCTATTAATGGTACGATAGGAGTACTTGCTAGATATAATAATGAAAATATTATGTTAGGAAAAAGTGTTGCTTATATTACGCCTAAAAATATAAATAGAGATTTTTTATTTTATCAACTACAAGGTAATGTAATACAAACTTATTTTTATAAAAACTTGACAGGTACAACTATAAAAAACTTAGGTTTAGGTACCATTAAAAATACTATAGTTATGTCTACGTTACCTGAAGAAGAATCGGAAATTGGTCAATTTTTTTATAAGCTTGATCAGTATATTACCCTTCATCAGCAAGAGCCATTTCTATATGGGAACAGCGTAAATGGTGGGGTAGAATTATGTTAACAATAGAGGAAAAATCCGAACTATTTTATATTTATTACGAAAAGTGGATACGAATTTATAAAGAGGGGGCCATTCGTAATGTAACAATGCGAAAATATGAGATAACTTTATTATGGTTAAAAAAATTAGTCCCGGAACTTAGACTTTCACAATTAAATAGAATTTCGTATCAACAATTATTAAATGATTATGCCGAGTTTCATGAACGACAAACAACGATGGACTTTCATCATCAAATAAAAGCAGCTATATTGGACGCAGTAGATGAAGGATTTATTGATAGGGATCCAACACGAAAAGCTATTATAAAAGGGCGTGTACCAAGAATAAAGAAAATCAAATATTTAAATCAGTTTGAATTACATACATTATTAGTTAATTTAAAGTTAACATCAGAAATTAACTGGGATTGGTTAATATTAATAATAGCAAAAACTGGAATGAGATTTTCAGAAGCTTTAGCTTTAACTCCAAAGGATTTTGATTTCCCACATCAATCATTGATAGTAGATAAGACGTGGGACTATAAAGGTGATGGCGGGTTCTTACCAACGAAGAATAAATCATCAGTGAGAAAAATACAGCTTGATTGGCAAACTATTATAAAGTTTTCTGAAATAATTAAAGGCTTACCTGAAGATAAGCCGATATTTGTGAATGGACGTGTATTTAATTCAACTGTTAATGGTGTATTAGAAAGATATTGTAAAAAGTTAGGCATACCAGTCATATCAATCCATGGATTACGACATACACATGCTTCGTTATTACTTTTTGCAGGTGTATCAATTGCTAGTGTTGCAAGAAGACTTGGACATGCAAGCATGACGACAACACAAAAAACATATATACATATAATTCAAGAAATGGAGAATAGAGACATTGATCTAGTGATGCGGTCTATGGCTGGATTAGCATGAGATTTATTTTATAGAAATGGCTTTTACTGATGAAGGGTAATAAATTGATTGATATTATCATACCACTGCCCAATTTTAACTTGTTCATGTTCAGATGGGACCATAACAGTTTGATTCTCTAAGTCATTTTTGCTTAAATTACCAATTGCGCCATTACCACCAGCAACATAAGTATTTATAAATCTCTTATACCAGTTTGAACTTAATAAAGCATCTGTAAATAATGGGGCTTTTGATTCAGCTAGTAACATAAATCCACCATGAACGGCAGTATTCTCTGCTATATCACTAATTATAGTATGCTTTCCAACAAGTCGATTTGATCCATTCGCAGAAGTAATTAATATATCTCCATTTTTAACAAATGGAATATTTACTGCATCTTTATTTACAAATACATCGTCAGTAGATGTAATAAATTGGTCTTCATCGATATTTGAGGACCGTAAAACTCGGATGCCATTTTCTGCTATATCAGAAGGCTTATAGGTTAACCCGCGTCGGATTATTACAAAGTCATTTAACTTACGCTGTTCCCAAGTAATATGGAAGGAGACCTTATGACCATAACAAAGCGCCAACATTATGTACCACAATTTTTACTTAGATTTTTTTCGGATTTATCCAATGTAAAGTCTAAGAGTATTATTTCCATGTATATGTTAGAACAAAATACTATTAAAGAAAAAATACCTATTAAGAGTGTATGTTATTGTGAAAACATATATGGCGATGATGATATTGTTGAAAAAATGTTTAGTAAGATAGAGTCAGATTGGGCAAGAGTTCTAAACCAAATGAATATTTCTAATTGTCATATTATCAAGCGTAAAGATAAATCTAATATTGCTTCTTTTATAGCTTTTCAATATTTACGTACAAAAAAAAGAGAAGCCTTTCTTGAGAGAATGACGGCTGAATGGATTAAATATATAGATCCTAAAGATGCTGCACTTTTTCAGAATAAGCTTGAAAATAATTCGTCGATATCGATGAATTTATCATTAATTCAATTTCGGGATTTTAGGAAGTATTTAAGTGACTTAGATTATGTTATTCTTGATAATGAAAGTAATACAGAATTTATTATTTCGGATAATCCTGTGATTTTTATAAATATATTTTCACCTAATAATTTTGGAGTTCATTCAATTGGTAATATATTGTGGATTCCAATATCTCCTAGAAAATTATTACTATTGTATGATCGCAAAGCTATTAATTTAACGGCCGGTGGTTTTAAAATTAGCTCTGATGAAACTATAAAAGCGATTAACTCTTATCAGTACATAGTGATGGATAAATTACTTTTTAATATTCATTATGATTTGAATAACTATATTTTTTATGAAGATTCTATAAAATCAAGAGCAATATATGAAAATAGGAAACCTGTACAAAAGTTTAATACAGAGAATGATGGATTATTAGTTTTTTTATTTCCCGATTTCTTAAATAAATATATAGACTTAAATTTTATAAGATTAGATTCCTTGTTAGCGCGTATTCCTTATTCCCATAGATACAATATTAGTCGGTATAAAAATTTAGAACAGTTATATCTATATCGTAAAATGTTTAATGATGTATTGGATTGGGAAACTTTTAAGAAATGCATATTGGAATATTGGGTGCGGCGAATATAGCTTATATTAGAGACCTCTATGTCATGTATTTATATTTTATACGAAATCTTCAATATGAGTCTTTTTATTTGTCGCGATATATTTTACAATTCAGCTGATATAAAAGCTTGTATGACAATATATATATAATTTTGGTATTTCTAGCGTGTATTAAATGCTTACTTACTATAACTTTAAGAGGTTGATATGAATAATATATTTTCTTTTGCTACAGGTGAGTTATCTCAAGATGCTTTTATTTGCTGGTGTTTAAATTGGATTAATGAACCAGATAATATAACTACACATAGATATCGTCAACTTGGTTTAGATTTGTTAGCTAAGCTAATAGCTAACTTGTCAGAAAGAAATCAATTACTAGATGTCGATATCAATTCAATAGATAAAATTATTTTAGTTCAACAAGTGTTAAATATTGATGTATTAGCTATAATTCCTCAATATAATTTAGCTATTATCATAGAAGATAAAACAAGTACTAGTGAACATGATAATCAAATTAGTTTTTATAGAGACTCACTTAAGACAGTTTTTGATAATAAGAAACCTTGGAATGCTTATAATAAACTAGAAAAAGCTTTTAAGTCAGTAAATCTTAATATAGACCATGCTGATATAGCAAATTATCATATTCATACGGTCTATTTTAAGACAGGATATTACTTTGATTATGATTGGCAAGTAGCTCATAGCGATTCGGTGGATAACTATTTAACTGGCCCTATGTTTTGGGATATCTTGAAGCATTATCATGACTGTGAAAGTGATATTTTACAAAGTTATTGTGAGCATTTAAAGCATCAACTAGAGTGGTATCAAAGTGTATCTAAAATTAATGGAAAGTATGACGATGGCGGGTATTATATAAATTGGGAACGTATCACACAGCATGGACTATTGCAGATTGTATTTGATAACGAAAATATAGATGGTTCCTGGCTATGGAAAGATATGAGTGCATATCCTAATCAATATAGTACCGGTACAAATCAGGGAGGCAGTCCGTGGACTAACCGTCGTTTTTGGTGTCGAGCAGAATCAGAGGCTATCTGGTCTGATCCTCCAACTATTTTTAAGCCTTGGATGTTTTGGCGAGTAGATCATGACTCAAAAGGTTTATATTTATCGCTGCGCTATTATAATAATGACTCGAGTGAAGCTGGGAAGGTATTACGTAAAAGGGTATATGCTCAGCTTAATACTATAATTGATGAAACCATTTCGAATGAATTGGAGACATTAAGTAGTGCTTATAATCAATGTGTCACTAGACCTCAACATGGTAACTATTATGAAAATACTTTGATTCATATTGGTATTGAACCAGTGTTATTCTATTGGGGTGAAAATAAAGGACAACTGTTTATAAATTTGGTACGAGATATTGATAGTAAACTAAGAGAAGTTATTGAAGCTTTTGATTGGGAAAAGCTTTAAGTTATAACAATAAAACAGGGAAAGAAATCATACGATTTCTTTCCCTGTTTAGATATGATATAATTTATATCAAAGTGAGGCATAAATGGTTTGGACGCCAGACTTCGCTTCTAGTAATTTGAAATTGAAGAAACGGTCTGACTTCTATGTCGGGCCTTTTTTCATGCGTTCACTCACCGCCAATCTCTAGAAGATTAGCAAAGGCTGGACCCATTTAGAGGCCTCAAGTTCAATATAGTGTTGTCCATAATAAAAGTAAATAGATTAGAGGTTCCTAATAGTCACCTAGGTGAGCAATAGGAACCTTTTTCGTTTTGTAATCGTATTCATAATTGTTTTCTTATTATGTTACAATACAGTTAAAATTACTTTTTTTGGAGAGATGTATATGTTAAAACGATTATTATTAAGTGCTATTGTATTGAGCACTGTTAGTGTATCTAGTTATGCTGTTGATGTAAATATTCCCGGTGCAGATCCAACTCTTCCTAAGAATGCGTATGAACAAGAAATTTATAGGACTGAGACAATTAAGAGTGCTTATGATGTAGAAACTCGAAAAATAATAGATTCAATTATTTTAAAAGAGGGCATACCTAAAGAGTTTGGTACTAATGTTAATGATGCTGAATCTTTTAAAAATGAGTTATATTCTATTAATCGTCGTCAATTTGACGGTAATACAATTGTGAATTTACATAATCATGATGGTGGACTGTCAGTTACACTTCCATTTAGCGCAATACAGAAAGAGGCTATAACTGATTTCCCTAATTCAAATGCTTATTATTTAGTAGAATCACCTATGATTGCTGCAGGTATTATTGAAAATAAAACATCAAATACTACTGAAAAAACTGATATCATTTTTAACTATGATGGCTTAAGTAAAAGTTCTTTGAGAAAGACCACGCTTAGAGGGGATGTTGAGATGGAGATTATTGGTTTAAAATTTGAACTAAGTAAACATCCAAATCAGGAGTATAATGTTATCCTTTATCCGCGTGCAACGAAGCTGGTTACATCTAATGATATTAATACAATAATGGCAAATTATATATTGCCTTCAATTCATTCTCTTAAAGATTTAGATGACTATAGCCGAGTAGAAAACTATAAGAATTACTCTTTTAGAGTACCTAAAACAGCAGTAAAAGATAAAAAGATAAATGAAAGAGTAGACGGTGTAACCTTTACAATAGACAAAGATATAAATCAACAGATTCGTATTGAACCTAATAATGAATCTGAAAAAGGATTATTTAGTACAGTTGATGAGATTCGTATATCAAATAAGATTGATAATAAGTCAGCAGAGCTTTTTGGTATCCCTGGAGCAAAAATGATAACAAAGGGATTCCATACTTATGTTTGGAATGATGGTATACCAGGGTTATTACTAGATTTTGAACTAGATAATCAACAGGGAATATTGATGTTTATTACTTATGATGAAAACTATAAGTATGTAAACACAATCCAATACCCGCTAGATACTGGTGTATATAGTAAAGCACAATTACGTAGATTAATTACTGATGTAAAATTATCATCTACTGGTAATCGGTATGAAGGTGATGTTTGGATTATTTAGTTAAAACTATCTATAAATGAAACAAGGAAAGAAATCATACGATTTCTTTCCTTGTTTAGATATGATATAATTTATATCAAAGTGAGGCATAAATGGTTTCGACGCCAGACTTCGCTTCTAAGTTTTAATATTGAAGAAACGGTCTGACTTCTATGTCGGGCCTTTTTTCATACCACGATTAGAA
>ERZ772909.934-NODE-934-length-16950-cov-7.118023_pt1 | contig 16950 bp, 10 predicted proteins | sample MGYA00511137_ERZ772909 | MGnify/ENA primary metagenome ERZ772909 (study PRJEB29015, sample SAMEA2738095) | human oral metagenome | biome: human oral; feature: human-associated habitat; material: saliva | place: China | collected 2270 ... | reverse complement strand
TCGTTGTAGTTGTCGGCTCTACTGTCGTTGTAGTTGTCGGCTCTACTGTCGTTGTAGTTGTCGGCTCTACTGTCGTTGTTATGATTTCCTTTTCATATTCATAAGCAATATGAACTGTTCCATTTTTCAACGTTCCAGTTTCCGAATCAGAAGAAGTCGAGAGTCCAACAAGACGATATGTGATTCCATCAACCATTATTTTGTCAGGTCGTTCAATGTTATTATCCCCGACTTTGTATGTAACTAACTCTCCAGTTGAATCATAAATAGGAAGTTCAGAAATCTTGTTGTATGTTTCTTTTAATTTTTGGTTAGTACCTTTGATAAGATAATCTACAACTACATTACCTGTATAAAAAGCCGATACATCTTGGTCAGCCATATCTTCTTTTTCAGATACATAATAAACTACATTCGTGTTTGCCCTTAGCGTAAATTTATCAACATAATTGAAAAAAGTTGATTTATCTATATTGGTATCTTCAGGAATTCTTGTCCAATCACCATTATTTGGGGTGATATAGGTATTGGGATTGGACACTGACTTGATAAGGTGACCATTCCTTACATAACTTTCATCAATGGATGAAGGGTCTCCCATACCACCAATATCGTCACTATTCAAGTCGGCAGCAAAATAATGGTTAGAATATTCTTCTAAGTTTTGAGAGCCTGTTTCATAGCTATTAACACCACCTTCTTGACTAGCTTTCCAAACCATTCTGGCATCGATTGGTAAGTATTTTATTTTCTTTGCTTCATCAATTGGAACTGTGACTTCTACTTTGTATGCTTGACTCTTATCAAAATTAGTAAACAAACCATAAGATTCAACTTTACCATCTGTCATGTAGCCATATTCATAGTTGCTGGTATTGACTACGTAAGGTGTTTTTCCAATTTCAAGTTCTTCAGAAGTCGGAGTATTAAAGGTTTCGCTATCATAATTTTCTGTATCATCAAAGCCAATCTCTTTCATTGGAGCATTGACATTGATAGGTTTGCCCTTTGCGTCTCGTGTACCAATAAGAGTAAATTTTACCGTAGCATCCTTAATCTTAGGAATTCGAATCAAAAGATCATTTACTGTTTGTCCATGAGTGCTAGAACTTATCCTCTGATAAGCAACTGTATAGCTATAAGTGACGTTTTTACCATCTGTACTTACAGTAGCATTTTGCCCCTCTACGTTAACCTGACCACCATTAGAAATGATATTGTCATTCTTTAAAATTTCAGTACTTGTAGTGTTTTCATCAGTTGCCGAAGTAGAAAAATTTGCACTTGGTGATTCAAGAATGGCAATATTAGTAGTAGCAACTTGTTCATCTGCTTTAGCATTAGTTTGGATATAAGCATTTAATACGAAGACTGAAAGAGATGCTATACCGAATTTTAATAATTTATTCATAATTAATGACTCCTACTTAGAATATAATATCAGTTACGAAAATTAGACTCATAGTCTAAAAAAATCATCCTTTATTATAAATAAAAAAGATTAAGATTGCAACAAATTATATAAATTCCTTCTTTAAAGAACATTTTATCTATAATCTATATCCAAGAAAAATCCCACCAAATTCTATCTAGTGGAGGTTTTTTCTTTTATTCTATTTTTTCTCTTAACTTCTCGACAAAAAGATAGGCTGCTGGGCAGGTTAGAGTATTTTTGATTGTGAGGTTGTTGATTTGGTAGATTTTCTTTCGGTCAGTATGTGGAAATTCTCTACAAGCCTTGGGACGAACATCGTATATAGAACATAGATTATCGCCACCTAGAAATGGACAAGGCATAGATTTAAAAACCTTATCTCCATCTTCATCAACTTGTAAGAATTCGGCTTCGAAGGCAGGAAGTTTCATCTTAAAATACTTAGCAATGCGTGTGATATCAGCTTCTTTAAAGTCGGGACCAAGAGTTTTACAACAGTTAGCACAAGCTGTACAATCAATCTCTTCAAAAACCTCTTGGTGAATCTCAAGTGCGATCTTATCCAAATTTTTAGGAGCTTTTTTCTTTAGGTTTCCTAGAAATTTTCTGTGTTCCTTTTGTTTTTGTAGCGCTAATTGATGATAATATTCAATATCGATTTCTTTTGGCATAAATTCTTTTACATCCTTTTCTGAAACTAGTATACCATAACTGAAAACAAATAAAAACTACTGCCAAAAAGCAATAGTTTTAATAGGTTAGTTAACCTCGACTACTTCTACAGTATCTTTGCCAAGTAAAATTAGGTGTTTCTCAATTCTATCTATCTGATAAGAACGAGATAGAGCCTCAGCATATAATTCTAATTGACCACGATAACGTTCAATCAGTTGACTAGCGTAATCGTATCGGTCTGTCTTGTAGTCAAACAGAACAATCTTATCATCATAAAGCAAATAACCATCTAAAATACCACGGACAACAAAGTCTTCCTGACTCTTTTCGTCTCTTTTTAACATAGAGAAGGGTTGTTCACGATAAAGCTTGTCCTGGTTTGCAAGAATTTCTTGACCGAGTTGAGTATTGAAAAAAGACAAGATTTTATCAAGATTAACTTTATCTTTAACAGCATGACTTGCTTGCACTTGCTCTAAAGCCTCTGTCAAAATCTCTAAAGTAAGTTTCTTATCGAGATTAATTCGTTGCATGAGTTCGTGAGTTGCACTACCAATCTCAGCCCCTGTAACTTTTTCAGTTTTTGAAAAATCTGGAAGCTCAAACTGAACAGTAGGATCTTTTGATTTACTTTGACCAGCTACTACGACTCCTTCCATATCCATGACCGGTTCATAGAACCTTTTAATCTGACTCGGTGTCTGAACACTTGGAAGATTGATTGCTGCACGGTGGATTTCGTTATACACTTCCACTTCTTTTAACATTTCCAACGCATCTTTGATGGTTTCTGACTGACGGTTGTCTGCTTGGGATAGATCTTGAAGTTGACTTTTATGTTCCAATTTTCCGATAGCTTCTTTGGTTAGGTCTTCTTCACCTTCAAAGCGCACACTAAAGTGTAAATCCTCTTTAGAAAATGCTTGATAGATGGCCCAAATCCAATCCTGGAAATTTTGAGCGTCTAGTCTAGTTTCTCTCGTCAAAAGACCTCTTCCATTTGTCGGATATTCTTTAGACTCTAATTTTTCACGTGATCCTTTTCCGACTAGATAGAGTTTCTTCTCAGCACGTGTCATGGCTACATAGAGCAAACGCATGAGTTCAGAATAACTTGCTAATTGGAGTTCTTCTTCATTTTGAGTATATGTCAAGCTTGGAATAGATAATTTAATGGTAGATGGAACATATTCCTCTTTTGCATTTGTAGCGACTCTAGCTACATAATTTAATCCAATTCCATTTGTGCGACTGAGGATAACCTCAGACATAGTATCCTTCTTGTTGAATTTTTGATCAATATTGAGGATAAAGACATAAGGAAATTCAAGCCCTTTACTCTTATGAATACTCATAAGTTCTACTGCATCCTTAGGTGGTGCTACAGCAACATTGGCAAGATCATGCTGGGCTTCCAAGACTTGGTCAATCATTCGAATAAACCGGGATAATCCCTTGTAATTACTCTTTTCAAACTGATCTGCTCTTAGAGCAAGGGCATAGAGATTTGCCTGTCTGGCCTGTCCATTTGGCAAGGCACCGACATAGTCATAGTAAAAGCGGTCGCTATAGATTTTCCAAATGAGATCATAAAGAGAATGTGTTTTAGAATACAAGCGCCAAACCTGGATAGTTTCCATAAAAAAGTTTAGTTTCTTTTGTAATTCAGCTTTGATTAAATCCTTTTGAAGACCCGTATTTGCTTGAGCATTGACTAGTTTCTCATAAAAGTTCTCTTGAACTTTATCCTCAGATTTTTGAAGAGCGAGACGAGCCAATTCATCCTCATCAAAGCTAAACATCGGAGATTTCATTAGAGCAACCAAAGCAAAGTCTTGAAGAGGGTTGTGAATGACACGAAGAGTATCCAACATCACCTGGACTTCTAGGGATTGCAAATAGTTTGCTTGAGCACCGTCTGTCTTGACAGGAATACCATATTCAGACAAGGCGAGCAGAACTTGATCATTACGACTTCGACTAGCAGTTAAGAGAGCCATGTCCTTGAAAGGTACCCCCTTATCATTATGAAGGTGAATTATCTCCTTAAGCACCATCCGCATTTCACCAGTCAGTTTATTAGTTGCAAGTTCCTCCTCATCATCAGAATCGCTATCATCATCCTTATCGTACAAGAGAACTTCTGCCTTGTTTTCTGGATTTGATTGAATATCAGTATTTCCAAAAACAAGTTGATGCATACCGTCATAAGATATCTCTCCAACTTCCTCGTCCATGAGGTGTTTAAAGACATCGTTCGTAGCATCAAGAACCTCTGAACCACTCCGGAAGTTTTCCTTAAGTAGAATTAACTGACCTTCTTTGTCATCTTGAGCAAATCTATGAAATTTTTCGTTGAAAATTTGGGGATCTGCCTGTCTAAAACGATAAATAGACTGCTTAATGTCACCCACCATAAAACGATTATGACCGTTTGAGAGGAGTTCTAGCATTCTTTCCTGGATGTGATTGGTATCCTGATATTCATCGACCATGACTTCATGGAAGCGTTCCTGATACTCTTGACGAACCTGTGGGAAGTTTTCCAAAATCTCAATGGTATAGTGGCTAATATCAGCAAATTCGAAGGCATTTTCTTCACGTTTTCGTTGTCGATAGGCATCAACAAAATCTCTCATGAACACTTGGAATGTCTTTGCCAAGCCCCAGGACTCTTGATGATAATCTTCTTGGAATTTTAGTAAAGTGATTTGATCATTTAGTGCAATCAGCTTTTCAAATTTTGATTTTCTCTCTTGGTTGTAAGCTTCTTTCAAGTCTTGCAGTTCGGCCTTGCGACTGGCATTTGTGAGAGCTTTACCATTCTTAGCTTTAGAAATATTTACAACTTGCTCTAAAACTTCTTGGTATTGTTCAAAAGTAGATTCATGAGTTAAAGAACCGATTTCATCAAGAACTTGTTGGACAGATTCTAAATAAGCTGCTTTACCAAATTCCTTTGCATCATTATCCAAATGGTAACGGAAAAAGCTTTCTAAATCCCAGAGTTTCTCCTTTATATCGTCTACAATGTTTTCGTTAGCAACTGTAAAATCAGCCTTTTCAAAACCTTTTAAGAAAGATTCCTCTAGCCAAGACTGAGGATTGCTAGTAGATTGCAAAAAATCATAAATCATATAGACCTGTTTACGTAGTCCACGCGCATCTTTACTCCTACCTGCAAAGTTCTTGACCAATCGACTAAAATTATCTATCTCCTGGTCTTGGTAATGACTTTCAAAAACTTGTCGAAAAACCTCATTTTTTAAGAGAAGTTGTTCACTTTCGTTCTGAAGGATACGAAAGTTTGGAGCAAGATCAAGGAGGTAGCCGTGCTTAGCCAGGAACTTCTGGGTAAATGAGTCCATGGTTCCAATTGCAGCATTGGGTAAATCGGCTAATTGTCTACCAAGATTTTTTTTTTGTTCCACATCTTGCGTTTCTTGGATCTGTTGGCTGATTTTCTTTTCCAAGCGTTCTTTTAACTCGGTTGCTGCCTTAACGGTAAAGGTAGAGATAAAGAGTTGGCGGATTTCTACGCCACGCGCTAACTGGTCAAGAATCCGTTCAGCCATGACAAAAGTTTTACCTGAACCAGCTGAAGCTGAGACAAGGATGTTTTGTCCAGAGCTATAAATAGCTTGAATTTGTTCAGCTGTTTTCTTAGGTTTCTTGTTAGACTGAGCTTCTGCTATTTGTAACTCTTTAATCTCTTCTTGAGATAAAAATTTCATCGGTCCAACTCCTCTCTGATTTTATTAAACCATGCTTCCTTGTCATTGCTCTTAGCTACCTTATCTAACAATCTAGCCTGACCTAGATGATAATTAGCTTCAAAACCTGTAATAGACTGATATTGCTGAACATATGGCGCAATGCTTCTACCGTTTTCAGTATATGGATTGATAGCAAATTGGCCAGATAAAATCTTCTCTGCTGCCTTTTTGTAGATAAGGGCATTATAGTCTAGTAATAATTGGAATTCTTCATCAGATAACTGATACGTCTTGTTTTTATTGTAAAACTCTCCAAGGTGTTGCATCTCTTTTTCGAGAAAGAGACCTTGGTATTTCATGCTCTTATTGGTTTCTGTTACTGCCTTTGAAAGAGTTTTAACAGTTTGTAATGACTGAGTTGGTTCAGACATTTCTAAGTACATAGCTCCAAAGAAGTCTTTATTTCCTTCTTTCTTAAGAGCAGCCAAGTATGTTGGCAATTGTGAGTTTAAACCGTTAAAAAAGAGAGGAAAGTTAAACTGAGTTAGAGAAGATTTGTAGTCTACAACACCAATAGCATCTGATGTTTTCAAACGGTCAACACGATCGACCTTCCCACGAACATAAATATTACGACCATTATCTAACTGTACAAAAGCTTGTTCCTTGCCACCAAAAACAGCCTCCTCTTGAATTGTTTCGACATCAGCATTGTGACGAAGAATATGTCCAGTAGCACGTGCCACATCTAAGAGAACTTCCTTAGCAAATTGAGATTCTAAACTTTCTTGATAAATAGCTTGAAACTCTCTTTCTTGACTAGTTTCAGAGATGGCCTGTTCTAAACGTCGGTCAAAGGGTGTATCAGCAGGAAGTTTCATTGCACGTTCAAAAATACGATGCAAGAAATTTCCGTGACTTCTAGCGTCAGGTTTCAATCGCAATTCTTCCTGTAAGCCCAATACATACCGAAGGTAATAGCTGTATTCATTTCGATAGAATTCTGTTAGACCAGATGTTGATAGATAAAAATCTTGCTTCTGAGGATATAAAGCTTCCAGTGTATCACTAGCTAAAGTTTTGCTTTTAGGACTAGTTGGTAAAACTGGATTTTCTAAACCTTGGTCTTCCAATTTTTTCCCCATGACACGAGCCAGAACTTTTATAAAAGTTAAGTCTTCATCACTTGAAGTTGATTCACCTTGTTGGTGATAGGCAATGAGACTAGACAAAAGACTGTGATAAGAACCGATATCATCTTTCGATAGATTTTTTCTGTCGATTTTCTTTTCGATTTTGCTAAATCCTAAGTTCTGCAATTCCTTCAAATAAATTGACTCTTCACTCTCGTCTTCATTGAATAAACTTGGAGCTGACAAAACTAACTGTTTACGAGCAGAGTTAACCAGAGAAAGCATAGTATAACGATTCTTTTTAAGATTTTCCTGGCTAGCAATCATCAATTGTGAACCTTCTTGAGTCACTTGATTCAAGGTTTCTCTTTCTTCATCGCTCAACAAACTGGTATTTTGAGTGATTTTTGGCAAGTTGTTCTGACTTAAACCAAGCGCATAGATATAATCGGATGTCAACGGTGAAATCAAATCATAACTCTGCACCAGAACAGTATCTACTGTTGCTGGAATTGTACGGTAATTTGACAAAGACATACCCGAATGAAGAAGTGCCAAGAAATCATCTAAAGTGACCTGAGAACCTTCAAACACGGTTGCAAATTGCTCCATGACATGGCAAAAAGCCTTCCAGACTTCTTCTTGTCTTTCTTGTTCAGATACCTCCAATGTTTCTGTTAAGACTTGTAACTGCTTGGTCAAATGAGCTTCCTTCAAAAAGTTGTTCCATTTAGCAAGAAGATTTTCAGCCTTTTGCTTGCGACTTCCTAGTAAATTTTCTAAAGGTGTAATGATACGAAGTCGAAGTTCATTTAATTTTTCTAGATCAAACTTTCCGTGATGTGACTTTGTAAACTCTTGTTTAAAATTAGAAAGACCATCAATCCCCAGATAGCGGAGATATTGTTCAAAGCTATCAATTTCCTCTTGACTAAGATCTGTGTATAAGTCAGTACGCAAGAGATTAATCAGATCCTCCTGACGAAAATTGTATCGTTTAAGACGCCCAATAGATTCTACAAATTGCGTTAAAGGATGATGAGCCATGGACTCACTCTTGCCCAGATAAAATGGAATCTGATACTGATTAAATATTGTCTGCAAAGACAGTTTATAAGACTCTACATCTCCTAGCAGGATTCGAAAATTCTTATAACTAAGTTCTGAATCTTGGTGCAATTTTTGGCGAATATTGCGAGCAACTAACTCCAGCTCTTCTTTTTGTGTCAGACAAGACCAGATTTGTAAATCTTTTCTATCTTTGTCATTCAAGTCTAAACTGATTTCGGAATAATCATAAGCACTTTCGAGTAGTCTTGAAGTTTTGGCAAAGGCATCAAGTTTCTCATGGTCTTGACAAGCATTTTCTGCCTTGGTCTGATATTTAAAAGCCAAATGACGTAGAAACTCAACACTGGCTTGATAGAGGTTCCCTTCAGTAAAAGGACTTGTATAAGCTTTTTTAGTCGCATAAACCCCAATAACAATTTCAACACCCTTACGATGAAGCAAATCCACTAGGTGTTCTTCTTCTGAAGAGAAACGAGTAAAACCATCAATAACTAACGCAATCTGGCTAAAATCACTACTTACCTTGTTTTCTTCGATAGCATTGATCAGATAGGTTAATGGACTCCCCTGTGAAATTTGTCCTTGATTGAGATATGCTGTTACCTTTTCAAAAATCAAGAGTAAATCAGAACGTTTATCAGCGTCAGATAGACTTTCTAAATCCAAAAAGCTCATCTTTGCAGTTGTCATTTCATGATAAATCTCAATCAGTTGTTGGATGAATTGCGGATCTTGCTTAATAGCCCCATAAACACGCAAATCCTTAGCATCTATCTCAGACAAACATTTATAGAAAGCCATACCCAGACCAATATCATCGAGACTAGACTTTGCTGGTATATCGTTTAAAACCAGATAACGAGCCATTTGAGCAAAGCGCGTGACTGTAATCGCAAAAGAAGCCTGCTGACTCAAGCACTCCAGCACGGCACGTTCCTTTTCAAAAGAAAGAGAGTTAGGGGCAATATAAAAGACTCGTTTTCCTTGGTCAACTAGTCCTTGAGCCTCCTTGGTTAGGATTTCTGTCAAAGAAGTCCGAGTATCGGTATAAAGTAGTTCCATCTCTGCCTCATTTGTTTTTGTCATTACCTTTTATTATATCATTTTTTAAGTCAAAACAGATTGATATAAAGCCCTAATTTTAACCTGTCCCATATCAAAAAAGTCGGAATAAACTCCGACTTTTTATTATTTACCTACCAGAAAACAAGAGTACCCATAATTCCCAAAATGCAGTAATGTTGATCATGATGTGAAGTAAAATAGGATAATAGAGAGAGTGAGTTTTTCGATAGAGGAATGCTAAAATTGCTCCTCCGCTTGCATAGGTGAAAAAGGCTAGTGGTGTTAAACCTGAACTGACATGCACATAGCCAAAGATACATGCTGATAGTAAAACATCTCCATACCAAGGTGAATCTTTCAAAAATGTATTCATCAGAACTCCTCGATATACCAATTCTTCTGTAATTGGTCCTAGCATACAAACAATAAGTAAAAGATAAGGTAACTCTTGTCGCCCTGTCATCTCAGTCAATTCATTTAAAGCGATTTGATTGGACGTTGCTGGGGTTAAAAAGGACAATGCAATATCTAAAAGATAATTGGCACCATAAGCAAGAAGCAAATAAACTGGATATCTCCATTTCCACTTCAACTCAAAAATTCTTCTACCTTCGAATACTAGTAAATAAAGAATAGCTAGAAGAATAACGATAAACTCTAAAAAAGCAAGAATTTGAAAAAATTCTCTACTAGCAGGCACAAGCCTACCTGCAAAATGATTAAAAATCCACCAAAACCATGTCTTCCTATAAATAATTACTAACAAGGCTAGTAAAATCTGTACTGTTCTTCTTTTCATTATAAATCCTTTGATTTTTTATCCATTATCAGTATAATATTAAATATATTACTAATTTAGTATATCATATTTTTGTTATCTATCTTCTAAAAACCTAGATAGAAATGGCATTTCACTTAGCTTTAGACTTATTTGCCTCAAAATATGCTATAATATAGGCAAAACACGAGAAAAGGAAAGACTATGATTAAATTACTTGCCCTAGATATGGATGGTACTCTTCTCAACGAAGCCAAGGAAATTCCTCAATCTCATATTGATGCCATTCATAAGGCTATCGAAAAAGGTGTCAAACTGGTTCTCTGTACTGGACGACCTCTCTTTGGAGTTCTTCCCTACTACAAGAAACTCGGTCTTGATTTGCAAAATGAATACGTTATTGTCAATAATGGTTGTTCTACCCACCAAACCAGTGACTGGAGCCTTGTTGACTGGCGGGAACTTAGCAAATCAGATATCGAATACCTCAATGACCTTGCTGAAAAGAGTGAGGTTCAGTTGACTCTCTTTGATGAGGAACACTACTTCGTTCTCGGAGGCAAACCAAATCCTATCGTTCAATATGATGCCACACTTGTCTTTGCTGACCTGACTGAAATCACACTAGAGGAAGCTACCAGCGGTAAATATCGTATGTTCCAGGGAATGTTTTTAGGGACAAAAGAACAAACAGATGACTTTGAACAACGGTTTGCTGAAGATCTTTGTCAAAGATTCAGCGGTGTTCGTTCTCAACCTGTTATCTATGAGGCAATGCCACTCGGTACAACCAAGGCTTCTGCTCTTTCTCGTTTGGCTGAGATTTTAGATATCCAACCTTCTGAAATAATGGCCATGGGTGATGCCAATAACGACATTGAGATGTTAGAGTTTGCTGGGCTGGGGATCGCCATGGGAAATGCCAGCGACCACGTCAAATCTCTCGCTGATGCCGTAACTGCCAGCAATGAAGAGGACGGCGTTGCACGCGCCATTGAGAAATATATTTTGTAGAAAATTAACCCAGTCAACTAGTATTTCTAGCCAACTGGGCTTTTATTTTTTTAGCAATTTAAAAACTTTAGAAACTCTTTAGAAATGCTTGACGATTCTTTGATATCTATGCTTTATACTAGAGTTATAAAAATAAAACACCTTAAAGATTAAAGGAGAAAACTATGAAAACAGTCCTCGAAATCCATGGCTTGTCCAAACAATTTGGTAAACAACCCATTCTACAAGATCTTAATCTATCAGTTAAAGAAGGAGATATTTATGGACTTATTGGTAAGAATGGTGCCGGTAAAACAACTCTGATTAAAATCATTACTCAATTATTATCTGCTGACCATGGAACGATTTCCCTCTTTTCCAGTCAAGGATATAAGGAGTGCACGAAAGCCCTATCTCGAGTAGGTTCAGTCATTGAATCCCCAGTAGCTCACAATCATTTAACAGCCTATCAAAATCTAAGATACTATTGTACTATTCGACATATCCCAAATGCTGATCAAGTCATTCAGGAAACATTAAAGTATGTGGGATTAACAGATACAGGTAGAAAAGTTTTCCGAGATTTTTCTCTTGGGATGAAACAACGCTTAGGCATTGCGATTGCCCTACTATCCAAACCAGACTTCCTGATTTTAGATGAGCCTATCAATGGTCTCGATCCAATCGGTATCAAAGAATTTCGTCTGATGATTCAACGGCTCAATCAAGAACTAGGCATAACCATTCTCATCTCTAGTCATATCTTGTCAGAACTCTATCTGGTTGCTAATCGCTTTGGAATTCTAGACCAAGGGAAAATCATTCGAGAAATCAGTAAGGCCGAATTTGAGACACTGAATGAAGACTATATTGTTCTAAAAACAAATGAAAAGGAAAAAGCTAGTCAAATCTTAAAAGAGAAAGTGCATCTTGAATTTAAAGTTGTTAATTCAGATAATGAAATTCATATTTTTAGTCATGAACAAGATGTCAAACGCATTCTCAAAGAACTTACTCTAGCAGATGTTGCCGTGGATGAGATTTACTATGCTCGTCAAAATCTTGAAGAATACTTCACACAATTAGTAAAATAGGAGGAAAACCATGATACATACAATTCAAGCAGACTTTTACCGTCTTTTCCGTTCCAAAGGCTTTTGGATTACAGAGCTCGTTCTCTTTGCACTCATGTTAATGGGAGCTACTTTCGGAGCTACAGGCCAGCTCATATCGGTCAGTACAAGTACAAACGTAGAAAGCGAACTTCCAAGCAAAGGATGGGATGGTATACAAGCCCTTATTAACACCTCTAGCAATAGCTCAAACCTAGTTTTCCTCTGTATTATCCTTGCTTGCTTAGTTCTAGGAGTTGATCTTATCGGAAAACTCTATAAAAATAGTTTGACAGTGGGTGTTTCTCGCACAGAATTCTTCCTAGCTAAGTTTGTAGTATTAGCAAGTATCGCGCTAATGCAAATTCTTGTTAGCCTAGTTATTGCTTTCGTACCAGCAACTATCCTAAACGGGATTGGTACGATGCCAGAAGGATTTATTGGCAATCTCCTTCTAACAATTTCTCTTCAATTTCTCTGCATTCTAGCTTGGCTATCTATTGTTTCCTTCATTCTCTATGTGACTCATTCTTATTTGGCTGTTTTCATTGGCTATTTAATCAGTTCTACCTTACTTTCAATGCCAATGCTTATCTTTACAGATATCGAGATTTTGCGCTATTTATCCTTGAACTTTGCCTATGCCATGACTGACTATAGCCATGCCATTCTATATACCGTTATCGTTACTGTAACCATTATTCTACTCTTTACCATTAGTGGGCTTGCTGTTTTCAAAAAGAAAAGCTTATAAAAATAACCTCCTCTATTCAAAAAGAGGAGGTTATTTGTTTTAAAAGAGTATCTTAACTGTAAACCAAGCACCATCACTACTTAGTTGTAGTTCTGCACCAAGTAGATGAGATAATTCTTCTGTAATATAAAGACCTAAACCAGAGGATTCTTCTGTATCTGAGAGGTTTTCAGAGTAAAATCGTTGACTGAGATTTTCAATTTTACGAATCGGTTGTTTGACAAGATTAGCAATTTCCAAACAGATATGATTGTCCACTTCCTTCAGAGAAAATCTCGCTTCATCCTTACCATGTTTTAAAACATTACCAATGAGATTTTGCAACATACGGTCTAATAAATCTGAATCTGTTAGTAAATATAAACCAGGTTCTACTTGAAAATCAAGGTTAATCTTTGCCGTCTGAAAAGAATCATAATAGGTCAGCAATTTTTGCGTCATAAATGTCGAGACTTCTAACTCAGATAAGTCAGGTTTCACTGCTCCTTCCATTAACCGACGATAGTCCAAAAGAGCCTCTAGCCGTTTTGAAACTTGATTGAGATGATGAGCAATTTTTTTCAAACTCTCAGACTCAGGATTTTCTGTTTTAAGCAATTGCTGAGTATAACCTGACGCAATCGTTAAAGGTGTTCGAATATCGTGTGCAATATTGCTAATAGCCATGTCTAAAGTCTGCTTCTCTCGCTTCATAATCAAGCGTGACTGCTCAACTTCTTGAAAGAGATGATTGATTTGCTGGTAAAGATGTAAAAAATCCTTGGAGAAAGTTGATACTCCGATTCTCTTCATACTTCCAGTCCGAATCTTGTCTTCAATTTGTTGGCTCAAGTTTACGAGTGCTAGATGATAGCGAATCAATCCTATCGTCAATAGGATAATAACCAGCAGTAGCAAAGAAAGTAAAATATAGATCAATGCTCATCTCCTTTTAACCGAACACCAACTCCCCAGATAGTCTCAATATACTCTTGCTCTGGATCCAGTTGGCTTAATTTTTTACGGAGATTACTTAAATGAGTGTTGAGAGTATTGTCGCCTGGTAAATAAGTATCCTCCCAGACTAATTCATAGAGTTCTTCTTTCGTGAAAATTTTCTTAGGATGCCCCAACAAGGTTTGGAGAATCAAGCATTCTTTCTTAGCTAGGCGAATAGTTTCCTGGCTATTTTTGATTTCAAAACTATCTGCATCAAATTGAATATTTTTTAACTGTTGAATCAACTTGTCAGGATGTTCCATCTCAGCTGGTTGCTTATCACTATTTTGACGTAATTGTACCGTAACCCTGGCAAAAACTTCATCCAAATCAAAAGGCTTTATGATATAATCATTAGCACCATCTAAGAGATATTGGCTGATGAGCTTTTTATCGCTTAGGGCAGTTAGCATAATGACAGGAACTGAACTATCTTGTCTAATGGCTTTTAAAACCTGATCACCATTTTTACCCGGAAGCATAATATCTAACAAGATTAGATCAATGTCACCTTGTTCAAATCGTATCATTCCTTCAGTACCAGAAAAAGCCTGAATCACCTCATGCTCCTCAGAAAGAAGAGTTCTCAAAATTTCTTGAATCTCATTATTATCTTCAACGATAAGTATTCTAGCCATAAACACCAACCTTTCTAATAGTATTATATCATGTTTTTTTAGGAATTTCGGATAAAGAAAAACTCTCCTTCATGCTTAAATACGAAGAAGAGTTCATTAGCTATATTAAATTAAAGCTGTCAATGCGGTAATAAGTCCAAAAACGATACCTGGTGCATTAGCTGCTGCCAAAGGAATATCACGTTCTTTTTTAAAGAGACCGTAGTAAACCCAAAGACTGCAGTTAAGTGCAGCTACTGCTGGTTGGATAAAATTCCCTTTTTGACCAGCAAGGTTATTCATAATTTGAGGAATATAAGAGACATACATCATTACAGACATAAAGGTTGCAATCCAACCTAAAGTTTTCATTTGTTTTTCAGTCATTTTTTCTCCTTTCAAAAACAGTCTCAATTATACACTGTTTTTTAAGATAGTGAAGTTTAAAAAGCTATTTGTTAAAAACTTGTAAATTATCACAATCTTGTGATAAGGGAATCTTATTCGTTTAGAAACTTACTTTTTCTCAATCGGTGCTACACTAGCCAAAAGTTTTTTCAAACCGACTTCTGGGAAGTTGATTTTTAGTTCCTGCTTAGCTCCACTACCCGATACTTCAAGGACAGTCCCTTCACCCCATTTTTTATGAAGGGCAATATCACCAATTGACCAATTTGTCTCACTAGAAGAAGATTTACTATTAGATGCAAATTGTCCAAATGGTAAACCACTTGATTGGATAGATGTAGGCGCAGTATTTCGTTTTCGTTCTTGAAGAGCCTGTGCCAGACTCATTCCTTGACCAAATGTAGTGTTTCCGCTTGTGTAAGAAGCTTTAAAACTTGTATTAGCTGGACGAGCCAAACCTTGATAGGTCAACAAATCTGAACTAATCTCGTTGATAAAACGGGTCGGACGATTGTAACTTGTACGCCCGAAAAGTAAGCGAGAGTTGGCGTTGGTTAGATAGAGAATTTTCTCAGCGCGCGTGATTCCTACATAGGCCAAACGACGTTCTTCTTCTAATTCATCTGGATCTTCAGAGGCACGACTAAGCGGAAAGACATTCTCCTCCATACCGATGATAAAGACAACTGGAAACTCGAGTCCTTTGGCAGCGTGTAAGGTCATTAAGGTTACTTCTGACGTCTCCTGACTACCAGAGTCCGTATCTGCAATTAAGGCAAGATCATTCAAGAAACGACTAAGTTTATCTAGTCCTGTTTCCTCTTCTTGGCTTTCAGGATTGTCATCGAAGTTTTTGGTAACAGAGAGGAACTCCTCGATATTTTCAACCCGAGCCTTACTCTCCAATGTTGCTTGTGCATTTAGAATATCAACGTAACCTGTTTTTTCAAGAACCGCCTCAACCAACTCTGTAATGGTTAATTGGTCCAGTTGCTCCCGCAAATCCAGAATCATATTGGCAAAATCCCAGATAGACTGACCTGCCTTACCCTTGATACCAGATAACATGATGTTTGCAGAAGCATCTAGCATAGACATGTCTTGCATATTCGCAAAATCACGGATTTTCTCAACAGTTCCTGGGCCAATTCCACGTTTCGGTTCGTTGATAATACGTTCAAAACTAATGTTATCACTTAAGTTGGCAATAAGATTGAGGTAAGCGATAATATCACGGATTTCCTTACGGCTGTAGAACTTGGTTCCACCAACCATGGTATAAGGGATGTTTGACTTGAGCAGGGCTTCCTCAATAGTACGAGACTGGGCGTTTGTACGATAGAGAACTGCAAAATCCTTATGAAGGAAGTTTTGGTTACGACCAAGTTCATCGATGGTTTTGGCAACATATACAGCCTCATCTAGTTCATCATTGGCACGATAGTAAACGATTTGCTCTCCATCAGCATTCTGGGTCCAGAGATTTTTAGGGCGACGGTTTTTATTGTTTTTAATGACCTCGTTGGCCGCTTGAAGAATAGTTTTGGTTGAACGGTAATTCTCCTCCAACAAAACAACCTTGGCTTGGGGGTAATCCTTTTCAAAGTCCAAGATATTCTGCATATCAGCACCACGCCAACCGTAGATAGACTGGTCCGCATCCCCAACAACACAGATATTTTTAAAGCGAGAAGCCAACAGTTTGACCAGTTGATACTGGGCATGGTTGGTATCTTGGTACTCATCGACATGGATATATTGGAACTTTTGCTGATAGTAAGTCAAGACATCAGGATTTTGATCAAAGAGACGCAAGGTCAACATAATCAAATCATCAAAGTCAACTGACTCAGATTGACGGAGTTCCTTTTGATAGGCCTCATAACACTTAGCGACAATGTTTGTATATAAATCTCCTGCTTGAGCAGCATAAGCTACATCATCTATCAGGTCATTTTTGGCATTGGAAATGGTTCCCAAAATAGTCCGTTCATTCCACATTTTTGGATCCAAGTTTAACTGCTTGAGAATGCGTTTCATCAGTGTTCGCTGCTCACCTGGATCAATGATAGTAAAGTTACGATTGTAGCCGATATGGTCTGCATCGCGACGTAAAATACGAACACACATAGAGTGAAAGGTCGCAATCAAGCAGTCCTGAGTTGCTGGATTGAGACTGTAAACACGCTCCTTCATTTCACGGGCAGCCTTGTTG
>ERZ772909.933-NODE-933-length-16957-cov-4.347119_pt1 | contig 16957 bp, 15 predicted proteins | sample MGYA00511137_ERZ772909 | MGnify/ENA primary metagenome ERZ772909 (study PRJEB29015, sample SAMEA2738095) | human oral metagenome | biome: human oral; feature: human-associated habitat; material: saliva | place: China | collected 2270 ... | reverse complement strand
CTCTATGGTAATTTTTTGCACCATAGTTAAATCCTAATATAGGTTGTGCACCTTGAACAAGTCCTAATACTATAGCAATAAAAATAACATTTATTTTCATAACAATTCCAAATACAGCTATTGGAATATCACTCCCATATGGTGATTTTGCACCATATAATTTCAATAAATTATTAGTTGTAATAAGTACTATCATATTAGAAAATTGATAGATAAAAGAAGCAAAACCTAAAGAAATAATTCTTTTTAGATAATGAATCTGTGGTATAAAATCATTTAAAGAAAATTTTACTGATTTAAATCTTGGAAAATAGATTAGTAACAAACTTGCAGAAACAACTTGACTTATAACAGTAGCCCAAGCAGCACCTGCTATCCCCCAATGAAACACAAACATAAACAATGGATCTAGAATTGTGTTTAATACTGCTCCAGTAATTATTGCCATCATAGAATATCTAGCATTTCCATCAGCTCTTACCAAAGGATTGACTCCAATTGAAAAAAGTAAAAATGGTATTCCATAAGAAGTTATACCTGTATATTCCATAGAATATTGTAAAATTTTATCTGTAGCTCCAAAAGAAATCATTAAAGGCTCTAAAAAAATTCTGATAGTTATACAGAGTATAATACCGATTATTATAAGAGTACTAGCTGCAGTTCCCGCAGTATGTTTTGATTTCTCAGGATTTCCTTTTCCTAGCTCTAAATTAAAGTTTGAAGCTCCTCCAATTCCAAGAGTAAGACCTATGGCTAAACAAATAGTTGTAATAGGAAAAGCTATATTTGTAGCAGCATTTCCTAAATACCCAATTCCTTGTCCAATAAATATCTGGTCTACAACATTATAAAGAGCATTGACTAAGTTGGCAATTATTGCAGGAATAGCCAAAGATCTTAGTAGTTTAGATATTTTTTTATATCCAAGTGGATTAGCTGTTTTAATTTCTTCGTCCATTTTGACCTCCTCTTAAAAAATGATTTATATTTTATCAATAAATTTATGATTTTGTCAATTGACAAGTTTTGTAAAAAGGACTATTCTATACTTAAATAGAATTTAAAATTTAATGTCAGAAGGGGATATTATGAAAGCTAAAAATAGTGATATAGAAAAAATAGAAGTTTTTAGTGGAATATCAAAAAATTCAATCATTGAAATTAAAAATAGTGCAGATGTAATAGACTTAAAAAAGAATAAGGCTCTTTACTCTGACAGACAGCAACTTGACTATGTGTATTTTTTAATCTCAGGAAATGTAAGTCTTATAAAATCAAGTGAAAGTGGTGAGAACAGAGTAGTCTTCTTGTTAAATGAAGGCTCTATGATAAATGAGCCTATTATGAGAAAAAATACTTCTGGTATAGAATGTTGGGGCTTTGAAGATTCTAAAATTCTTAGAATAGGTCTAAATACTTTCGATAAAATTATGTCTAAGGACTATATTTTAGCTAGAAATTGTATGTTAGAAATGGAAAAAAGAATAAGAAGATTATATAGACAATTAAAAAATTTAACATCTTCAAACATTGAAAAAAAATTAGCGGCAAAACTTTACAGACTAGCTACACAATATGGACTTAAAGAAAATAAAATTGATGAGTATACATATATTAATTTGAATTTGACAGTAACATATATAGCAAAGATGTTAGGTTATCAAAGAGAGACTGTTTCAAGAAGTCTAAAGCTCCTATCAGAGAAAGAAATTATCTTACAAAAAGATAGAAAATACTATGTTGACATAGAGAAAGCTAGACAATTCTTTAAGAAATAAGTCAAGAATTACTTTGAGAATATTAAGAAAATTTTGAAAACTGTGATAATAATCACAGTTTTTTTATTAGTTAAATGATAATATATATAAGAAATTAATAATACTTTGAAGAATAATGTAAATTTTGAACTATAATTAAAATTTGTTTAAGTTTTGGAAGTGGAGGAAAAGATATGAAACTTAGATTAAGCGTTGAAGAGTTTGACAAAGGTCTAGAAGAATTATCAAAAAAATATTTGATACTAGCCCCAAGAACTTTTGAAAAGAGGGGAACATATTCTGACACAGATGTTGTTAGATATGCAAAGGTAAGTAGTTTTTCTGAAATGAACTGGGAAGATAAATCTCATTTCCCAGCAAAAGAAGCACTATTACCAGTCAATGAGGTATTATTTTATTTTACAGAAGATGAGTACAAAGTAGCTGCTGAAGATACAAGAGAAAGATTAGTATTCTTAAGAGCTTGTGATATGAATGCTGTAAAAAGAATAGACCAAATATACTTAGGAAATGGAGCTAGTAACGATTTCTTTTACACTAGAACTAGAAAGAAAACTAAATTTGTTGTTGTAGGTTGTACAAAAAGTTTTAGAAACTGTTTCTGTGTTAGCATGGGAACAAACAAGGCAGATAACTATGATGCTGCTATGAACATAAGAGGAAATGAAATTCAATTAGAACTTAGAGATGATGATTTAAAAGTTTTCTTAGGAAGAGAAGTTGATTTTGATATAGATTATGTAAGTAAAAATGATTTTGAAGTTGAGTTACCAGATAAGGTAGACTTTATGTATATGCAAAATCATAAAATGTGGGATGAGTATGACACTAGATGTATAGCTTGTGGAAGATGTAACTACAGTTGTCCTACTTGTACTTGTTTCTCAATGCAAGATATCCACTATAAAGAAAATAAAAATATGGGAGAAAGAAGAAGAGTTTGGGCTTCTTGCCAAGTAGATGGATATACAAATATAGCTGGAGGGCACTCATTTAGAGTAAAACATGGTCAAAGAATGAGATTTAAAACTTTACATAAAATTCATGACTATAGAAAAAGATTTGGAGAAAATATGTGTGTAGGTTGTGGAAGATGTGATGATATGTGTCCACAATATATCTCAATATCTGAAGCATATGAAAAAGTTGCACGTGCTATGAAAGAAAAAGATAATGAAGAATTGATATCAGAAGTTTATGAAAAAGTTGTAAAAGCAATGAAAGAAAAAAGAGAGGAGTAGAATATGTGTAATTGTGATAATCCTTATATCCCTTGTCCAGCTGAAATTATTGAAATAACAAAACATACAGATATTGAATGGACATTTAGAGTAAAAGCAGATACAAGCAAAACAAAACCGGGGCAATTTTATGAAATTTCTCTACCTAAGTTTGGAGAAAGCCCTATATCAGTTTCAGGTATAGGTCCAGATTTCATTGACTTTACTATAAGAGCTGTTGGAAGAGTTACAAATGAAATTTTTGAATATAAAGTTGGAGATAAATTATTCATTAGAGGACCTTATGGAAATGGTTTTGACTTAAATGAATATGTAGGTAAAGATTTAGTTATTGTTGTTGGAGGAAGTGCTCTAGCACCAGTTAGAGGAATAATACAATTTGTATATAATAATCCTGAAAAAGTAAAATCTTTTAAATTAATTGCAGGTTTTAAATCTCCTAAAGATGTTTTATTTGCAAAAGACCTAGAAGAATGGAGCAAGAAACTTGATGTAGTTTTAACTGTTGATGGAGCAGAAGAAGGTTACAAAGGAAATATTGGTTTAGTTACAAAATATATTCCTGAATTAAAATTCAATGATTTATCAAATGTTTCAGCAGTTGTTGTTGGACCTCCTATGATGATGAAATTCTCAGTAGCAGAATTTCTAAAATTAAATGTTGCAGAAAAAAATATTTGGGTTTCTTATGAAAGAAATATGCACTGTGGTATAGGAAAATGTGGACACTGTAAAATGGATGCAACATATATTTGTTTAGATGGACCTGTATTTGATTACGAGTTTGCAAAAAATTTAGTAGATTAGTAATAGATTGGAGAAAAATATGATTAGAGATTTGAATATTAGAAAAGTAATGAAAAATGCTTTTAGAATAACTAAAACTAAATATAAAACTGCACTTAGAGTAAGAGTTCCAGGAGGATTAATAGATCCTGAATGTCTTATGTTAGTTTCAGAAATAGCTTCAAAATATGGAGATGGACAAGTTCATATAACAACAAGACAAGGTTTTGAAATTCTTGGAATAGATATGGAAGATATGCCAGCAGTAAATGAAATGGCTCAACCTTTAATTGATAAATTAAATATAAATCAAGATGAAAAAGGAAAAGGTTATTCTGCTGCAGGAACAAGAAACGTTTCAGCTTGTATAGGAAATAAGGTTTGTCCTAAAGCTCAATATAACACAACTGCTTTTGCAAAAAGAATTGAAAAAGTAATATTTCCTAATGATTTACATGTTAAAGTAGCTTTAACAGGTTGTCCTAACGATTGTATAAAAGCAAGAATGCATGACTTTGGTATTATAGGAACTTGTCTACCTGAATATGAAATGGATAGATGTGTAACTTGTGGTGCTTGTGTAAAGAAATGTAAAAAAGTTTCAGTTGAAGCTTTAAGAATTGAAAATAATAAAATTGTTAGAGATGAAAATAAATGTATAGGTTGTGGAGAATGTGTTATAAACTGTCCTATGTCAGCTTGGACTAGAAGTCCTAAAAAATACTATAAACTTATGATTATGGGTAGAACAGGAAAACAAAATCCAAGACTTGCAGAAGATTGGTTAAGATGGGTAGATGAAGATAGCATAGTTAAAATCATAGAAAATACATATAAATATGCTAAAGAATTTATATCTAAAGATGCTCCAAATGGTAAGGAACATGTGGGATATATAGTTGATAGAACAGGTTTTAGAGTATTCAGAGAATGGGCTTTAAAAGATGTTAATCTACCTAAAGAAACTATAGAAAGAGAACCTATATATTGGTCTGGACCTAAATACAATTATTAAAATAAAAAGTTCTGCTAAAGTTAAATTATTTTGAGATTTAAAACTCAATTATTTGGCTTTGGCAGTTTTTTTTACTTATGATATAATACTAAAGAGGTGATATAATGCAAAAAGAAAAATTTTTAAAAGAGTATTTAGTTGAAAGAAAAGGGACTTATTCATTAAAATGGGATGCCTTAGATAAAAGATTTGGGAATGCAGATTTAATTTCTATGTGGGTTGCAGATATGGAAATAAAAGCTCCAAAAGAAGTTATTGAAGCATTAAAAGAAAGATGTGAACATGGAGTTTTTGGTTATTCTTATGTGAGTGATGAATACTATAATTCAGTTATAAATTGGTTAAAAGAAAAACATAACTATGAAATAAAAAAAGAATGGCTAAGATTTACAAATGGAGTTGTAACAGCAATATATTGTTTTGTAAATATTTTTACAAAAGTTGATGATGCAGTTTTAATACTAACACCAGTGTATTATCCATTTCATAATGCAGTAAAAGACAATAACAGAAAATTAATAACTTGTGATTTAAAGAATACAGATGGTTATTTTACTATTGATTATGAAGAAGTTGAAAAGAAAATAGTTGAAAATAATGTGAAATTATTTATACAATGTTCACCTCATAATCCAGCAGGAAGAGTATGGAAAGAAGAAGAATTAGCTAAAATTTTAGAAATTTGTAAAAAACATAATGTTCTAGTTATTTCAGATGAAATACATCAAGATATTATAATGAAAGGATATAAACATATACCTTCAGCAATAGTTGCTAATGGGAAATATGCAGATAATTTAATTACTATATCCGCAGCCTCTAAGACATTTAACCTAGCAGGTTTAATACATTCTAATATAATCATTAGTAATGATGAATTAAGAAAAAAATATGATAAGGAAATTAAGAAAATAAATCAAACAGAAATTAATATCTTAGGAATGTTAGCAACTCAAGTTGCCTATGAAAAAGGTAGTGAGTGGTTAGAAAATGTTAAAGAAATAATTGAAGATAACTTCAATTACTTGAAAACTGAATTAAATAAACATATACCTGAAATTACAATAACTAATTTAGAAGGAACATACTTAGTATTCCTAGATTTAAGAAAAATTATTCCTATTGATAAAGTAAAAGAATTTATTCAAGATAAATGTAATTTAGCAATAGATTTTGGAGAATGGTTTGGAGCAAGTTTTAAAGGCTTTATTCGTATCAATTTAGCTACAGATCCTGAAATAGTTAAAAAAGCTATTGAAAACATTATCACTGAATATAAGAAATTAGAATAAAAAATATTATGAAAAAGTAAACTGTTGTAAATAATAAAAAAGTAAAAAATAATTCATTACTGAGAAAACAGTAATTCACTTATTTTTTACTTTCAATTTAAAAAATTATTTACAACAGTATTTTTATTTAAATTCTTTTTTAACTTCTGCTATCCAATTTTCAATTCTTTTTGGAGTTAGATTAGCTTGATTTTCTTCATCAAGAGCTAGTCCTATAAATTTACCATCTTCTATAATACTTGTTTCTTCATAGTGGTAGCCATCAGTACTTGTAAATCCAACTACTTTAGCTCCTTTTTTTACAATAACATCATATAGATGTCTTATTCCACCACAGAAAGATTCTCCAAATGCAAATTGATTTCCAAGTCCAACTAATCCAACAACTTTACCTGTAAAATCAATTTCTTCTAATTTCTTTAAATTGTTCATCCAAGCTGCATGAGCTTCACCAACTTGATAAGTAGGCGTAACAAAAATAAGATTTTCATAATTTTCTATTTCTTTAACTCCACTTTTAATATTAAAAGTTTTAAAGTCATCATGCTTTAAGAAAAATTCAAGTTCATCAACAACACCTACAGTTGTTTTTGTAAGAGTTGCATAAAAAATTCCAATAGTTTTCATAAAATTTCCTCCATTATAGTTCACATATATCTTTTATTACTGCACTTGCTAATAACATACCTGCAACAGGTGGTACAAATGAAATACTTCCAACATTTTTAAATTTTTCTCTTCCACCGTCTAAATTAAGTGGTTTTCTTGGGACTTCATCTGAATACACAACCTTTAATTTACTAATTCTTCTATTTTTTAACTCTTTTCTTATAACTTTTGCAAGAGGACAAACAGAAGTTTTTTTAATATCAGCTACTTGAAATCTTGAAGGATCTAATTTATTACCAGTTCCCATACAAGATATTATAGGAGTTTTAGACTTAGTAGCAAATTCTATTAAATCTAATTTAGCTGTTACTAAATCAATAGCATCAACTATATAATCATATTTTTTATCTTTAAAGAATAAATCTACATTTTCTTTTAAAAATTTTTCATGATATACAGTTAAATTTATTTCAGGATTAATTGCTAAAATTCTTTCTTTAGCAACTTCAACCTTAGCTCTACCTATAGTAGATTGAGTTGTAATAATTTGTCTATTTAAATTAGTTTTATCCACTGTATCAAAATCAACTATAGATAAATTACCAATACCTGCTCTAACCAATGACTCAACAGCAGCTCCTCCAACTCCTCCAAGTCCAAAAACAATTATATTAGAGTTTTTAAGTTTCTCTAAATTATCTGAACCAATTAACAGTTCTGTTCTTTGTAAAAACATATGTTCTCCTTAATTATTTACTAACTTACTAAATAATAACATAAAAATAAAAAAATGTAAACTACTAAGAAAAGTAAATTTCAATAAATAAAAAAAAAGAGGCTATTGCAAATTCACAAAAAGCAAAAAATAGTTCATTACTGAGTAAATTTCTTAACGATAAAAAAATCAAGAATTCGCTGCAAATCAGGAAACTCACTTCGTTCAGACACTCCTGCATTTGCTCGGCTCATTCTATTTGATTTTTTATCTAAAATTTCCATTCGTAACTCACTTATTTTTTACTTAAGATTGAACTTTTAATTTTGCAACAGCCCTAATTTTAATAATTTAATAATAAAAAATGGAGATTTTATGGAAAAAATTGGAAATGATTATCATATCCCTGTCTTGTATTATGAAACTTTAGATAATCTTGTTATAAATCCTGATGGTGTATATATAGACTGTACTCTTGGAGGAGGAAGTCACTCTGAAGGAATATTAGAAAGATTATCCGATAAAGGTCTTCTTCTATCTATAGATCAAGATAGTAATGCAATAGAATATTCAAAAAAGAGATTAGAAAAATATGCTTCTAAATGGAAGGTTCTAAAAGGGAATTTTGAAAATATAGATACTCTAGCCTATATGGCAGGAATTGATAAAGTAGATGGAATACTTATGGATATAGGAGTTTCTTCTAAACAACTAGATGAGGCTGATAGAGGTTTCTCATATAGATATGATGTAAAATTAGATATGAGAATGAACACAGAGCAAAAATTATCTGCCTATGATGTAGTTAATACTTATTCTGAAGAAGAATTATCAAGAATAATTTTTGAATATGGTGAAGAAAGATTTGCTAGAAAAATTGCTAAATTAATCTGTGAAAATAGAAAAACTAAGCCTATAACAACAACTTTTGAATTAGTTGCTTTAATTAGAAGAGCCTATCCTGAAAGAGCTTCAAAGCACCCTGCTAAAAAGACTTTTCAGGCTATCAGAATTGAAGTCAACAGAGAATTAGAAGTTTTAGAAAATGCAATGTCTAAGGCTGTTGAACTTTTAAAAGTTGGAGGAAGATTAGGAATAATTACTTTCCACTCATTAGAAGATAGAATAGTTAAAAATAAATTTAAAGACTTAGCAACAGCTTGTAAATGTCCTAAAGATATTCCTATTTGCATGTGTGGTGGAGTAAAGAAATTTGAAGTTATAACAAGAAAACCTATAATACCTGTAGAAGATGAATTAAAAAATAATAACAGAGCTCACTCTTCTAAACTTAGAATTTTAGAAAGGATTTTAGATTAATATGAAATACTTAGCTTTACTTACTTTTATTGCTGTTGTCTTTATTTGGCTTTTCAATATACAAACTTTAAGAGAAGTTACAGAACTTGAAAAGCAATTAAAAGCTGCAAATGAAACTTTAGAAGAATTAGATAAAGACTTAGATAAAAAAATTATTTACTATGACAGTAAATTAGACTTAGATAAAATTAAAAGAGATATGGAAGCCAAAGGAATGAAAGTGACTGAAGAAGTAGTTTACTTTGAAATTGAGGAATAAAATGTTAAAAGTAGCTGATATTATACAAATAAAAATTGATAAAATAGTCTTTGGTGGAGAAGGGCTAGGATATTACAATGGTTTTGCTGTTTTTGTTCCTATGTCCATACCTGAAGATGAACTTGAAATAGAAATAATTTCTGTAAAAAAAACTTATGCTAGGGGTCTAATTAAAAACATTATCAAGGCTTCTCCTGAAAGAATAGACAGTCATAAATTTACTTTTGAAGATTTTTATGGTTGTGATTTTGCTATGCTTAAGTATGAAAGTCAATTAAAATACAAAAAACTTATGGTTGAAGAAGTTATGAGAAAAATTGCAGGACTTCCTGATATAGAAATTTCTGATGTCCTAGCAAGTGAAGATGTATATAACTATAGAAATAAGATTATTGAGCCTTTCTCTGTCTATGGGAATAAAATTATTACAGGTTTCTTTAAAAGAAAAAGCCATGAAGTTTTTGAAGTTGATGAAAACATTTTAAATTCTAAGTTAGGTAATAGAATTATAAAAGAATTAAAAGAAATTTTAAATAAAAATAAAATCTCTGTCTACAATGAAATTACTCATAAAGGACTTTTAAGAAATGTTATGATAAGAACAAACTCTAATAATGAAGCTATGCTTGTTCTTATTATCAATTCTAATAAGATTACTGAAAATATTAAAAATCTTTTATTTAGACTTAGAGAAAAAATAGAAGAAATAAAATCTATCTACATTTCTTTAAACTCTAAAAAAACTAATACTGTTATTGGAGAAAAGAATATTTTTATCTATGGTGAAGAATCTATAAAAGAAAATCTAAATGGAATAGAATTTCATATATCACCTACTTCATTTTTCCAAATAAATGTAAAACAAGCTAAAAGATTATATGATATAGCAATAAATTTCTTTGACAATATAGATGATAAATATATTGTTGATGCCTATTCAGGTACAGGTACTATTGGAATGATAATGGCAAAGAAGGCTAAAAAAGTCTATGCTATTGAAATAGTAAAATCTGCTAGTGAAGATGGAGAGAAAACGGCTAAAGAAAATGGAATAGAAAATATTGAGTTCATTAATGGTGCTGTTGAAAAAGAATTAGTCAATCTTATAAATGCTAACAAAAGAATAGATACTATTATATTTGACCCTCCAAGAAAGGGGCTAGAGGCTTCTATCATAGACAAGGTTGCTGAACTTAATCTAAAGGAAGTTGTATATATCTCTTGTAATCCTTCAACATTTGCAAGAGATGTGAAGCTATTTTCTGAAAAGGGCTATGTTTTAAAGAAACTACAAGCTGTGGATATGTTCCCACAAACTAGTCATATTGAATGTGTGGGATTGATAGAAAAGAATATAATTTAAAAAGATATTTAGTATAATTGATTTGATATTTCATATGTGAATAAATTTAAAATTATATTTTAGAAAAGCCTAGATTTAAAGTGTCGCTAGTATATATTGTCTAGCTTAAGAGAAAAAATAGTTGAGACATTATAGAATCCTGTGGTATATTATATCAAAAAATAGAGACCAAGAACTTTCAATCATCTCCAATTGAAAAGTAAAATTGTTAAAATAATAAAAAAGGATAGTGAAGTTAGTCATAAATTTATGGTTGAGAAATTGTAAGTTAATGAAAATATAATTTTAAGGTATATAAATGAAATCTCTTATATCATATTTATTGGAAAGAGGGGAAAATTAACATCAGGAAGAGAATTAAAGTTGATGAGTGGAGAATTGGAGGTCTTAAAAATTGAAAACTTATTATGATTTTATGTCAGAAATAAAGGCTGATGAATTATATGATAGTCTAGTCTCTTATGGGATGTTTTCGGAGAAGTTACCTTCTATATTCACAGGCGATTTATTTTTAAACTATTGTAAAAATATTTGTAAGCAATCATTTTCAGATGAATGGAGAGGATATATCAACTACGAAAGCATGAGAAATATTAACATTCCAAGAAATATTGGTATCCCTACTCCAATGGGACATGAATTATTATGTAAAACATTGATGAAACATTGGACTGAATTAATTAAATATTTTGAAACAAAAACAAAAGGACAATCAAGAATAATTAGTCGTATTCATATTAGAAAAATGCAGGATACAAAAGCTATATTTTTGATGAATTATAAAAATTGGATTGATGATGGAACTCCTGAACCTGACATTTATTTAGGAAAAAGATATATGATTCATACAGATATTTCAAAATGTTACCCTAGCATATATACACATGCAATTCCATGGGCACTCGTTGGAAAAGATATAGCAAAAAATAATATAGGCAAATATAAAGAATGGTATAATCAAATAGATCATTTTGCACAGATTTCAAAAAACGGAGAAACACATGGACTTTTAATAGGTCCACATACTCCTAATATATTATCAGAAATAATTTTATGTGCAATAGATAAAGAATTATCAAAAAAATATGATTCTTATATAAGAAATATAGATGATTATATATGCTATGTTGACACGAAAGAAGAAGCAGACAATTTCATTATTGATTTAAACAGAGAATTAAGAAAATATGATTTATTAATGAATCATAAAAAAACTGAAATATATGAACTTCCAATTTGTGTTGTTGAAACATGGATTCATAAAATACAAAATCACATGGTTACATTTCAAAAATTTAAGAATTACATAGACTACAGAGAAATTCAAGCGTTTATAGATTTTATAATAAAATTGGTTTCAGAAAACACTGATAATAATTCAGTAATATTGTATGCTGTAAAAGTACTAAAAAATTTTACCTTGACAAAAAATGCACAAGAATATTTAGTTAAGTCTATTGTCTCTTTATCATTATTGTATCCATATTTAGTACCAATATTAGGTCAATATATTTTTGAGAAGTATCAAGTAGATACTAATCAAATTCAAAAATATGCAAATATGATCTATGAAAAATATATTCAAAAAAACAACTATGAAGCATGTTCATTTGCTTTGTTATATGCAATTGACTCAAACTCTAAAATTGATAGTATTGATATTGAAATAATTAAAAATTCTCAAGATTGTATACTGATGTTGATGGCATTTATTTATTGCAAAAAAAATAATCTTAAATCAGAGATAAAACAATTAAAACTATATGCAAAAGAATTAGAAAAAAAAGGTGAAATAGATCAATATTGGCTATTTGTATATGAATGTTTAGGAAAACTAACTGGTGAGTGGGGAACTATGAAAAAGAATAAAGTTTCATTCCTAAAATCTGAATATAGATAGAGTAATTGATAACTTTCAGTAAGATATCATTAATAAGTTTGGCCAATGATGAATAAGTTGAATGTATGGGATTGATAGAAAAAATAAATTAATTTCATTTTAGGAGATTTTATGAAAGCTAGAGAACTTTGTGAAAAGGCATGGCAAGAAATTGCAAGTTATTTTCCTGATTTCACAGTTACTAAAAAAGGACAAAACTTAAAAAAGATTTCTAAAAATAAAGACCTTACTTTTGAAATTCATTTTCAAGCTAGTCGTCATAATTATTCTTGTAGTGCTGAATTTAGTGTACATTTTTCTATATATTCTAAATTGATGATAAAAGCTAACATAAATAATGGCTTCATCTATGGTGGTGAACTAGAATCTCTTATTGATAGAGGTAGAATTTTTCGTTGGTTTCCTCTTACAGGTGCTAGTTACCAACATTCTGTTAATGAAATTATAGAATTATTAGAAAAATATATTCTTCCTATTTGTGAAAACTTTGAAGATCCTAAAACAAATATTAAAAATATATTAAATAGAGATGCAAAAAGTATAGATCTATTTTACTATATATATTTTTTTGATGGAAAAGATAGTGCTGAACAATACTTAAATAAATTTATTAGTCAAAGTAATTTGAAAAAAAGATTTAAAGGATTATATCATTCTTTAGATAATGTAGCTAAAGAATCTATAGATATTAATGTAAGTGAATTTTCTGGGGCAAGTACAATTAAATTTGCTTATTTAAATGGAATAAAAATAGAAGGATAATAGTCAGACAAAAAATGCACCTAGGTGTAAAAATTGTTTGTGTAATTTAAAAAGCAGTAGAAAAATCTATTGCTTTTTTATTTTTCAACACCTATTTTCTCTCTATTTAATAAATTGATTTAAAAAAATATAAATTTTTAACTTGTACTTATATCAGATACAAGTATATGATACAATAAGATATAAATTTTAAGAAAGGAAGTAAAAATGGATACAAAATTTTCAATTGCACTTCATATTTTAGCTTATATAGAAGAAACTAATAACATAGTTACATCTGAACTTTTAGCAAAAAGTGTAGGAACAAATGCTAGTCATATTAGAAAAATTCTTGCCTTATTAAAAGATGCAGACATTATTGAAAGTCAACAAGGTAAAAAAGGAATTGTTTTGAAGATAAAAGCGAATGAATTGAGCTTGGATAAAATTTACTTTGGAGTATATCCAGAAAAGGAGCTTCTTCATATACATGATACAGCAAATCCAGATTGCCCAGTAGGTGCAACTATCAGGGAAGCTTTACTTCCAATATTTGAAGAGTCAGAAAGACAATTAATTTTAAATTTGAAGTCTAAAACATTAAAATCATTAATTGGAGATATGTATAAAATATACAATAAGAAAGGAAAGGACAAAAATGAATTTTAAAGAAGTTAATAAACTACCAATAGATATAAAAGAAACTATTAAAAAACGTATTAGTACTAGAAGTTTTCTAGAAAAATCTCTAACTGATGATGATAAAAATAAGTTAATGGATTTCTATAAAACTTTAACTAATCCCTTTAGTGTAAATGTAAAAGTGCAATATATCAGTAAAGAAAAAGGTGCAGAAAATATTCAATTGGGAACATATGGAACTATAAAAGGTGCAAAAGACTTTCTAGCTATTACTGTGAAAGATGAAGCTTTTGCTATGGAAGCTGTGGGTTATCAATTTGAAAATTTAGTTTTATATGCTACTGATATGGGGCTAGGTACAGTATGGCTTGCTGCAACATTTAGCAGAAAAGACTTTGAAAATATTATGGAGCTAAGTGATGATGAGCTATTTCCTTGTATTTCACCTATTGGATATCCAGCTGAAAAACGTTCATTTGTTGAAAAAATTATGAGAGCAAGTCTTGGTTCTAAAAATAGAAAAGCTTGGAATAAATTATTTTATTTAAATGATTTCAACCAAACTCTATCACAGACAGATGCTGGAAAATATGAAACAGCTCTTGAAATGCTTAGATTAGCACCTAGTTCTACAAATGCTCAACCTTGGATAGCAGTTAAAGAAGGAGATAATATTCATTTCTTTTGCAATTACAAGAATAATATAAGTGATGATATGAAAAAAATAAAACATTTAGATCTTGGAATAGGTTTAGCACATTTTCATCAAACAGCTATGAGTGAAGGCTTAGATGGAAAGTTTGAAATACAAGATATAAAATTTTCAATCCCAGAAAATATGCATTATGTTATATCATATTCAACAAAGTAAATCCTAAAATAATTTAATTTTTTATAGTTCTCTTCAACCAAGATTAATTTCGACTATACTCGAAACTAATCTTGATTTTATTTTATATTTCGATTATAATAGAAATGAGGTGAAACTATGGATTATATTATTAGAGAAAAGTATATTAGTAAAATTAAAGCCTTTATAAATAAACCTGTTATTAAAATATTAACAGGAATGAGAAGAGTTGGGAAATCATCTCTTCTTCATATAATAAAAGATGAACTTTTAAAAGATGTAGCTAATGAAAATAAAATATATATCAATTTTGAAGCTATAAATTCTCTAGATATCAGTAATGCTTCCTCTTTATTAGAATATTTAAAACCTTTGTTAGAAGATATTGAAGGTAAAGTCTATTTCTTCTTAGATGAAATTCAAGTTATTGATGGCTGGGAGCAAGTTATTAGTGATTTAAAACTTAATAGAAATTGTGATTTCTATCTAACAAATTCAAATGCAAAGTTAATTTCAAATACTTCTCTATCTTCTAAAGAATATGTTGAGTTTGAAATTCAGCCATTTACTTTCAGTGAATTTAAGAAAGCTTTTGAAAATATGGAGCTGTCAAAAGAAAACTTATTCTATAAATTTATTCAATTAGGTGGATTGCCATTCTTAAAGTATTTTGATCTAGATGAAACACCTAGTTTTGAATATCTCAATGATATCTACAACACAGTATTAGTAAAAGATGTCTTACAGTACAATAATATTCGTGATGTTGACTTATTCAACCATATTTTTTCTTATGTTCTTACAAATGTAGGACAAAGTTTTTCAGCTAGCAGTATAAAAGCATATTTAAAAAATAAAAACAAAAATATTTCTGTGGATACTATTTTGAATTATTTAGAATATTGTAATATAGCTTTTCTAATAAAAAAAGTTCCTAGATACGATATCCTAAGTAAAAAAACTTTAAAAGTAGATGAAAAATATTATCTGACAGATCATGGTTTTAGACAAGCAACAGGCTTTCCTATTACACAAGATATTAAAAGAATACTAGAAAATATAGTATATATTGAGCTTCTTTCAAGAGGATATGAAGTTAAAGTTGGAAAGGTAAAGGATAAAGAAATTAATTTTATAGCTAAAAAAGAAAAAAGCTTATCTTATTATCAAATTTCGTATAAAATAAGAGATGAAAAAACAAGGGAAAGAATTTTTGAAACTTATAATTCTATAACAGATAACTTTCCTAAATATGTTTTATCTATGGATCATTCTAATTTTAGTCAAGATGGAGTAATTCATAAAAATATCATAGATTTTCTATTGGAAGATGAAGGTGTCAAATGAAAAATTTCAAAATAAAAATAGCTATACTTTTAAGTTTAATTCTTTTTACAGCTTGTTCTAGTATTCCAGGTGGTCCTTATGAAAAGAAGTCAGATTTTACTTGGAGAAAAGTAACTGAAGAAACTTTTATCACTAATTTACAGCCTGGTGATATTGTAATAAAAGAAAAAGAAGTCAATCCCATAGGTATGTTTGGACATGTTGCAATAATGATCAATGAAAGAACTCTTTTCGATTATCCTAAATTTGGTTATAAATCTTATTACATAGATATAAATTTTTGGCTCGAAAATGGAAGAGATATCTTAGTTCTTAGATATAAGGATATGACAGATGAATTTAGAGAAAAACTTATAAAAAATATGAAGAAATATTTTGGAAAGTCATACAGTATAAGTTCCAACAGGGAAAACACTGATGCTTTCTATTGCTCACAATATATTTGGTATGTCTACTATATAACTGCTAAGGAAATGGGCTTTGAATTAGACTTAGATTCCAATGGTGGAAACTTTGTTTTCCCTTATGATTTTATCAACTCACCTTATTTAGAAATAGTTAATATAGAAAAATACTAAAAACTTTTAGAGATTTTTTTGAAATAAAAATGAAAAAATCTCTTTTTTATTTGACTATAAATGTTATAATATTAGTAAAATATATTAGAAAGAGGTGAATTTTAAATGAAACTTGATTTTATCAAAATTAATCCTGCTGGAAACATTACTATACTTATAGATAATTTTAATATCTATGATAAGGACATAGCTAAGATATCTGAGGAACTTATGAGAGAAGATAATCTCCATGCAGAGCAAGTTGGTTTTATTAAAGACAATCATCTTCAAATGATGGGTGGAGAATTTTGTGGTAATGCAAGTAGAGCTTTTGCTTCTCTTTTGGCCTTTAGGGATAAGACTTTTTCAAAGCAAAAAATCTATAAGATAACTTGTTCTGGTGAAGATGAAATTCTAGCTGTAGATGTTAGAGAAGGTCAGACTGAAAACTCTTTTTTAGCTAAAATTAAAATGCCTAAATTTAAAAGTTTAGAAGAAATTAAAATAGATAACTATAAATTAGGACTTGTTAAATTTTC
>ERZ772909.932-NODE-932-length-17016-cov-7.398031_pt1 | contig 17016 bp, 13 predicted proteins | sample MGYA00511137_ERZ772909 | MGnify/ENA primary metagenome ERZ772909 (study PRJEB29015, sample SAMEA2738095) | human oral metagenome | biome: human oral; feature: human-associated habitat; material: saliva | place: China | collected 2270 ... | reverse complement strand
TGCGCTATATTCAGGCGACCCGCCCCGGCTCCCGCCAGGTTGCCGTGGATATTGAGCCGGAGCTCATGGGCTTCGTGACAGACCGCCTGCCGCTACCCGCCGGAACCGACTGCCGGTTGGTGGTGGGGGACGCCCGCGAGCAGCTGACGAACCTGCCCGAGCTGATGGGCGTGCCCGGCTTCGATGCGATTATCCTCGACATTTTCACCGGCATGGACGCACCCGCCCACCTGGCAAACCGCGAGTTCTACCGCGAACTCAAGGACGCCCTGAGTGAGCGCGGCATGGTTGCGATCAACGTGGGTGACGACGCGGGTCTGCCCTTCTTCCAGCTACAGGCAACCGCCATGCTGGAAGTCTTCGACCACGTGTGGTGCCTGTGCGAAAGCTCCATGCTCAGCGGGCAGAACGAAGGTAACCTTGTGCTGGTTGGTACCGCCCGCGAGCTGGACGAGGACACCCAGGACTGGCTGTACGCCCTGGGCCCGCATCCGGCGGAGGTGCTCACCACCGATGAGCTGCGCGACCTGCTGGAAGAGCTGGCTGAGAGCTAAACCCGGCATACAAAACCGTTGAGGCGGGTACCAACTAGGTACCCGCCTCAACGGTCTTCACTATGAGTTTTCTATAGGGATTTTCTCCATGCCGTGCGCCGGCGGAATTTTGGTTCTACTCGGGTAGCGGCATGGGAATGGGGTCCTCGCCCTCACCCTTCTGCTTGGGGGAGCCGCCCTTCGTGGTGGTGAGCGTAATACCCACGCTCGCGGTCATCAGCAGGAAAATCGCCACCCAACGAATCGGGCCGGTCTCCTGATTCAGCAGCGCCCAACCGGCAATCGCAGCAATAGCGGGCTCCATGCTCATCAACACGCTAAATACGCGCTCCGGCAGGTTACGCAGAGCCATCAGCTCCGCGCTATAGGGAATCACCGAAGCGAACATGGCGGTACCAAAAATCATGAGGAGTAGCATCGGATCCTGTGCCGCATTCCAGATCGGCTGAGGCGCCGGAACAACCGCCGCCACCGGGGCAATAAACACAGCACCAACAAGCATCGCCACCGCCAAGCCGCTCGCACCCGGAACCAGGGCACCCACCTTCGCGCTGGAGCGAATATACAGCGCCCAGAACACGCCAGCAATCAGTGCGAACGTCAGGCCCAGGTAGTCGGTATCCTTGCCGACCGCCGCCTCATAACCGAGCACCAGCATGCCCGCCAGGGCGCAGAGCACCCACACCGCGTCGCGGAGCCTGCGAGTCAGCATAGACGCCAAAGCCAGCGGACCCAAGAACTCCACCGCAACCGCCAAACCGATCGGGATGCGGTCAATCGCGCAATAGAAGAAGCCGTTCATCAGACCGAAAGTCATACCGAAAATGATGACGGCACGCCACTGCTCCTTCGACCAGGACAGCGCACCCGGCGGCATTTCGCCGCCGCGGCGGGTACGCCAACGCGCAGCCAACCACACGGCGCTACCGACCACAATAGAGGCAATCGCCAGACGGCTCACACTCACGGCGAGCGCGCCAAACAGCGGGAAAAGAGTGACCGCGAAGGCGGCACCGAACTGCAATGAGGAGCAGGATATCAGCACAAACATAATGCCTAGCGTGGGGCGTTGGTGGGCGGTATGCGACAAGGTTCTCCTCCCAGCGCCCCACGAGGAGGTGGTGCATCTATCAAGGTGTACACATGACGTATCGATTTGGGCAGGGGCAAGAACCTGAACAGCGCAGTTAAGCAGTTAAAGAGAGCACCCCGGGCAACACGAGATACTATCCTACTCGTTACCCGGGGGTGCTAGAAACCGTTGACACGGCTAAAACTCAGTCGTTTAGAGGCCCTTCGCCTCACGGTCAGCCTTGATCTGCTGAGTCGACGGGAGCGTAATGGAACTGGTTGCCATCTGCGCGATGTCCACCGCGTGCGCATCCACCGCACCGGGCAGGTAACGATCGGGATCCTCCAAAGTGCCCTCTTCCTGCGCCTTCTTCTGCGCACGAGCGTGAGAAATTGAAATGCCGATACTCGCAGCCACCAACAGAGAAATAGCAACCCAACGAACCAGGCCGGTCGCCTCACCAAGCACCACAATACCCACAGCCGCCGCAATCGCAGGCTCCAGGGACAGCACCACGCTATAAATATGCGCGGGCAACAGGCGCAGGGAAGAAACCTCACCCAGCGCCGGCAGGGCAGAAGCCAGCAGACCCATCAGGCAACCAATAGCCAGCAGGTTCACATCCTGGGTGACCTTCAACAGGTTATTGCCGCTAATCAGGAACGGGAACGGCAGAACCAGCAGGGTAGAGACAACGTTACCCGCAACCATGCCGCCCATACCCGGAATCAGCGCGCCCACCTTCTCCGTCGCCAGGATGTAGGCGGCACGAGAAATAGCGGTCAGGATCGAGAAAATCACACCCATCAACGCGAAATCCTCGGGCTTCGCCTGGGACTCAGCCGTCAGAATCGCCATGCCTGTAAAGGACAGCGCAATCCACACCAGGTCCAGCTTGCGGCGCGACATAACCGTCGCCAGCACCAGCGGACCCATAAACTCAATAGCCACCGCAATCGCCAGCGGAACCTGCTCAATCGCCACATAGAAGAAAGCATTCGCACCGGTCAGGGCGATACCGAGGACAATGACCGTCAGCCACTGTTGGCGGGTCCACGAACGAATCTGCGGGCGGAAGAACACCCACAGCAGGACAGAAGAAGTCAGCAGGCGCAGAGTCACCACGCCCCAGGGGCCCAAATCGCCCATCAGCTGCTTGGCAAGAGCCGCACCGAACTGCGCCGAGATAATCGCGCCGGTCGCGTACGCAACACCCAGCCCCTGAGTCGCCAGGGGAGAACGCGCAGCATTGGGCGTATGGGTGGAAGAAGTCATAGCATTCCTTATTGGTCCAGAAGAGGTATCAGCCGCTATCTGTCATCAGGCGCAACCCGAATCATCGTGAAACAGGTCACGCACTATGCAAACAATGAATAGTGTGTAATCTACGACAATTTTACGCGCTTTAAAATTGGGCGCAAATAGAGACCAAAACACCTTAACAACCTGCCAAAAACCTCCACGCCCTCGGTGAAATTAAGCCCCCCAAACCCCGCAGTAGGCCCCATATCCAGGAAATATTCACCAAGCCGTGATTTACTGAGAGCATGCTTGACCCGAAGAAGTCTCTATTCGATGAAGACGGCAACCCCCGTCCCGCGCTAACCACCACCCTCGACAACGTACTGCGCATGCAACGACCGCTCGCGCTGTCCATCGTCAAAAAACTGCGTGAAGCGCACCCCGACGAAACCCCCGAACAAATCCACAAGCGCCTCGACCGCACCTACCTGCGCGACATCACCGCCATCGGCGGCGTCACCGGCGCATCCGCATTCGTGCCCGGCGTAGGTACCGTCACCTCCATGAGCCTGTCCGCGCTCGCAGTCGGCGGCTACCTCGAACGCACCGCACTCTACGCCCAGGCAGTCGCAGAACTGCATGGCGTGCACGTACACGATGCCGAAACCGCCCGCTCCATGGTCATGGCAATCATGCTCGGCGAAGAAGGCTCCCAGCTCATGAACACCGTGCTGCTGCAGACCGGCAAGGCAGGCGGCGTCTCCAACAAGTGGGGCATGCTGCTCGGCAACTCCTCCAGCGGCAAGATGTTCAGCGTCGAACGGACCATCCGCAATATGTTCATCCGCCGATTCCTCACCCGCCAGACCGGCGCACTGCTCGGCCGCGCCCTGCCCTTCGGCGTAGGCGCAATCGTTGGTGGCGGCGCAAACCTGACCCTCGGCAAGGACGTTGTGCGCAACACCCGCCGAGCCTTCGGCGACGCACCCGCCTACTTCCCCGCAGAGCTCATGATTACCCCGCGTGCACCGCGCGTACAGGGCGGCGAAGGCTCGGAAAGCTCCTCTGGCGTGGCTGGCTCCCTGCTCAAGGGTGTCAAAGACGCAGGTAAGGCAGCTGGCAAGGTCTTCACCCGCGGCAAGGGCAACGACACCGAAACCGGCCACCGCCGCATGCTCGGCCGCTAAACCCGCTGGCTAACAGAACATAGCGAAGACCCAAACACACTAAAGACCCCGAATCCCTGAATGCAGGGACCCGGGGTCTTCTGTTTTAAACCTTTGCTACGGACTAAGCGTTCTTCGCGTGATCCAGCAGCTGAGCCGCAATACCGTTATAGGTGTGCGGAGTCAGCGCCGACAGACGCGCCTCAGCCTCGGGGGACAGGCCCAGCGTAGCCACGAACTCCTTCAGGCGAGCGGCATCCACGCGGTGACCGCGAGTCAGCTCCTTCAGACGCTCATACGGGTTCTCCATGCCCGGAACACCCGCAATAGCCTCAGCGCGCATCACCATCTGGATTGCTTCAGCCAGGACCTCCCAGTTGGAATCCAGGTCAGCGGAAATAACATCGGTTGCGATATCCAGACGCTGCAGACCCTTCACCACATTGGAGATAGCCAGCACCGAGTGGCCAAACGCCACGCCAATGTTGCGCTGCGCCGAGGAGTCAGTCAGGTCGCGCTGCCAACGAGAAGTCACCAGGGTTGAACCCAGCGAATCCAGTAGAGCGTTGGAGAGCTCCAGGTTAGCCTCCGCATTCTCAAAACGAATCGGGTTCACCTTATGCGGCATGGTCGACGAACCGGTCGCACCAGCCACCGGAATCTGACGGAAGAAACCAATCGAAATGTAGCTCCACACATCGGTGCAGAGGTTGTGTAGCACGCGGTTGAAATGAGCGATATCCGAGTACAGCTCAGCCTGCCAGTCGTGCGACTCGATCTGAGTGGTCAGCGGGTTCCAGGTCAGGCCCAGGTGCTCCACAAAACCACGAGAAATCTTCTGCCAATCAGCGCTCGGCGCCGACGCATAGTGCGCGGCGTAAGTACCGGTCGCGCCGTTAATCTTGCCGAGGAACTCGGTCGCCTTCACGTGCTTGACCTGGCGCTTCAGACGGTACGCGAGCACACCCATCTCCTTACCCAGGGTGGAGGGGGTTGCCGGCTGACCGTGAGTACGGCACAGCATCGGCACATCGCGGCCGTCCTCAGCCAGCTTCAGCAGAACCTCAATCAGCTCCTCCGCTGCAGGGATCCACACGTTCTCAACGGCGTCCTTGATACCCAGCGCGTAGGAGAGGTTGTTAATGTCTTCGGAGGTGCAGCCGAAGTGAACCAGCGGCACCAGGTGGCCCAGACCCAGGCCCTCCAGGCGGCGACCAATGTAGTACTCAACCGCCTTCACATCGTGAACGGTGACAGCCTCAATCTCAGCCAGTTCCGCCACAGAATCAGCGTTGAAATCGGTCACGATGGCGCGCAGGCCCTTCTTCTGCTCCTCGCTCAGCGGGGACAGACCCGGCAGCACCTTGTGCTCGCACAGGTAAATGAACCACTCAACCTCAACGCGGATGCGGTCGCGGTTCAGCGCCGCCTCAGAAAGGTAGTTGGTCAGGGGCGCGGTCACGGATGCGTAGCGTCCGTCCAGGGGGCCCAGCGCAAGTTCGCCGGTGCCCAGATCAATACGGCCAGAAGGCAAGAAGGTGTTATTGGTGTGAGACATAACTCTATTTTTGCATGAATTCGCCGAAAAAAAGAGGCGGGCAGAGCATGTGGACGTGATGGGTGGCTTCGTTAGTTGCAGAAATATGACAAAACGAGGTGGCGCGGAAGGGGTATTTTTCGGGTCATGAGGGCGCAAAACGTGCGAATTTTTCGAAACAAGCCTGAGTTATCCACAGGTTGACGCACTCGGCCTGCACGGTCACCGCGGCAGATTTAGCCTAAAACAAACCCGCCGCGAAAGGACACACCATGAACACCATCGTCGACACCACACCACCTCCCGCACCCCACCTGCCCCGAATCGAACCAACCGACATCCTCCGCGCCGCAGGACACGTGGGCATCGGCACCGCAGCCGGACACGCCCTCGCCACCCAGCTCATGACCGCCGCCGCGCTCGCCCGCACCAAAGGTGCAGAACTCTCCCACAGGATGCGCACCGAAGCCCAAGAAATCCGCACCGCACACCAACGCGCCAACGAACTCAACGGCGACCACTGGGCATCCGAAGCCGGACGCGCCTACCGGCGACAACTCCAAGAACACCGCGAAAAAATCCGCAACCAAGCCGAACAAGCCGAAGGCGCCGCCGCCATGATCGCTGCCGCCGGTGAAGAACTCGCCAACGACCTCACCGCCAAAGCACAGGCAATCCAAGCCGCCGCCTCCGCGGTAGATAACCTACTCGGCAAACTCGCCGACGGTGCCGCCGACGCACTCGAAAAACGCAACCCCGGCGAAATCATCGCCCGCTCAGGCGTGCAAAAAGCCCAGTCAACGCTGGATTCACTCATGCACGTGAACCTGCCCGACGGGCTGAGCTCGCTCATCCGAACCCACTAACCCCACCCTAGGAGACACCATGATTACCGGACCCACCGTTGCGCCCATCGGTGACCTCACCGACTCCGCAGGGCCCACCGCAGGCACCATCAGCGTTGAGCTTGAAGAAATGCCCGCCATCGCCGACGGCCTCGACATTGTTAGCCGCACCTGCGCCGACCGCACCATGCCCATTCTCGGCATCGCCAATGAGACCCGACTCTTTCTCGGCATCAATGGACGTGCCCAGCAGGCTGCCGCCCTCTGCACCGGCCTCGCCGCAGACCTCGGTATGAGTGCCGCAAAGTTTGGCGTCACCGCAGCTGCCGTCCGCGCCGCCCACAGCTCCTACCTGCAGGTTGAAAACACCGTCGCAGGCTGGTTCGATTCTATGGGCATTGCAAAGGACGGCAAGCTACCTGACGGACGTAGCACCCGGGACCACTTCCGCGGACTCATCGCTGGAGAACCCGGCGAAGCTGAATACCTCTTGAAGCTCACCATTCCCGAGTTTGGGTACTTCTCGGCCTCTCGGACGCTGCCGTATTCGCCTCTCGTCGCGGGTATTCTCTTCGGTTTTACCGCCTATATGGATGCCAAATTGAACCCCGAAATCGCTCGCCAGCGAGCAATTGACCGCATTGCAGACATGTTGGGCATTCCGCGAGGATTCGTTCGAAAGGCACTGGGCGGTGGCCTATTCAGTATCGTCAAATCTGGAATCGATACCTTGCTTGGTGCTAAGGCTCATAATATTCGGACCGCTTCTGCCGACGAATACGGTATTGCTGCGCACCGCGGCGAGAAAAGCCAGCTCTCTATAGGCGCCAGCTCGGACCGTCTGATGGCTATTGGTAATGCACAGGACCTTGAACTTGCGCGTTCCCGACAGAACCCTTTGACCGCTGAACGTGGTGCCGTGCTCGTCACCGTCATGTACGAAGCAGGGCACGAAGGCGACCCCGCCCATGCCCTGTATGTGGTGAGTATCCCCGGCACTGTCTTTGATTCCCTTGGAGGATCTCCTATAGACCCAGCCGGTATCGCACATGAATCATCCAGGCTGGGCTACATGAACGCCGCTTACGAGATGGTCTTGCAGGCTCTACGTGATGCAGGGGCCCCTCAGGGCGCACGCGTGTACCTAGAGGGTTTCAGCCAGGGAGCCATGATTGCCTACAACATGGCGAATAGCCACAAAATTGCTGAAGAAATCAATATTGTGGGTATTTACGCCCAAGGCACCCCACTGCGGATTATGCCAGCTAAACAACGTGACTTTGCCGTGGACTACGTGGAAGGAGACGGCGATGGGGTTCCTGATGTGGCAGAGCAGTCTCTTTTTGCCCAGGTTTTCAGGGGAGCGTGGCGTCCCGATGAACGCGATACGGTAATCGCCGTCGATAACTATGAGCATCATGCTGTAAATTACCACGAAGGCCTACAACGTGATGGGCATAGTAGCAAGGTGCCTGGTGGTATGCGCGCCGCAATGGACGGTAAAGAGTACGTACTGGGGGAGCAGAAGGTTACCTCCGCCTCAACTATGCCGGATGGTCTACCTCCTGCTGCACGAATCGGTATAACAGCCGGACGTATCGGAACCTACGGTGGCGCTACCGTAGCATCAGGAACTGGGCTTAGTGGCTGGGGCGTACTTGAGGCGATTGATGGGCAGACAGGCGGGCATATGGCTAAAGCAAAGCGTAAAGTGCGAGAAAGCATCGAAAATACTCGGCAGAAAATCGAAGATACCGTCTCAGATGCCCAGCTGGGCATGGAGATCGCCAAGCAGAAGGCAGAGGGCCTCCAGCGAGAAGCAGGAGAAACCGTACAGGCGGCTGCTGGGCAGATTCCCGCCATCATTGAGGGCGTCAAAAAGACCCTCCCTCACCCCGAGCCGACTCCGCAGGAAAAGCCTCAAAACCCGAAGCCTGCATGGCCCGAAACCCCGGCGCCGCAGATGCCCAAGATGCCCCTCCTGCAGGGATACAACTCGCAGAATATTCCGCCCGCCATCAATATGCCGGGGGACCTGAACCGTCCGGAGCCTGCTCCCATCAATATGCCTGCCCGAATCGAGGCAGAGGGTCAGCTGCCCCCTGCAGGTCTAATCCCGCCGGATATTCTGCCCAAACCCGCAGATCTGCATACGCACATCGAAAAGGGTGTTACTCAGCCAATCATCGATCGCCTGCGGCTCCCTAACGCTGGTTCTGTGCTCAGGGATCCGTTCCTCGGGCCCCGACAGGGCGGAGACTACGACGGTGGCGAGTCGCTCATCCCGACCCTGCCGGACCTGAAACCTGCGCCCATGCTCCCTCCTAAGAGCATTGACCCAGGGTTCCTCGCACCGGCTCCGCCCGAGAACATCGACCCCGGGTTCCGCGCCCCAGGCCCTCCCGAGGACCTGAACCCCCTCAAGGAGCGTGAACCCCTGATGGCCTAAAAGCACCAGTCTAAAACCCAGTCTCAAGAACCAATCTTGACGGCTCGGTGGAGGGTGGAGGGGTGAGTAGAGTAGAGAAGAGAAAAGGAGGGGCGTCGCCGGGAACAACCCCGGCGGCACCCCTCCATCTTTGCGTACAGCCTTTGCGCGCGGCGCTTCTCTGCGTACAGTGCTTCTTTGAGTGCAGCGCTCGCGGCTAGTATCCGCTGTCTGCACAGCTATAGCTTGCTCGCGACCTGCTCTCCAGGTGAGAAGCGTTAGCCCCCGAGCCGCCCGCAGGCACATACTGGAAGCATGAGCCAGTCAGTTGAACACGCCAATATCCCGGTCCGCCCCGTCTTCAACACCCTGCCCAGCTACGCGGCAGGCAAGCCGCCTGCACCCGTTGAAGGCCTCACCCAGTACAAGCTCTCCTCCAACGAGAACCCGCTGGGTCCCGTACCCGAGGTCGCGCGCGTCCTCGCAGAATTTGCGACCGTACACCGCTACCCCGACCCGCTCTCCACCGCCCTGCGTCAGAAGCTCTCCGCACGGCTCGGCGTGGACGCTGACGACATCGTCACCGGCGCCGGAAGCCTCGGCTCGCTCAACCAAATCCTCAAAACCTTCGCCGGCGTCAATGCCGACGGTGTGCAGGATGAAGTCATCTACGCCTGGCGCTCCTTCGAGGCATACCCAATCCTCGTCGGCATTATGGGCGCTCGCAGCGTGCAGGTGCCGAACCTGCCCGACGGCTCACACGACCTGGACGCCATGGCGGCAGCCATCACCGACCGCACCCGCCTGATCCTGGTCTGCACCCCCAACAACCCGACCGGCCCCGCCGTCACCGAAAGCCAGATTCGTGCGTTCCTGGCGAAGGTACCCGCCCACATTCCCGTGGTGATTGACGAGGCGTACTTCGAGTTCTGCGCCGCCTCCACCGTGCCGGAGGGCGAAGAAGCCCCGCTGAACGGCCTAGACATCTACCGCGACTACGAGAACGTCATCATTTTGCGCACCTTCTCCAAGGCACAGGGCCTGGCGGGTTTGCGCGTGGGCTACTCGATTTCGCACCCGCAGATTACGCAGCACCTGCGCGTGGCGGCAACCCCGTTCGCCGTGACGGCGCTGGCTGAGGCGGCGGCTATCGCCTCCATCGAGCATGAGGACGCGGTGATGGAGCGTGTGAGCCACCTGGTCTCTGAGCGTGAGCGCGTGACCGCTCGACTGCGCGAGCTGGGCTACGATTTCCCGAGCACGTACGCGAACTTCGTGTGGCTGCCCCTGGGGGAGCGCACGGGTGAGTTCGTGCAGCTGATGGCTGAGCATGCGCTGTCGGTGCGTGCGTTTGGTACCGAGGGCGTTCGCGTGAGCATTGGCGAGGTGGAGGCGAATGACCGTTTCCTCTCGCTCTGTGAGGTCTTCGCGAAGGGGCTCTAGAGCGTCGTGTGAAGGGGTGGGGGTGCTCACCCTGCCCTGATTGAACCCTAATTGAACAATGTACTATTTTCCCTTGTCGAGGTTCGTTTAGGCTTTTCAAATGGTTCTCGCGCGGGAAAAATGATGGCTCGAAAAAGCTCTCAATAGGTAAATTAAACCTCCTGTATATTCCGTAAAAGGAATATATAGGAGGTTTAATTTAATGATGTTCAAATAGTGAATGACAGGGCATAATACGCTGTGTTATCAGCGTAACTGCCGCGAGATAAAGCCGAAAAGAGTAGACTGGTAACTACATATGCCCAGACCCTCACGGGCTTGCCGGAACACCTCAAACCCTGCACCATCAGGTGAATGTTGAGGCTAAAACCCAAGCCGCTGAGGGCCAAGCCCTCGTCACGTGTGGAGGTTAGATGCACGAGAACGACAAGTACCCCGGAGTGCCCGAACGCATCCAGCTCATGGATGAAAACGGCACCGTACACGAACACCCCACCTACAGCCAGTACATCGAAGACGTCAACGCAGACACTCTGCGCGAGGCATACCGCCTCATGTACACCACCCGCCGATTCGACGACGAGGCAACCGCCCTGCAGCGCCAAGGTCAGCTCGCCCTCTGGGTACCCAGCCGAGGCCAGGAAGCCGCACAGGTCGGCTCCGCACTCGCCTACGCGCCCAACGACTACATCTTCCCCTCCTACCGTGAACACGCCGTCGCCCTGACGCGTGGCGTGGACTTCCGAGACCTGATCACTATCTTCCGCGGCTCCACCACCCACGGCTGGGACATGAAGGCACACAACTTTCACACCTACACCAAGGTGCTTGCCGCCCAGACCCTGCACGCCGTCGGCTACGCCATGGGCCTGAACTTTGACGCCGACATCGAAGCTGAAACCGGCACCCGCCGCACCGGTCAGGGCCAAGCAACCGACCCCGCCGAGGACACCCAGAAACCCGCCGTGGCGGTCTACTTCGGTGACGGCTCCTCCACCGAGGGTGACGCCCACGAATCCATGGTTTTTGCCGCCTCCTATAACGCGCCGGTGCTCTTCTTCGTGCAGAACAACCGCTGGGCTATCTCCGTGCCCTTCGAGGTGCAGTCCCGCGTGCCGGTGTCCACCCGCGCCGCAGGCTACGGCTTTGAAGGTATCCGCGTAGACGGCAACGACGTTCTCGCAGTGCTCGCCGCGACCCGCTACGCCATGGAGAAGATCCGCGCCGGTGAAGGCCCCGTGCTGATTGAAGCTGAGACCTACCGCCTCGGCCCGCACACCACCGCGGACGACCCCACCAAATACCGCACCGACGCCGACCTGGAAGGTCCCCTGCGCCGCGACCCCATGCTTCGCCTTGAAAAGCACCTGCGCGATAACGGCTACGCCGACAATGCCTTCTTCGAAGAGGTCGCAGAATCCGCGCAGCAGGTCGCATCCGGCGTGCGTGAGGCAGTGCTGAACTCCGAAGTTGCCGACTTTGACCGTTTCTTCGACCGCGTCTACGTGCAGGAACACCAGCAGGTGGAAGACGACCGCGAGTTCTACCGTAACTACGTTGCAGGCTTTGAAGAGGAGTAAGCATGAGCGAGAAAATTGAACGTTTGACCCTCGCCAAGGCGATTACCCGCGGCCTGGAAGACGCCATGGAAGCTGACCGCACCGTCGTCATGCTCGGTGAGGATATCGGCAAGCTCGGCGGCGTGTACCGTGTGACCGAGGGCCTGCAGGCACGCTTCGGCAACCGCCGCGTCATGGATGCACCCCTGGGTGAGTCCGGCATTATCGGCACCTCCATCGGTATGGCGTTGCGTGGCTACCGCCCCGTGCCGGAGATTCAGTTCGACGGCTTCGTGTTCCCCGCCTACAACCAGATCACGAGCCAGCTGGCGAAGATTCATAACCGCACCGATAAGCAGTACACGGTGCCGGTGACCATCCGCATTCCGTACGGTGGTGTGATTGGTTCGGTGGAGCATCACTCCGAGTCCCCGGAGGCGCTGTTCGCCCACACCGCGGGTCTGCGTATTGTGACCCCCTCGACCCCGCACGAGGCGTACTGGATGACCCGCAAGGCGATTGAGTGCCCCGACCCGGTCATTATTTTTGAGCCGAAGCGCCGCTACTGGCTCAAGGGTGAAGTGGACTTTAGCGACACTTCCTTTGATCCGTTTAGCGCCCAGGTGGTGCGTGAAGGTACGGATGCGACCATCGTTGCGTACGGTCCGCTGGTGCCGGTTGCTCTGGCTGCCGCAGAGGCTGCCGTGGAGGATGGCCGCTCGATTGAGGTCATTGACCTGCGCTCGATTTCGCCGCTGGATGTACCGACCGTTGCTGCTTCGGTGGCGAAGACTGGCCGCCTGATTGTTGCGCACGAGGCGCCGACCTTCGGTGGTATGGGTGGTGAGCTGGCTGCGGCGATTACGGAGCGTTGCTTCTACAGCCTGCAGGCGCCGGTGATTCGTGTGGGCGGCTACTACATGCCGTACCCGGTTTCTCGTGTTGAGGAAGAGTACGTGCCCGATATTGACCGTATCCTTGAGGCGGTTGACCGCGCTTTTGACTACTAGGCATTCCCTGATCTGACGTATCAGCGTGTTGCGCTATTGCGGGTTGAAAGCCCGCACAGAATATTCCGTATAGGGTATATGCCCTAGTGAGAGGTAGAAATGTCCCAGATTTTCCCGCTCCCTGACGTGGGTGAAGGCCTGACCGAAGCAGAAATCCTCAGCTGGAAGGTGGCAGTCGGCACCGAGGTCGCCATCAACGATGTCCTCGTCGAAATTGAAACCGCGAAGAGCGTCGTGGAACTTCCCTCGCCCTTCGCCGGCACCGTCGAGGCGCTGCTCGTTGCCGAGGGTGAAACCGTTGAGGTGGGCACCCCGATTATCAGCATCTCCGGCGGAGACAACGCACCCGCAACCCCTGCAGCCCCCGCCGCGGCAGAGGCTGAGTCCGGCACTGCGCTGGTCGGCTCCGGCCCCAAAGCGGATGCGGTGAAGCGCCGCGCCCGCAAGCGCCCCGCCTCCGCAACCCAGCCCGCACAGGCTACTGCGGCACCGGTCGCACCGGCTGTTCAGGCACCCGTGGCGCACACCCCCGCCGACCCGGTGAACCGCAACCAGGGCCTGCTGAGTGAGCTGGCTGAGCGCGCCTCCCGCTTTGTGGAGAACACCCCGCTGAACTCGGTGGTGCAGCGTCTGGCGCCCGAGCCCGCAGCGGCTTCCGCGCCGACTTTGGCTCCCGAGCAGGTTCCGCACCGCCCGACCCTCGCGCCGCCTCCGGTGCGTCTTGCCGCAAAGGAGCTGGGTGTTGACCTGGCGAACGTGACCGCTACCGGTGCGCGCGGCCAGGTGACCAAGCAGGACCTCATGAATTATGTGGCGCACCTGAGCGATGTGCAGCATAGCGGCGCCCGCCAGCCCTTCTGGCAGCCCGCAACCACCCCCGGTGACCGCATTGAGCGCATCCCGGTGCGTGGCGTGCGTAAGGCTACCGCGAAGGCGATGGTTGCTTCGGCGTTTAGCGCCCCGCACGTGTCCATCTTCGTGGATGTTGATGCCTCCCGCACCATGGAGTTCGTGAAGCGCCTGAAGAAGTCCCGCCACTTTGAGGGCGTGAAGGTCACCCCGCTGCTGGTGCTTGCCGCCGCGGTCATTTGGGCTGCTGAGCGTAACCCGCAGGTCAACGCGACCTGGACCGATAGCGAAATCCAGATTAAGCACTTCGTGAACCTGGGTATTGCTGCGGCAACCCCGCGCGGCCTGATGGTTCCGAACATTAAGGACGCTCAGGAGCTGTCCCTGCGTGAGCTGGCGGTTGCGCTGAACAACCTGACCACTCGCGCCCGCGAGGGTAAGACTCAGCCCGCTGAGATGGCGAACGGCACCCTGACCATTACGAATATCGGTTCGCTGGGTATTGATACGGGTACCCCGATTATTAACCCCGGTGAGGTGGCGATTATTGCCTTCGGTACGATCAAGCAGAAGCCGTGGGTGGTTGATGGTGAGGTTATTCCTCGCTGGGTGACGACCCTGGGCGGTTCCTTCGATCACCGTGTGGTGGATGGCGACCTGTCGGCTCGTTTCATGGCTGATGTGGCTGCGATTCTTGAGGAGCCTGCACTGCTGTTGGATCACTAAGCTGTGGCTTCTTGGCCGCACGCTTTGTAGCTTCGCATAAAGAAAACCTCCGGTACCTTTCGTAAGGTGCCGGAGGTTTTCTGTACGGTTTATTCCTATCGCAACGAGGCGCGGACGCTTAGAAGCCTAGGCGTCCTCGCGTGCCACCTGGTCGCTCGGGTACTTGTCCACGCGGCGGTGGTACAGGCGTCCCAGCAGGCCGCCGAGGATAGCGCCGAGGAAGCTCAACGCCAGAACCAGCAGAACCGCCAGCAGACCGTTCGCGAAATCGCCCGCAATCAGCTTCTGCAGGGACAGGGAGGCGACACCGTTCTGGAACAGCTGAGGCGCGAGGAAAGTCGCCAGGGAACCCAGGATGAGCGCCATAATCTGCCAGAGCCATACGGCGATGCCCTGCTTCACGCCGGCGAATCGTGCCATGCGTCCTGCCGCGTAACCGCCCACCAGGTAGGCGAAGAAGATGAGCACACTCAATGCCACCGCGACCGGCACGGCGTTTGATGCGCCGCTGAACAGGCGGGAGACCACCGAGGCGTACTCGATGGACTCGGTCTGACCGGTCAGGGCCAGCCACGACTGGATAGCCCACTGGCCACCGTCCATGAGGGAGAGGGTGATCAGCCAGCCGAGCAGGCCGGGCAGCAGGTGCATGCGGGAGTAGCGGCTCTTCTGCATGGACAGCGCGGTTGCGGCGGTGAGGATGGGCTCCGAGCCGGCGGCATCACCTGCGGGGGTGGGGATGACGAAGTGGTCATCTGCCGCGGGGGTGGTCTGCGGGGCGCTCGATGCCGCATGGGCGTTGCCGGGTGCGGGCACCTCGTAGCTTGCAGCGGGGGCAGGTGCGGTAGCGGGGGCGGCAGTTGCGCCGCCGCGTACGTTGTCCGTGCTGGGGGCTGCAGGCTTGTCGAGCCAGCTGAGGTTGTCGTCTCCGGGGGCACCGAAGTCGGCGCCGGTTTCTGTGCCTCCAGAGGTGGTACCGGGGGAGAGAATCGGCTGGGTTGCGGTAGCTGCCTCGGTGAGGGGGCGGGTCGCATCCTGCGAGGACTGTGCGGAGGACTGCGTCGAAGAGCTCGACTCGCGCGCCTTTTCGTGGGCGCGGCGTGCCGCGTTCAGCTCCTCATCGGTCAGGACCACGGTGGGGTCGTCGGAGGAGAATGCCGCCTCCCACAGGTCACTTTCAGTAGGCGTGGATGCCGCGGCAGCCGGGCGCTGTTGCGGGGTGTTGTTCTGTGCGTTCATTAAGTCCTTTGAATCTAATCCTGGGCGCTGATTTAGCGGTTGCGGTCAGCGTAGAAGGCGCGTGCTTCTTCCATAGCTTCTGCGGAGAAGGTGTGCGGGTGCGCGGGGCGTTCGTTCTCGTCCAGGGTGCGGATGACGCGGCCGGGGTTGCCCACCACGAGGGAGTTAGCCGGGACGTCCTTGGTGACGACGGTGCCTGCGCCAATGACGGAGTTCTTGCCGATGGTCACGCCGCCCAAGATGATAGCTCCGCTACCAATCCATACGTTGTCTTCAACGGTGATGGGTGCGCCTGCTTCCCAGTAGTCGGCGCGGTCGCCGGGGTGGAGCGGGTGGGTGGGGGTCATGAACTGTACGTTGCTGCCAACCAGCACGGTGGAGCCGATGCGGATCGGGCAGACATCCAGGAAGACGGTACCGAAGTTGAAGAAGGAACCGTCACCGATGTAGGTGTTCACGCCGTAGTCAAAGCGTGCGCCGGGGCGGATGTGGGCGTGTTCGCCCAGGTGGCCGAGGTGTTCACGGTAGACGTGCATTGCCTGGGCATGTTCGCCGCGTGCGTAGTGTTCTTCGGCGAGGACGGTTGCAGCGTAGATGCGCTTGAACTGTGCGGCGCATTCGGCGTCGGGCATGTAGACGGAACCGTTGGTCATGCGGTTGAAAGTCTCGCCGGTGGGGCGCTGCGGGATGTGCATTAGTGGGCTCCTCCCAGAAGGTAAGCAAGTGCGATGATGGCCATTCCGAACAGGATGACGACTCCGCCGGCGATAGCGAATCGTTTGGAAATTTCGCGGAGGAGCTTCTTGAACTGCTCGTCGGTGATGTCTTGCTGTCGTTTACTCATGCTTTAAGTATCCCAGAGTTATGGGATTCTGCCTGAGTGTTTCGGCGTTTATTGCGGTATCTGGGGTGGGTGTACGGCGTGATTTTCAGCGTGGAAAGACGCGCCGCTGAGTTGAAGCGTGAGGGTGTGGGAAGGCACAATCAATGCATGACTGAGGCTCAGAAGAACACGAACCTGCAGGATGCGGTGGCACCTGCATCCCCCGCTGGCGAGTCGGCTGGCGCATCTGCTGGCGCGCATCCATTGGCGCATCGCCCCTGGTTGAAGAATTATTCTCCGTGGACTGCCCGCGATATTGAGCTGCCCGAGACGTCGCTGAGCCACCTCATTGACGAGGCGGTTCGCACCGTACCCCACAAGGTGGCGCTGGAATTCTTTGGCGCGACTACAACCTACGCTGAGCTGGGTGATCAGATTGAGCGTGCTGCGGAGGGTCTGCGTGTGGCTGGTGTGCAGGCGGGTGACCGTGTGGCGCTGATTTTGCCGAACTGCCCTCAGCATA
>ERZ772909.922-NODE-922-length-17124-cov-2.679302_pt1 | contig 17124 bp, 23 predicted proteins | sample MGYA00511137_ERZ772909 | MGnify/ENA primary metagenome ERZ772909 (study PRJEB29015, sample SAMEA2738095) | human oral metagenome | biome: human oral; feature: human-associated habitat; material: saliva | place: China | collected 2270 ... | reverse complement strand
TTGCATTGTTTCCCTTGTGTTAATTGTTTTTCCATCATATATTTCATAAGATAAAAGAAATCTGATTTAGATTAGGGATTTGTCATTTTTTTGCAAGAGGAAAAAAATAGTACGATGTTTTCTTCCTCCTACAAAGCATTCCAAGACTAAGGGAATAGATCAAAAAGTAAGTTCATTTCGCTTTAGCTTGTATTTTTTCTTAACATTCCCTCTTGAAAAAATGCTTATTTTCTTTACTACTAGATTGAAAATCAGACTTTTTATTTTTTATTCTTAAACACTATGGATCAGCAATACTTTATGAATAAAGCCGTTGAGCTTTCACTCGAAAATATGAGAGAAGGAAAAGGGGGACCTTTTGGAGCGATTATTGTAAAAGAAGGGAAAATTGTCGGAACAGGAGCAAATCACGTTACTTCTGAAAACGATCCAACAGCCCATGCTGAAGTCGTAGCCATCAGAGATGCTTGTAAAAATTTGGGGACATTCCAGCTGGATGGTTGTGAGATTTATACGAGTTGCGAACCTTGTCCAATGTGCCTTGCTGCAATTTACCGAGCAAGACCAAAAGCTATTTACTATGCTAATACGAGAAAAGACGCTGCCGATATCGGATTTGATGACGATTTTCTCTATGAAGAACTCAAAAAGGATCTAGAAAATAGGAGCCTTCCAATTCACCAGCTTGATAAAGAAAATGCCCTTAAAGTTTTTGATGAATGGAAGAAAAAATCTGACAAAATTGAGTATTAGAGAATACGTAAAAAACATGTATATCCAATTTCCCTAGAATTTTTCTCATTACACAAGTGTTCTTCCTTTACTGCTTTTTTCAATTTTCCCGAGGCGGAGTAATAGTGGCTCAATATCTTCCTCAAGCGTTTTTTCACTCACTCCAAGCTGAAGTGCAAGAGTTTTTACTCAAACTGGACGATCAAAACGAGATAAAAGTTCCAAATATTTTTTGTGGATCGGCATCATTCCTCCATCATCAAGCTGAATATGATCAAGGAAAGCTGATCGCTCTTTTTCAGCCAGTTTTTGGATTTTTTTACTAACTACAAAATCCCTCATTTTGATGACTAAATTATGAATTTCTCTAGGCACAGGAGCAACCTTACGAGCAAACAAAGCCAACAACTCTGATTCATAAAAGATATGATAGCGTTCCAAATAGTGCTTCAAAATACGCATCTGCTCCTCAGGAGTGTATTCCATATAGTGAAAATGGTATACAAACCTATTTTTCATCGGTTGAGAAAGGGATTCTGGCTTTGTCGTCGCTCCAACAAGCGTAAAAGGATTAATCGGAAGCCTTAAATTTCATCACTCAGGCATCACCATATCAATAACAAAATCCTCCATTGCGATATACAGCACCTCCTCTATCGTAGGTTTAAGCCTATGAATCTCATCAATAAAGAGAATATCTCAACTTTCTAAACTATTAAGTACACTAACCAATTCACTAGGTTTAGAAAGAGCATAACCTGTAATAACTTTCATCCTCGTTCCAAGCTGATGAGAGATAATACCAGCCATTGTCGTTTTTCAAAATCCACTCGGTCAAGAAAAAAGGATATGTCAAAGTTGACCTTGTCTTTTTTGTGCACTATCTATTGCAGTTACCAAAACAGATTTTATGGGTTCCTGACCAATAAATTGATCAAAGGTTTCTGGCCTTTGAGGTACAAGAGAAGCCTCACACATTTCAAGTCAGATTTTTTTTATTTCCATACTTTTTTTGACAGATAAATCATCACACTTACTATGAGGATTCTTAAGAAAAATACAAGAGAAATTCAATTTTTCAAAATTCAAAACAAATATCCCACTTTTTATCTCACAATATATAGAAAAAAATTAACAGAGAAGATATCCTAAATACCAAAACTAATCTGGGAAAATATATCTTTAAAATAAAACAGTAAAATCAAAACAAAAAATTTACGCTTTTACTTCTTGCATCTCGTAAAACTCAAGCATATCTCCGATTTCAATTCTCTTTCAGATTTTTACTTTCATACCACAGTCTTCACCCGCATTAACCTCTTTTACCTCATCTTTATTACGATGAAGAGAAAGAATTTCACCATTCGTCAAAATATCATCACCTCTATAGACTCTGAATTTAAGCTTATTCTTTACTTTTCCTTCTTTCACCATTCCCCCAACGGTCATTTCTCTCGTTTCAGTATGAAAAACTCAGAGAATCTCAAGCTTTCCAACAACCACCTCCTCTTTTTCTACCTCTACCATTCCAAGGAGTAAATTATTGAGATAGTCTGTAAGTTCATAAATAATATCAAAAGCTTTCATCTCAATTTTGAGTCCTTCAGCTTTCTTTTTGAGAAGTGCATTCATAGAGATATTAAATCAAATCAATAATGCCTTTGAAGCCTGAGCTAAGGAAAGATCACTCTCTCCGAAATATCCTACATCACTATGTACAACTTTAATCGTCACATTCTTTGGAAGAGCAAGCCCATCCACTGCTTGTTTAAGAGCTTCCAAACTTGAGGAACCATCTGCCTTAAGAATCAGTCTTAATTCTGATATTTTTGATTGATCCCCTGCTTTCAGTTGAGCCAAGAATTGTTGTAAAGCCCCATCTCCTGTAGTTTTTGCTTCAGATTCTTTAATAAAGGCAATTCTCTGATGAGCCTCCTTTTCATTAGAAACAACTTCTACAATCCTTCCAGGTTCAGGGAGTTCTGTAAACCCAAGAATCTGAACGGGTTCCCCCCCCATAATTTTACCAGTATTCTTTCAAAGCCGGTTCTGCATTCTTCTTACCTTTCCATAAGTATTGTAAGCTACGATAATATCTCCATTTTTCAACGTTCCTGTCAATACAATCAAACTTGCTACTACTCCTTGTTTTGGGTCTTTGTAGGCATCTACAACTACTCCTACTGCTTGTCTGTCAGGATTGTATTTAAGTTCAAGCATCTCCGCCTGTAAAAGTACATATTCCAACAAAAGATCAATACCCTGACCTGTCTTAGAAGAAACCCCTACAAACGGCGTTTCACCTCACCAATCTTCAGGAGTTAAACCATACTTAGCAACATCAGCCTTAATCTGATCCAGATTATTTCAAGGTTTATCAATTTTAGTCACTGCAATAATAATTGGAACCCCTGCGGACTTCGCATGATTAATCGATTCAATCGTCTGTGGCATCACACTATCATCTGCTGCAATTACAATAATTGCAATATTAGTCAATTTTGCCCCTCTGGCTCTAAGTGAAGTAAAGAGCTCATGTCCTGGGGTATCGATAAAAGTAATCTGCTTTCCATTATAATTTACCATAGAAGCACCAATAGATTGGGTAATTCCCCCAGCTTCACCTCCCGCAACACTGGTTTTTCTGAGATAATCCAAAAGTGAAGTTTTTCCATGATCTACATGTCCCATTACAGTAACAATCGGTGCTCTCTCAATCTGATGCTCAGCTTCCTTATCAATATCCAAAATCTTCTGCAAATCTCCTTCCATAAAGCTCTGCACATCAAGTGTTGCTTCCTTTTTCTTGAGGCTAACTCCCAAATCTTCAGCAATCAATGAAGCCGTATCAAAATCCAAACTTGCATTCAAGCTGGTCATGATTCCATTTGCAATAAGCTTTTTCATCACTTCTGGAAGTGGAACTCAGATTTTTTCTGAAAATTCTTTTACCGTAATATTTTCCTCAATCGTTACCTCTGTTTTTTTAACAAGATTTGATGAAGTCGTAGCTTCTTTATGAACTTTCGCTGTTGGTGTTGGTGCGGGCTTTTCCTCTTTTTTGAAGACTGGTTTTTCTACTTTTTTTGGTTCATGTTGCTTTTTTTGTGCCAAATGATCAGCAAAAAAATCTAACCCACTTCAACTTTTTTGCGGTTTTTCTTTAGCTTTGTAGGTTCCCTGTTCAATAGAAATATTTCCGCTCGTTTTGGCAACTCCAGACCTTGGTTTTTTAGAAGATTCTACCGGACGAGGTTCTGCTCTAGAGATTACTCTCGCATTTCTGATTTTTGGAGCTTCAGAAAAGGAAATCTCTTCCTGGCTAGCTTCTTTATTGGAAGCAAGAGGAATTTCTATATTATGAAGCTCTAAACTATCATCTGAATGAGATTCAGCTTTTTCTTCCTGCTTAGCAAACCCTAAACCAGAAAGAAACCCTTCACCAAATCCAATTTCATCAGACTTCAAAATTTTATTATCATCTGCTTTTTTTACTGATTCTTGCTTTTTAGGAGCCTTTTTTGGAAGCTGATCTACAACAGATTTCAACTTTTCCAGGTTAGCGTCAGAAATTGTAGCCGTTTTTGCCGTTATTTTTTTTCCCATCACTTTCTCATACACCTTGGCAAAAGTAGCTTCATCAAGCTTTAAATCTTTTTTTACATCTTCAATACGAGGCATACTCAACACTATTTAACAATAAAAAGTCCAAAAAAACTGACATTAGCTTATGGAAATTACCTCTATTTGCAAGGAAAACTATCCCATTAGCTCTTTTCCCTAAAGAAAATTAAAGAAAAACAAAGAAGAAAACTACAACTTTTAAATATTATAATAAATTTCTCTAATGCTCTCAAAGCTCAGATTCAGAAAATTTATACTCAAAACGAGCTACAAATAGCGCAATACGAGGTTTAACATAAAGACCTAACAAAAGGAATATTCCAAAAAATCACAACAAAATAATCATATTTGAAAAATAAATATCAAGAACTACTCCTCCAACTGCTTCTCTCATTGCAGCAATAGAATAAGTAAAAGGAAGTAAAGGATTAATAGCCTGGAAAAATGCTCAAGAAAGTTCAACAGGAAAGGTTCCTCCTGCTCCTGAAAGTTGAAGAACAAGAAACACAATCACTATTGCTTTTCAGGCATTTCAAAAAGTTGCAACTGTCGTATAAATAATCATAGAAAAAACTACTGACGCCCAGAGAGAAATTAAAAAAAATGCACCAGGGCTAGCAACATAAGCATGTAAAAGGAACATATCTCCCAAAGCCACAATCGCCCCTTGTAAAAGAGAAAGTGTCAAAAAAAAGAGCCATTTTCACAAATATTTTTGATAGTTTTTACAATGATAAAACAACTTTCCTCTAGTCTTCGTAGTAAAAATAGAAATACTCAAGAGTGAACCTACCCAAATCGCAAGTGTCGTAAAAAAAGGAGACATTGCTGAACCATAATTAGGAATGGCAAAAATTCTATTCTCTACCAGATTCACTGGATCAGAAATAAAATCTGAAAAACGACCTGGATTTAAGGTCGCTAACGAGATCAGTTCATCTATTTTTCCCGTATTTTTGAGTTTTTGAAGCTGATGATCAATAGTAGAAACACTAGCTTGAAATTTAGGAAGTTTATCCTGAAAAGATCTTATTTTTTCTGATTCAGAATTAATAATATCGATACCTTCTCCAAGATTATTTTGAATATCAGGCATTCTTTTCTCTAAACGCTCAATCCTTTTAACCCCCTGATCGGAAACTTTACGCAAATCCATAAGGACATCATGCAAAAGTGGTTCAATTTCATTTTCATATTCTCTGCGGATTTCACCAAGCGAAGTTCTAAAGTCATCACGAAGATCCGTAAGTGCTTTTTGAGTATCTCTACCAAAATCTAAGGTATGTTCTACCTCCTGATTAACCGAAGCAATAGTAGTACGAAACGAGCGACTTTTAGAATTTATTCCATTGAGCTTTGTAATCATTATATCAAGCGACTTTACAAGTGCAGTATTAGAAAAAACAGAATCAAGAACCCCTTTTACTTTACTCAGATTTTGAATCTGAGAAGCAAGCTGACTTTCCAAATGAGAAAGTTTGGATTGTAAGGTAGAAAAATCGCTACTTACCTTTTGATGAGTTTGTTCTGATTTACTCAAAATACGAGAAAACTCTGAATCTAAATCATCAGCAATCTTTTGAAGTTCTATTTTCTGATTTTTTAACTTTTCAGGTGTCGTATCAAGAAAATCTAAGGTATTTTGAGCCAAAAGAGCACTTTTTCCTAAGCTTTCTTTCCCCTCGGCAAGATTCTTTTGAACTTCTGGTACTTCTCCATACAATTCTTCCAACCTAAATCTTGAGCGATAAGAAAGTTCAAGCATTTTATCAATTTTCGTATCCAGATGATCCAAACTCTCACGAGCATCATGCACAAAATCAATCAAGGAATAGACGCTCTTCTTACTATTTTTAAGATCAAACCCGATAAGATTAAGTTTTTCCATCAGCACGCGATTGACGGTATCTACGAAAGCTCTCTGAATATTTTCTTTGATCGTTTCAGCCCCTTTACCGGTGATTTTAGGAGCAATTGCATTAATTTTCTCATTCACCGTATAACGAATCTCAGGATGCTGAGGATATTCATCTAAAAGGGTTGTTATCTTCTCAGAAAATCAACTTTCTATAAAAATAGAAGCATAATAGACTCATCTTTTTGTTCCTTCTTCAGCAACCTTTCTATCCACAAAAACCCAACCAATGCTTTCATTAGTCTTAAGCTCAGAAACAACTTCAGCCCCAACATTAAAAAACTGATCTTTAAAGAGCGTTCCCCTATCTTCATTCACAAGAGCAACTTTAATCCCTTTTGTATTCCCATAAGGATCTCGAGAAGATTTCAAATAAAACCAAGCATAAAGTGAAGGCAAAATACATAATACGACGACAATCAAAACGGTAACCCAATTACTAAAAATAGCTTTTAAATCAGACCAATAAATTTTCCAGATTCGCCTCATATTAAACAGGAACTATAAAGTTAAAAAAAATCTACAAAAATATCGAACAAATATACCAATCTAGATTGATTAATCAACAAATATTCCACAACCAAAAAAATAAAAAGTCTGATTTTTTTGACTTTTGAACAAATAAGAGATATACTTAGAGTAAGAGATTTTATTTTCTATAAGGGAAAAATGAGTGAAGCACTAACATTGTCCAAGGGATTCGATGAGATGAAAGACAGTATAAAAAAGAAGGTAGAAAGTGAGTTAGAAGCACTCAATAAAAACATTAAAACTCCAATCTCAAAAGACCCAACAACAAATGAGATTCTTTCTCAACTACAAAATAAAGAACTAAAGGATTTAAAAAATTCTCTCCTACGAAATACAGCTATTCAGATGAAATTAAAGGAACTTAATTATAATGTGTGAAAAATAGATGGAATTTACGGAAATCAAACATGGCAAGCAGTAAAACAATTTCAAGCAAATAATAAAGTAGATAATTCCACAAAAAATGGAGGATTTGATGGAATAGCGGGGAAAGAAACGATGAAAAAAATGCTTGAAAAAAACTTAAAAAAACGAGAAGAAGTTTCTAACAAAAAAGAAAAACAAACATCTAATAAAGCGGTTGAAAGGGAAAATCAGAATGAAAGAAAGGAAAAAGGAGCTAAAGGAGAAGTATATACAGTCAAGAGATTAGAAAAATTTGAAGATTTACCTAAAGGATATACATGGAAAGATGATTCAATCAAATATGAAATAGCTAATCCAACAGATCCTAAAAGAGTATATAGATTTTATTCTAATGGAGCATACAAATCACCATATGATAATAAAGTTTATTTAACAAAAGACTTAATTTTAGCTAAGAGTAATAAAAAAAATGAAAAAGATTTACAACCAAAGCAGATAAATCCGAAGTATCATGAAGCAATTAAAAATGATATAACCCCAATTTTGGAAACACTGGGATTACCAAATAAAAAAAATACACGAAATAATCTTATTGTAAGCATTCCCTATGGAGAAAGTGAAATAAAAACAGATATTTCAAGATATTGTGATGATAGAGGGAATATCTCCGAACCAATGAAAAATAGATTAAAAAACGACCTACAATCCCTTAAAGCAAAAAAGGACAAAGAAAAACAGAATAAATCCGAACTCAAAAAAGCTGAAGAATTCTTCAAACAAAAATCTTATTGAATTGATGATTTCCTTTTCTCAGAAAGATTAAATAATCAATTTGTAAAAGGAACAAACATCCTAAAAATGAAAGATAGAAAATATACTACTTTTTACGGTTCTTTCGAAGATTCAATAATTTCATTCAAACAAGATGTAAGTAAAATTGAATGAGATAATCTTATTCTAGAACTAGATCTAAATACAGAAACAAATTATTCAAAAATTAAAATCCCTCTCAAAGAATTATGAATTGACAGAAATAACTATAAATTTTGGGGAAATTCTGAGTATTGTAACAAATTAGAATTTAACTTCAGAAAAGCTTTGTCAACAAGAATAGAAAATATTGTAGAAAAAAACTTCTAATTTTCAATCAGCTTCCACTCTCCTTTTTCTAATCCCTCTAAAGCCCATTCTCCAATCCTCAACCTTTTGAGATAAACGACCTTATTTCCGACCGCTTCCAGCATTCTTTTGACCTGATGATATTTCCCTTCTGTAATGGTCAAGAGGATTTTCTTTTCTTCAAGTTGCTGGACTTTTGCTGGTTTGGTAAGATATCCATCATCAAGTTGAAGTCACTTTTTGAGCTGTTCGCAGTCTACAGAACTAATTGACGACTGGAGCCAGACTTCATATTCTTTTTCTTTATCTCGTTTTGGGCTGATGACCTGATGAATAAACTGACCATCATTGGAAAGTAAAAGCAGACCTTCCGTATCAACATCAAGCCTCCCCGCAACATGGAGCAAATGTACATAGGGACAGTCAAGCATCTGCTTTTTGTAGCTCGGATAACCAAACTCATCCTCATCTGAGGAAATGTAGCCTGCCGACTTGTAAAGAATCACGTAAACCCTTTCAAGCACCTTGATTTCTTGCTCTTGAAAACCAAGAATTTCTCCACCAAAAAGCTTAAAATCTGGCTTTTTCACAGTTTCTCCATTCACGAGAATATAGCCCATCTTACAAAGGGCAGGAATTTCCCTACGAGAAGCTAAACCGAGATTTGCGAGGTATTTATCAAGTCTTTGCATAAGTTTTGAGGTAATAAATGAGAAAATCTTTAATCCCTCGTAATCATTTTCACGAAGGTATCAGTAGGGATTTCTACATTTCCAATAGCTTTCATTCTTTTCTTTCCTTCTTTCTGCTTTTGAAGGAGCTTTCTCTTTCTGCTTACATCTCCACCATAACATTTAGCGAGGACATCTTTTTTGATCGCAGAAATGTTTTCACGAGCAATAATTTTATTTCCGAGTCCGGCTTGAAGAGGAATCGCAAAAAGATGTTTTGGGATCAGGGTTTTTAATTTTTCTACCGCTTCACGACCGAGATAATAGGCTTTATCATTATGCACAACCCAGGTTAAAGCCTCTACTTTCTCATTATTGATAAAAATATCAAGTTTTACGAGGTCATCTGCATGATAACCCTTAAATTCATAATTCATCGTTGCATAACCTTTCGTCGCAGATTTCAAGCGATCATAAAAATCAACAATGATTTCCCCCATAGGAAGCTCGTAATGCCAAACGACTCTCGTTGCATCCAAGTATTCCATATGCTGGAGTTTTCCTCTATATTCCTGACAAAGTGCCATAATATTCCCTGCAAATTCCTCGGGTCCGACAATCTCAACATTTCCGATCGGCTCTAAGATTTCTTCAATCATTCCTTGATCTATCATATCGGAACCTGATTTTACGACGATTCGTGGTTTCAAGAGTTCAGCAAGTTTCACGAAGGTCTGCTCTTCCAGCATCGTTCCGAAAATTCCTTCGGAGTGTTCTAAATGTTCCTGTTCTTGTGTGGATAAAGTCAGATTTTCTTTTTTGAGAATTTCACGATAAAGTCCAGTCTGAATCAGACTTTTGATATTCATTCAAGTCTTGATCAGCGGAATGGAAAGGTTTTTGGACTTTACAAGATACATCACGGTCGGAATCGTGAAAATCGTATCAAGACCATACTCACGAAAAAGCCTTTCCTTGATGATATCCATATGGAGCATTCCGAGAAATCAACAGCGAAAACCTAGTCAAAGTGCCTTACTATCCTCCATCTCGTAGACAACTGCACTATCATTGAGCGAAAGCTTCTCTAGGCTATCTTTGAGTTTGTCGTATTCAGTAGAGTCAATTGGATAAACCCCGGCATAGACATAAGGAGTGACTTTTCTAAATCCAGGAATCAAATACTGATGATATTTGCTAGTTCCTTCGTTTTTATTGATCTTGGTTTTGATGATAGTATCTCCGATCTTCACATCTCTTACCGATTTTTGTCCAGTCACAATATAACCAATTTGCCCTTCGGAGAGCACTTTATCTGCAACATATTCTGGAGTAAAGTGTCAGACTTCCGTTGGTTGGAAACTTTTTTCTGAATGGATCAGATAGACTTCATCTCCAGCGGAAAATGAACCATCTACGACCTTTACATAGGCGAGAACTCACTTATATGGATCAAAAACCGAATCAAAAATCAACGCTCTAGAAATTTCAGACATCTCCCACAGAAAAAAGCTAAAAAAGCTGATCTAAAGCTAGTGAATTCCTCTGGATTTTCAAGTAAGATTTTTTATTTCACGGGAAAGGCTTGACTTTATCAAGTATATACATATATTATTCACAATAACAAAACTCTTAAAATTTAAAAAAAAATGGGAATAACAAAAAAACAGTTAAAGAGAAGCGTTGAAAAAATCAACAAATTAATTACTAATACGGACAAAGAAAATGTCCTAAACATAATTGTTGAATTCTTTCAACAAGTTAAATTTCTCGGAGATAATCGAGGAAAAATCCACGCTGATATGCCAAGAAAAGGGCGGATTTTGTGGCTCTTTGTTCCAAACGAAACAGAAGAAAAAGTTTTCGCTTTTATTCGCTTATTTAGAGAGATTGAAGAAATTCAAAATCTAAAAATCAAAACAATTGGAGGAATCGTAGAAAAATCTTCGATACTCTATAAAAAAGAAACACTTGCTCAAATAGAAGCAAGTGGAGATTCAAAAAAAATAAATGACACAAAAGAATTCCTTCTTCAACTAATTAAAAGCTACGAAGGAAAATTTAACCTTGATTGGCTTTGGTAATAAAAGCTAATTGAGGAATAAGCTGGATAAGGATATCTTATTCCAGCTTTTTAAAATAACTTGCAATAACTAAAAAAAATCTTAGTATAAAAAATACTTTATTTCTCATACTATCAATCATGAAGCTTTCAAAAAGACAGTGGATAGGACGAACTACAGGAACAGTAATTTTCGCACTAATAGTTCTCCTCTATCCACTACATAAGTGTAACGCTCCTGATGAAGAGTCAGCTTTTAACTTATCTTCTTGACATACAGAACAAGTCAAAAAACCTGAAAATGTTCCATCATGTTGAACTGAAAATGAATGAGAACAATGTGCCATCAAGGAATTCTCAAACGAAATTTCACGAGAAGAAGCAAAAAAGCTGATCCTAGAAGGCAAGGTAACAAGCATCTTTCAAGCTCATAGTTTAGAAGTCCGCTTGATTACTGAAGAAGGAGAATTTAGCACGAAAGAACCAGAAATTGATGAAGTATGGAAGGTATGGAAAGCATGTGGAAATCTCTGTTCTAAAATACAACTTGCAACAGAATAAGCACTCCTCAAGCCAAAAAAATCGCTAAACTTGCATTCATTGAGAAAATCCTTAAACTTCTCCAGAGTTATTTATCTTTCTTATCAAAAAGATGTATACAGTAATGCTTATTTTACTTATCCTCACGGGAATTGTCTTTATCGGAAGTGTCTTACTTCAATCTCCTAAAGGAGGAGGAATCTGAATGGGAATTGGAGGAGCTTCAGCCGGAGGAAATGAATACGGAAGTAAAAAAACTATGGAAGGAAAGCTTAAAAAGATAGCTTTGATCAGCGGTATTCTTTTTGTGATCATTGTCTTGTTTTTACCTTACGTTAAATAATGCGATATCGTAGTTATGAGTCTAGCTCTCCAAGAAGAGTTTTGACTTACTTTCTCTATGTAATAGGAGCATTTTGGTGAATTACAACCCTTATCCTTGGCTATCAATTTCTCAGTGAAAATGGAGAAAAAATAAACACAAAGTGAGGAACTTTTGTTGAAGCAATTTTCAATCAAGTTTCTTATTTGCCTTATCTAAAGAACGACTGACAAAGCCTATTTTATCAGTCTTTTTTGTTTGATGCTTGTGCAGATTATAACACCATCAACGAACAAGGATTACAAGGAAGCCATTGTAAATTAAATACCTCAGATTATCAAACCTATTATGTTTCTCTCGCAGGAACTGGAAATACACGATCTGATGGTCAGGCTCGAACACTCGAAGATATCTACTTTACCTATGAAAAAATTATTCATCAAAATATTTGGTGAATTAAAACGCTCAGTTCTTATGCTGACCTCAAAATCGAAAAAGAAAAAGACAGACTAAAAATCACTTTCCCAAGTAGTACAACAGACAACAATTACTTTTTTACTTTTGCAATTCTCCCACAACATATCTTAGCTCAAGCTACTTTTGAGGATTACACTTCAGCTTTTGCAGCGAATCCGATTACAAGTGGGTGTGGAAAGCTCGTTCCAAAATCAAGTGATACTCAAAGTCTGATTTTTAACCTTGTAGACTGTAAGGAAACAAACTTTGCTTTCTATCAGATCAAAAATTATCCTGATTTTGAAAGTTTATCAAAATCCATATTAGAGGAAAATTCAACGATCGTTGACGCTTATGCAGATCAAGTACAGCTTCCAAATTATGAAAGAGTAAATGTGGTAAAAAGCGATCTTCTTACCTTCTTCTTCAATACTAAATCTCCAAAAATGAAAGTTAGGCTTAGAAGAGCCTTAGGAGGACTTATTAATAGTAAATTTTATGTAGGCGAAGAGTATGGAAAATTTCTCCGAATGTATAAAGGGAAGCTCCTCAAAAAATTCTACTCTGACGGAAGCAATATTCAAGAGTTTATCAACCGTATTTCACTGACAGAAAAAGACGAAGGAGTTCAGCAAAAGGATCTTGAAGATAGCTGAGTACAAGCGTTAAAAAAATCCATAAGCATCGATGGAGTAGAAAGAAAATTTGTTTTTTATACCCCAAAGACAGACACTACAACTAATCTTGAAATTAAGTTTTCCAACCAATTTGAAAATATCAAAGTGAAAGATACAAAAGGACATACCTTCTCTCCTAAAAATTACAAGAAAACCGATAAAAAAATCTCTTATCCTTTAGAAAATGGGAAAAACCTAAACCCAGGACAAAATCAATATACTATTGTAGGAAGTATAAAAGGGAAGACGTATACTATTGCAAATATTGATCTTTACGTTCTCGCTACTAGTGAAAAACCACAAGGAGCCACTAGTGATCGAAAAATAAAAGTAGTCTACTATAATAACTTAGAATCTAATTTTGCTATCAAACAATTCAGAAAACTCTTAGAAAATGCAAAAATTTTGGATAACTTTCTTTTTGAACAAGTAAGTTCTCCAGAACAATTTGAAGCAAAAATTGTAATGGAAGACTATGATATTCTACTGACTACCATTAGCATGGGAATGAAAAAAGACGTCCATAAAGTACTTGCAACGGATGATAGCCTAATGAACCCTTCTAAATATACAAATCCAAACCTAACCAATCTTTTCAAACAATATATGAAAAATCCGCAACAAACAGAAATTGTTAATCAAATTAATGGAATTGTTGCGCAAGATATGCCACTTGTTATTGTTGGTCATCCGTATGATTTTATAAATATCAAAAAGAATCTGATTACTCCAGAATTCAGTTCTGATACACTCTTTGAATATAATCGAAGGAATCGCCTCTATACCACAACAACACTGACACAAAGTGTTGAGCTAAACTTCAAAAAAGTAAAAAATATTAGAGAGTTTATCAACTATCTTCAAGGGAAGATCTGACTTCCTCCTCTTTCAATTCAAGAGGAAAAGATAAATCCCCCTACTTCCGTAACAGGCGATGAAAACAAGAAAATACCTTCCACTCCCGCTCAAGAAGAAACAGAAAAGCTTCCAGAAAAAACTTCTGAAAAGACAGAAAAAACAACTACGAGCGATGATCCTTTTGAAGGACTACTCTCCTCGTCTTAATAAAAGAATAGAAAGAGGCTCAAGCCTCTTTTTTCCTTTAAACTTGAAAAATCAAAGGAAAACTATATCCTTACAGGCAATTATTTCTATTATGAGAATCTATGGAATACTTCTTAGAATATCTTCAGCTTGCGATCATCCTCTTGATTTCTATCGGGATTCATGAATTTGCTCATGCCTATAGTTCCTATAAGCTCGGTGATCCTACCCCAAAAATCCAAGGAAGACTGACTCCCAATCCTTTGAAACACATTGATCCGATCGGATTTTTGATGATTTTTTTGATTCATTTTGGGCGAGGGAAACCTGTTCAGATTGATCCTAGCTATTACAAGAAGCCCTATAGAGATGAGCTTATCACAGCTCTAGCAGGACCTGCGAGCAATATCGTGCTTGGAATCTTAGGAATCCTCATCCTCATGATCTACGGAAAACTCCTCGGAACTTCAGCCATTGAACTCTTCAATGGGAATGACCTCGTTATTCAGTTTTGGACGCTTTTTTCTATGATCAATTTTGGGCTTGCTGCCTTCAATCTTATTCCACTCCCTCCACTTGATGGCTATAGACTCGTAAAAATCATTTCGCACAAGACAGGCGCTTGGATGGAAAGAAATATGAGATATATTGCGATTGGATTCCTGGTTTTAGTGGTATGGTGACCTCTTTCAAATACTCTTTGAACCTACATTTCAGGAGTATCTTGGGGTTTGTTTAGGATTTTCTCCTTCCCATTAAGTCAAATTTTCTATTAAGGAAGAAAAAAAGAAAAAATCAAACTTTTTACCCTTTTCATTACAATTCAATGCTTGATAAATTACAAACCATCATTACCAAATATGAAACACTCAGAGAACAGTCGCTCCAACCTGAGATTTTTGAGGATATGGAGAAAGCAAAAAAAATCAATAAAGAACTTGCCTGATTGGAAAAGACCTATAATCTCGCTTGTGCCTATAAAAAAGCCTTAGAAACCCAGCAAAATGCGCAAGAAATGCTAAATACTGAAACCGATTTTGATCTGCTTGAAATGGCAAAAGAAGAACTTGATACTGCAAAAGAGGAGATAGAAAAACTTGACTATGACCTCAAAATCGCCCTCTTACCAAAAGATCCGAATGATGACAAGAACATTTATCTAGAGATCAGACCTGCCGCAGGAGGAGATGAAGCTGGGCTTTTCGCAGCGGAACTCTTGAAAATGTACCTAACTTTCGCACAGAAAAAAGGACGAAAACCTGAAATCGTCGAAGAACAGCTTTCTGATATCGGTGGAGTAAAATTTGTGATGGTAAAGATTGCTGGAGATTCGGTCTATTCTCTGATGAAGTTTGAAAGCTGAGTCCATAGAGTGCAGAGAATCCCTGATACCGAATCCAATGGAAGAGTGCATACTTCTACGGTGACTGTTGCGATTATGCCAGAAGCGGAAGATGTGGATATTCAGATTGATCCGAAAGATATCGTAATGGATACCTATGCTGCTTCTTCTTCTGGGGGTCAAAATGCCAATAAAAACCAGACCGGAGTCAGACTTCACCATCTTCCAAGTGGACTTATTGTAAACATCGGAGATAGTAAATCCCAAATGCAGAATAAGGAAAAAGCCTTTGCTGTTTTGAAGTCTAGGCTCTACCAAATTGAACTGGAAAAGAAACAAGCTGAAGAAAAAAGTTTAAGAGGAAATCAGATCGGAACTGGAGATCGTTCAGAGAAGATCAGAACCTACAACTTTCCTCAGGATAGAGTAACTGATCATAGAATCCACGAGTCTTGGTCTAATCTGCCAAATATTATGATGGGGAATATTGATGATATCCTTGGGAAAATGGTCATTGAAAACCAGACCCTTCTCCTCAACAAAGAAATGCAAGGAAGTGATTAAAAAACAATTAAAAAATACTTAAAAAAGTCTGAATTTTGATTCAAGGCTTTTTTTTATTGTACAAGAAAACGAATTCTCAATCCTACTCTTAATTCTTCCCCATCAAAACTTTCTAAAATCTGATCCAAGCCGATTTCATCTTCACGATCAATCTCTGGACAGTGGAGAAAAGGACGAACGGTAAATCTCCAATTCCCTTGAGTATCCTGCCAAATATCAGAAATCGTTCAGATTTTTTCTTTTTCTTCTTTTGCAACTCTCGTATTTTGAAGCTGATCTACAAGTTTTTTTGCCTGCAGAAATCTGGTTCTGATTATCTTTTCATCAACTTTGTTGGGTAACTTACTAGAAGGAGCAAGCGGTTCGTCATGATACTCAAAAAGCACAATATTATCAAACCAATCCTGCCTGATAAAATCCATCAAAAGCTGAAAATCCTCTTCCGTTTCGCCTGGAAATCCGATAATAAAATTCGTTCTGACAAAACGCTCTGGGAACTTCTGCTTGATAAAATCCAAAAGCTCAAGCGTCATCTCATGATTGTAAAATCTTCCCATTGCTTTCAAAAGCTTTGCTGAAGCATGTTGTAAAGGCAGGTCAAAATACGGAATAAATTTCTCCAACTTAGTCAACCTTTCCAGGTGTTTTTTCGTCAAAATATCAGGATAAAGATACAACACCCTATAATGGAAATCTCACTCCAGCTCATCAATCGCCTCCAAAAGCTCAAAAAGTTGACTTTTCCCATAGAGATCCACTCCATATCTCGTGCTATCTTGAGCGATAAGAATAAGCTCCTTGACTCCGCTTGCAATAAGGTTTTTGGACTCTTCAACGATCCTTTCTATAGGAAGAGAAGTCTGTTTTCCTCTAATCTTTGGAATAATGCAGAAAGAACACTGATTATTACAGCCCTCAGCGATCTTGAGATATTCAAATCCAAGGTCAAGATTCGTATATGCTCTCACATTCTCTGGTCGCTGAAACATTGACTCTTGTAAAGGCTTTTGCAGAGACTTTTGCTCTGAATTGAAAAGAAAGCTCGGTTCAAATTTCGCAAAATCTCCCCAAGAAAGGAAAAACAAATCAGGATGATTTTTCAGATTCACCCATTCTTCGGTTTCCTGATCCGTAAGCTGAACGGAATCGGCAAGATTCT
>ERZ772909.920-NODE-920-length-17156-cov-15.071867_pt1 | contig 17156 bp, 18 predicted proteins | sample MGYA00511137_ERZ772909 | MGnify/ENA primary metagenome ERZ772909 (study PRJEB29015, sample SAMEA2738095) | human oral metagenome | biome: human oral; feature: human-associated habitat; material: saliva | place: China | collected 2270 ... | reverse complement strand
CAATAAAAATAATGAGTTCGCCACAAACGACCGCGGTATGTAATGGATGGAAATTACGCCAATTGTCAGACCGAGACACCACGCCGCCACCATCCAAGAAATATGCAACTTCTTAAATAGCCAACTATTCATACTTAAAGTATATCTGGATCCGAAGCCATAAAAAAGACTCCGCCAAGGGAGTCGATTTCAAATTTGGAGGGTCCACCGGGGCTTGAACCCGGGACACCCTGCTTAAAAGGCAGGTGCTCTAACCAGCTGAGCTATGGACCCATTCGGAATATCCGCTTTCTTCATCCTAGCACAAACCAACACAAAGGTCAATGCTTAGCGAGTTTATGTCCGCCAGTATGTAGTGAAAAAATGTCAATCAGACCGCACACCAGACCAAACGTGGCCACATATCGCCAATTATTCGCGAAAATCTTATACAGTTCCAGCGCCTGTCCGTCTAGTGATATATATTTCCCCAGAGGAACCACCAATAGTGCTGCTGTCAAAAACGCAATTCCCACCGCCGAGACAATTCTCTCATGTTTTTTCTGATATCTCGGACCGCTTAAAAGGAGCATAATTAACGGAACCAGCGTTAAGACTAATCCCGAAATTACACCATTTGGCAATAAACCAGTTTCCAATTTCAAGCCGTCCAACACCCCAGTCAACCAGCCGCCCCACCATTCTGATAGTAAAAATCCCGTCGCCAACGACAACGCCAATGGACCGAATCTTCGAGATGAAACAACTGCAACCGCAAAAACCGTTACTAAAATTGCTCCAAATAGAATTATCACGCTCATTTATCCTCCTCCAAATCAAATTTTACCTGTGACCCAACCGTGGCGCTCGCCCGCTTAGCAACTCCCGCCTTCACTTCCAACACGTACTTTGCCGGAACTGGTGGCGCATATTTTTCATGCGGCTCAGCGTCTGGCTTGACGTTATGCTTTATGTAGACGATGCGCTTTTTATCATTGATCCAAATCATATCAACCGAAAACTTCATATCTTTCATCCACATTTTATGACGATCGTTATGGTCAAATACGAACAGCATGGCATAATTCTCATCAATTCCCAGCCTCCCGGACAAACCTTTACGCTGCGATTCTTCGTCATTAGCAATTTCCGCCCGAAGCATCGTCTTATTAAGGTAAATCATTTCCGTTTTTGGCGAAACCGTTCGAAAAGCATAAAAAATTGCCCCACCAATAACCATTAGCATACCGCAGATAAATATCCATTTGATGACAGTTTGAGTTACTGTCGAGTGACGAGGCTCGTCCATAAACCTATTATAACAAGTTTATGCTTAAGCGCCGATTTTATCTTTTTTATTGCCACGCTTGGCGTTTCGATCGATGTATTCAATTATCTTTCCAGCCACATTTCGGCGAGTAATTTTCTCAATTCCAAATCCCGGACTAGCATTAACTTCCAGCACCAAAGCACCACGACTTGATCTCATGAAGTCAACTCCGGCAACTGTTAATCCCATTGCCTTAGCGGCTTTCACGCACATTTTACGTTCAGAATCTGTCAATTTTATACTAGTTCCTTCGCCGCCCTTGTGTAAATTACTGCGAAAATCATCGTCCAAACTCTGACGTTTCATACTAGCCACCACTTGACTGCCAACCACAAACGCACGAATATCGACACCAGCCGACTCTCTAATAAACTCCTGAAGCAGCACGTTCGTGCCGTCCGAGTTGGTCAAATAGAACGCCTGCAGAACCGACTTGGCAGCCTTTTTAGTTTCCGCCAGAACCACACCATTTCCGTGCGTGCCGCGCGCCAACTTAATAATCGCCGGCATACCACCAATCTCTTCAATGAGCGAATCAATGTCAGTCGCGTTTCGAGAAAAGACCGTCTTCGGGATCGACACTCCAGCTTTAACTAATAATTGCGTTGAGCGCAATTTGTCCCGCGCCCTAGTAATTGCAATTGAGCGATTCATGAAAAACGCCTTCGGATACATCATCTCCAATTGACGCAAAACCGCTGTTCCATACTTTGTCATATGGCTCGCGATTCGCGGAATTACCACATCAAACTCGCCGATCTCCTTACCTTTGTAGATGACCGTCGGATGCTTTTCGTCAATTGAAACGTAGCAGTTTTTATACTTAATAACTTTAACTTGATGACCGCGTTTTTCAGCCTCTTCTTTCAGGCGAAGCGTCGAATAATTAATGTTGCCGTTAGATAAGATTGCAATTCGCATTATTTTTCTTCACCTTTCTGATGATATTTTTTATAAAATTCGTATGGATTCAATTTTACTTCTTCATTAAGACTAGCAGTTACGGACGGTTTTTTCCTGCGAACATTTTTTCTTGAGACATCCACTAGGAATTTTCCAGAAATCGACCGTCTTCCGATTAACACAGGGAATTCATTCTTCGACCGATCAGATAGATTCATCAACATTTTAATTTTTCGCCCACCAAGCTTTACCCAAAAGTGCGTTCGATAACGAATCTGCTCTTGCCCCATTGCGGAGCGCACTCTGGCTACAGAATAATCAGTTCTCTTAAATATCTTACCGTTATAATACGGCGAGCCTTTGCCAAACAGAGAAAATTTCAACACTCCATCTTTATCAATACAAATATTACTCGCCCAAACCGCACTGGAATCGGCGCCCGTATCAATTTTAGCTGGGACTTTTTGCGCTCGCTCACCGAAGTCCACAAACTCAGTCGACCCAATAATGGCTTTCTCTTTCATACGTCAATATTATGGCATAAAAACTATCTTTTTGCAATATCTTGCCTTTTGCTTCTTTGAACTCTCGCTACCACAATTGTCACCGCTACAATGATAGATATGCCAGCCAAAATAGCTAATACATAAGTGTATCCCGACAATAGGTATATCAAAGCTAATGTCACACATACAGCACCCCAGGTCGTAATCAGTCGTTTGTTAAGCACCAACCCCACGACAACCATCAATGAATGCTCTATTAGGAATAATATTTCCATAACGCTATCTCCTGTGAATGCCAGGATAAGAGTTGACAGACTAAGCGCAGAGAGAGCTAGTACTAGATGTGCTGTCGTAGACTTATGAATATACCCCAACCAACGCCACGACATCACCGCTCCCGAAAGAATTGCCGCTGACCACAAATATGGTATTGTGATAGCGTGAACGGGTAGGGCTAGGTTTTTAATAGTAAATAAAACACCACACAAAATCAGGATCACACCTGAATCAAAATATAAAATATTCTTTTTAGGAGCACCTTCAGATATCAAGGCTATACCATTAATTATCCACACCAGCGCTGCCAGAATCACTGACGCCGCCGTAGCGCTAACTGATGTAGCAATAGACAACAAGACTACCGACCAGCCGATGGCGCTATAGAACGAAGAGTAATACCAACGACTCGACATCTTTCTGATTCGCGCAGCAATAGCCAAGCCGTAAAACACCGCAAAAATGACCAGGGCAACGACTGACATGAATTCGAGTGTAATAGCAAACCATTGCGCTATAAGGTAAAGCAACAACACTAGACTCGGGTGCGCAGCTATTGTCATTATTCGCCAATCTCGTTTAGCAAGTACCGCCATATAAAGAGCCGCTACGGCTGCTAGCCATCCCAATACCTTGAACGACAAATCATATGTTGCCGGTAGATTAATTATTGAAAGCACTATCGCTGGAACTATAGCAGAACACAGCGTCATATCACTAATAATTGACGACTGCCTATTCATTCGCAACAGCCAGTACAAAGACCCAAAACCAACTAGACTCACCCATGCAGCAATTGCGAGATTGTCATTAAATGGTATATTCAACCAATGCAGGGATAATAAAACAAAGATGATTGTCGTAAGATATGCCCCACCCAAATAAACCTCTCTACGACATCGGTAAAATGCATAATATAGTGACACCACTAACGGCAACCAAACTATCGGATGAATTGACGACAATACAATAAGCACAGCTATACCAATAATAGAATATAGAAACAGCTCACGACTTTTGACGGCTGCATTGCTATGACGATGATAAAGCCATTCTACTATTAATAGCGACGACACATTTATCCACGCCATTAAAATAGAGACGTTTTCACTAGACACCGCAAAACCTAAAGCTAGCAAAAATACCGACAACATTAAAGAAGTATGGACTCCAACTACAAACTCATAAACTTTTTCGCGCCATACAGCCACACTCATAATGCCAGCGCCGATAGCTATCGCGCCCGATAGACATATCAGGGCTTCCTCTGTCGCATAAGTGGCTATCATCGCTGAAGTAAACATTGCCATTAATAGCCAAGTTGACGCAGCGCCATATACTAAAGCAGCCTGACTTTTACTAATATTCGGACGCTTCAAAATTAGCAATCGGCAAATAACTGGCAGTGGCGTCATGAATAGAAAAATTAGATACTGTACGCGTGGTGCTATAGCTATATCAATATTGAATAGTGTTATACCAATCGGCACCAATAGAATCCCAGATATCACAACCATAATACCGAAGCGGACACGACGTAACAAAAAAAGGATTGCAAGACTAATTGCCGAAATAACACTAATAAAGGTAAAGGCAACCATCATTCGTAGCGAATCTCCAGAGCCGATCACGCCAAACAGAGCACTTAACGACACAACAAAACTAGCCCATAATACTATTTCATGATGTCTATCGTACTGTTTCTGAATGTACATTGATGTAGCGGACCAGATTATATTTCCAAGTGCCGCTAACCCTAGAACCACGCTTACAAACAACTGATTATCGTCAGATAAATACATTGCGAAACTAGTAGCCATCACCATTAACAATAAGCGAGCTGTTGTCAATTCATAAGTACGCATCTTTTTAGACTTCTCAACAAGAGCGACCGTAAAGTAATATGCAACGCTAGCAAATAACAGTACACTAATATCTAATGTACCCATATATGCCGACGAGCTAAGCGCGATAAACATCGTCATCGGCACGATAAACGGATTTACAACGTTTAACGGTTCGACGAACTGACGAGGAAAGCGACTAGAAAAATATGCAGCCACAGTCATCAAACATCCAAATAGCAGCATTACAACGTAATACCAGACCAGCTGCGCATGCACAACAGCCGGCAAACTAGTCGTCATCGTAAACATCGATAGTAGCGATACATAAGCAAGCGGTCTACTATTTAATCTCACCGTAGCATCAACACACAAAACAGCACCAATTACAGAAGTAATAAGCCAGCACCATGCGGGGTCAATACCTAAAAGTAAACTCATAGTCCAGCCACCAATTGGTACAGCTGCCAAGGCGGTGCCAATAAGTGCCGTCGACGCAGATTTCAATATTGGCAAGCGAGCATACAATATCTGACCAATAATATAATAAATAAAAATAAACAACCACACTAGCCCAAACCTGAGCTGTGCCAAAAGCTCAATCGTTTGCGCCAACAACAATATGCCAGCAGTCAATAATAATGACGCTGTATATAGCGCTACATTGATGGTAGTTTGACGATTTTTCTCTTTCTCTTTATTACCAACTGACGGTACCCGCTCAGAGATTTGCACCTCTTTAGCAGGAATATTCACATTTTCTTCAATCGGTACAGCATCGGTAGGTGGCGTAACGTCAGGCTCTTGCTCTTCGCCGCCAATTAGCACAAGGTCACTAAACTGCGGAACTGCCTTTTGATTCTCGGTAATAAGCCTCACTTGACCGTTGTCATTCTCAATTTTGACGTATCCATTTTGTGCATCACGCACGCCATCCCAATATCCCTGCCGATAATCTTCGGAATAATTAGACGGCTGGTTATTACCTCTCTGTAATAATTTTATTAGCTTAATTACTACAATAATAACTATTATCAGAAAAATTAATCCCATGCCTTCAATCCCTCTTATGTTAGCTTCAGTATAACACAGGATTTTTTCTCGACAAATATACTAGGAAAACAGCCCTCGTTTTTTCGCGCCCTTAAATTGTTCCAAAAGTTCCTTCTGCTTTTTGGTCAATTTGGTTGGCGTATCAACAATAACACCCACAATATGCGGACCACGAGATTCACTATGTAAGTGTGGCACGCCATGACCTGACAATTTGAAGTCAGTGCCACTCTGAGTGCCTGCTGGGATTTTCATCGTTATTACGCCATCCACAGTTTCCACATCAATCTCCGTTCCCAGTGCCGCATCAACCATAGAAATATGTTCTTCGCTAAGAATAATATTACCCTCACGAGTGAATTTTTTATGTGCCTTAACGCGAATGTGGACATACAAATCGCCTCTACTACCACCAGCAACTGCTTCTCCACGATCGCGCAGACGAATTGTCGCGCCATCATCAATCCCTGCCGGAATTTTAATAGTGATATCCTGATTTTGGCGAGTCGTGCCTTTTCCTCGACAAACTGAACATTCTTTTTCAGGAACTTTTCCCTTACCGTGACAAGTTTCACAAACAACCGCCTGCTGAATTTGCCCAAACAGCGAATTCATCGTTCGAGTTTGCTGACCCGCACCCTTACAAGTTGGGCACGTTTTCATTCCGAATCCAGGCTCGGCGCCATCGCCATGGCAATGCTCACATTCAACATCCAGCATTAAACTAATTTTCTTTTCTACACCAAATACCGCGTCCTCAAAACTTAGTGTTACACTAGTTTCAACATCACGCCCACGCGAACGACTATTTCCAGTGCCACCAGCCGCGCCACCGAAGAATTGGCTAAAAATATCACCTAGTCCACCATCACCAAAATCAAAGTGAACATTTTGACCGCCGAATCCACCAAATCCTTCAAACGGATTACCAGAAAATCCGCCACCAGAAGAGCCGCCTACGCCAGCGTGACCAAATTGATCATAACGCTGTCGCTTCTGTTTGTCTTTCAAAACCTCATAGGCTTCATTAATTTCCTTAAATTTAGCCTCGTCGCCACCCTGTTTGTCAGGATGATATTTAATTGCTAATTTACGAAAAGCCTTTTTTATCTCATCTTCAGAAGCGGTCTTTGGAACGCCCAATATTTCATAATAATCACGCTTGCTCATACCTTGTATATTATACGCGTCTAGCACTCTCAGTGCAAGAGTGCTAAGTCCAAAAAAGGCCGCTCTTTTTATCGAGCAGCCTTCTTCGTAAAGATGTTAGGTTTATTTTTCGTCGACAATTTCGCCTTCGACCGGCTCATCTTTATCAGACTTTTTGTCGCCAGCTTCGTCAGCTTTTTTATCGTCGGCTGATTGTTGATACATCTTAGCCCCGATTGGCATAATCGCGTCATTCAAGGCTTTAATTGCAGCATCCAATTCATCCTTATCTTCAGAATCTTTGTGCTTTTCAGCCTCTTCGACAGCCTTTTCAATCGCTTGCTTATCATCGTCAGAAATCTTATCCTTGAATTCGTCCGGCATTTTCTTTGCCTGATAAATAGCGTTTTCAAGCTGATTCTTCGTATCGACAGTTTCGCGTTTTTTCTTGTCTTCGTCCGCGTGAAGTTCGGCTTCTTTTTGCGCCTTCTCAATATCTTCCTTACTCATATTGCCAGAGTTTTGGATAGTGATTGATTGCTCCTTGCCAGTTCCCTTGTCTTTAGCCGTAACGTTAAGAATACCGTTAGCGTCAATATTAAAGGTCACTTCAATTTGAGGCACACCGCGTGGTGCTGGCGCAATACCATCAAGCACAAAACGACCCAAACTCTTATTGTCATTAGCAAACTCGCGCTCACCCTGAAGAACGTGAATTTCCACCTGAGGCTGATTGTCTGCAGCCGTCGAGAAAACTTCACTCTTGCTTGTTGGAATCGTCGTATTTCGATCAATCAACTTCGTCGATACGCCGCCCATCGTCTCAATTCCAAGAGAAAGCGGAGTCACGTCCAGAAGCAACACGTCCTTAACGTCACCAGCCAAGACGCCACCTTGAATTGCAGCACCAACAGCCACAACCTCATCTGGGTTCACGCCTTGCATTGGATCTTTTCCAAAGAAATTCTTTACACGCTCGACCACAGCTGGCATACGAGTCATTCCACCAACCATAACTACATTGTTAATGTCGGACTTAGAAAGCTTGGCGTCCTTCAAAGCCTTTTCTACTGGACCATCCAAGCGATCCAATAGATCCTTAACCAAATCTTCCAACTTAGCACGACTCAAACTCATTTCAAAGTGTTTTGGACCATCAGCATCGGCAGTAATAAATGGAATATTGACTTCATATTCCGTAACTGTTGACAATTCTTTCTTCGCCTTTTCAGCCTCGTCCTTTAGGCGTTGCATCGCTGCATTGTCTTTACGTAAATCAATTCCTTCCTTTGATTTGAAGTCGTCCAAGAAGTAATTGACAATAGCGTTGTCGAAATCCTCACCACCAAGGTGTGTATCACCATTGGTTGCCTTAACTTCAAATACGCCGTCACCCAGTTCCAGTACCGACACATCAAACGTACCACCACCAAGGTCGAACACTACGATGGTTTCGTCGTTTTTACCCTTTTCTAGACCGTACGCCAAAGCCGCAGCTGTTGGTTCGTTGATAATACGCTTAACTTCTAATCCAGCAATTTTACCGGCGTCCTTGGTTGCTTGGCGCTGTGAATCGTCAAAGTAAGCTGGCACCGTAATCACTGCTTCCGTCACTTTTTCACCCAAGAAAGCTTCGGCGTCAGCCTTGATTTTACTAAGAATCATTGCTGAAACTTCTTCTGGTGTATATTCCTTATCACCCATCTCGACCGCCACACCAGTACCTTTTTTAACAATCTTGTACGGCATGATATCTAAGTCTTTTTGCACTTCCTTATCATCAAACTTACGACCAATCAAACGCTTAACACCGTAAATCGTGTTTTTTGGATTTGTTACGCGCTGACGCTGAGCAACTTGACCAACAAGTCGTTCACCCTTTTTATTAACCGCAACCACAGATGGCGTAGTACGATTACCTTCGGCGTTAGAAATTACCTCTGGTTTTCCAGCTAACATATACGCAAATGCGCTGTTGGTTGTACCAAGGTCAATACCAATAATTTTACCCATATGATTCCCCTTTCTGTTATGATCACATCTGGCCTATATCTTATATTCATTCTAGCACTCTTTCGTGGCGAGTGCCAACTATCTCAGTATAAATAATTAGCACTCTCATGTCAAGAGTGCTAATAGCTGTTTTTTACAATTTAATTGCCCGAACGACGATACGGCCAATAAGTTCCTGGCCTTGTCCAAAAATCTATTTCAGGCCTTCCCCAATCAACTTCCGCCCATTCGGTTTTTCGCCACGGAAAGTCTGATACATCAAATGTTCTAGAGCCATATTCTCCTTTTGGATCAAGTACTTTAAACAGCTCGCCAGTCTCCCACGGATCAGTACCAAAAACTGCCTTTTCTTGATAGCCGCATTCTGCATTAAATGCGTGACACCAAGCGTTTGTATCTGTAGCAACAAGACCATATTTCTTAGCAGCCTTAATTAATAGGCGCGTCATCGGGTTGTATGGCTGAGATGTATTAGGGTCATAATCAGGATCAACATCAGCAGATAATCTTGCCCATTGTCCGTGTCTTGGCGAGAAAGGTGCTTGATCTTCCGGAGCCTTGCCGTCTGATAATTGTGCTGGCCACGAAGGTTCTAATCCACGTGCAAAATTCGCCGTAGTAAATGCCAAGGCATGATCAATATAACCCCGACGTATTTCCGATATACCAATAAAGCCAAGCGAGTTGTGCATACAAACTACAGCAGAACCACCGCCCTGGCATTGCGTAGCATAATTTGTCTTAGCCAAATCAACCAAACCAGGTTTTGCCAGAGAAAATCCTCCAGTAGCAGCAGTCCAGTGTTTTGGTGTACCATCCCTTGCGGGTTCCACAAAAAAATACTCACGCATAATACCTGTAGCTATGTCATAAATCGCCATACCAAGGTCACCATTCTGAGCAGGTTTTGCAAAATGTGGCCAAGGAATTTTACCTAATAAATAATGCGATATTTCATCTGCAGTAATTCCGTAACCGCGACATTTATCCATATATTGATATTCACAACGAGGATGAGACGAATCAACCAAATAGGTCGCAATTGGTCTAGTACCTTGCGCGCTAGTATTTATACCAGTCTTTGCGCCAAACGCACCCTTACCCCATGGAGTTGGAGAATTGTCATCCATCCATTTTGCCATCGCGTCTGAGTTAGGAGCTAACGGCATATTACTGACGTCTCGCTGCCAAATTGTTCCTTTGCCTATATAATTTGGAGCATACATCGACTCCAAAACAGCTCCAGGAAATTTATCAGCGTCTACGGTTACCCATTCGCCATTTCGAAATATGCATGGCTCAGTTGCTAACCAGCGACCAGGGGTTGACTGCCAAACTCGCATTGTCATCTTATATAACCCCCAACACCTTAATGCTACCTATACGTAGAACACCACCAGGTGATGACCACATAAGAAACTTGATCCTATCTCCCCAAGAAGTCGTATCGTGAGTACCATCATATGCCACAGAGGTCCCCGTAGGTGACGTTACGCTAATTATGCGACCCTTACGACGAATCTTCCAGACGCCAATAGCAGATGCATCTCTCCTAAAAATTCCGCCTGGTATAGGACGAACATGTATTTGAGTTCCATCTATAAAAAATTGAATTTCTGGACCACCGCCACCACTACTGGTAGTCGTCATATTCAACGCGAATCCTGATCCACGAGAAGTTGGCCACTCTTTAACGTCGATATCTATTTCAACGTCGTCTGTTAGTGGCTCAATAATTTGAAGCAAATGAGAGTTGGAATTGCTACGGATCTCATTATTGCCCGCTAAAGCTGAAACGGCCGTATAGCCTTCTGGTGCACACCAACGTATTCGACGAGCACCAACGATAGGAAACTCACGACCGTAACGTACACGATGCACGGTAGGCGCACTTGCCGGAACTAAAGATTCACCAGCTGTACCACGAAAATCATCAGCCGAAAGCAACTGAAGATTTGTTGGCTTACCGTACACTCTCGTCCAGGTTGCATCGCCAATTGATAAATATCCCGGTAGCGCTTCAGCTGTAATTGTTACCGTGCGCTCACCACTGCCAGGCACCGAAACCCGGCCACTTATAATATCTTGCCCCATTTTATAACGGAGGCCGACCATACTAGGGACAGTAACTGTATTGTCGGCTATGGAAAAGACGGTGGACTGGCACTAACCGGTATAGGCTGAGACATGCCTGAATCTCGAGCCCAAATAACCGGCACACCATACTTAGTCGTTTCTGTCGGGGGAGTAGATCCGTATTCTATCCAATATCCCTGAGCTTGAGCCTGCATCTGAGGAGTCCATTGCGTAGTTCCACCACCGCCTCCTCCAGTAGGAATTGCATTAATTTTTGCAACAAGCGGTGACGCCAACTTATCTTCAGTAATTGCCGCATTTTGAATAGCATCTTTTCCAACAGTGGACGGCTTCAAATCTCCAGATTCTGTGTGAATTTGTCGCAAATATTCATTTAATATTATGCCCCAATTTCCATCGTCGCCACCAGGCTGCGGTAACCTTGCCATCTTATCCTCCCCGTATGCAAACTAACCTTTAGCTTTTATCTTATAATATACAATTACTGTAAAAATTGCAAAATATTATCAAATTACATGCCGCCATAACGACTTGCACCATACGCAGAAGTTTTAGCAATAGCAACCTGACGAGGCTGCTTTTGCTGATACATAAAATCGACTATCGATCGCACAATCGTTCCGCCGCCCATAACAAATAGTCCTGCAATTCCAACATTTTTTAGAAATTCCCGACGATCCATCGGTTTCTCTAATAATTCGTTAACTTGAATTGGTGTGTTCATAGTTTCCTCTTTTTTTGTTTTTTCTATTGTTGTGGTAAATTATATCACCACATATTTAAGTATGCAAATATATTTTACACAAGCTTTACAGATCTAGAAGGAACAGATACCGAAACAGACCGAGATGGTATAGAAAATCCATCTACCGATCGAGACAAAGATCTTCTTATCGGTACAGGTTTTGAGGCTGTTTTTTTCGGAATAACCTTCTTATTTGCTACTGGAGATGGTTTTTCTGTCTTTATTGTCACAAATCCATCAAGTGAGCGACGACTAACCAATGTGTGATTTGATGATGGCTTTTTCACTAGAATTGGTGTATCTGGTTCGGGACAAACAGGCACTTTCTTTGCTTCCATAGGACGCGGTTTGACCTCTTTTGCAGTATGATTTGCCGACTCATTATCTACGGCGACCGAACGAGTCAACAAGCCGTCTTTCGATTTTTTATCTGCTCGCTTACGGTTTTTCAATAGGATAATTACTATACCCACTTGATACATCACAATCATCGGGGCCGCTAATAGCAATTGATTTACAGCATCTGGAGTTGGAGAGATAACTGCAGCAAACACTACAGACCAAAGAATAACATGCCGCTGGCCAGACATTAGCATCCGCGGAGTCATTGGCTTTATGCGATTTATGATTGTCATAAATAACGGCAATTGAAATAACAATGCCCCGGCTAACAAGTATGTCATCACAAACGAAAGATACGACTCAACCGTCAGCATAGGGCTGATGTTTTTCAAGTCAAAACTAGTCAAGAATTGGATGGCTGCCGGCAACGCTAGAAAGTATGAAAAAGCAACACCAATAGCTGCCAGAAATAAAGAACTTAGGGAATATCCAAGCACTCCTCGTAACGTCGTTTTCTCGACCGCAGGCATAACAAAGCGATATATATGATATAGCGCAACAGGTAGCGCCCCAATCATTGCAGCATAAATGCACACTTGTACGGCAAAATTAAAAGCACCCCCTGGCGTTAAATACACCAAAGATAGATTATTTCCAAGCGGCTTAAGTAATAACGCTACAATTTTATCGAAAAATGGATACACCGCCGCACCAGTTGCTAAAAAAGCAAGCGCAACAATAGCAAGTCGCCATTGCAACTCTCGGATATGATCCATAAATACTGGCGATGAACCAGAAACTTGCGACGAATTACTTGTCTTTCGCTTCGCCAGATTGCGATGCACTACTCTTTTCATCATCCTCCTTGAACGCTGTCTTTAGCTCTCTTGCTGATGAACCGATACTTCGCGCCAACTCGGGCAATCTTTTTGCACCAAACAATATAAGTAAAATAACTAGTATTACAACCAGCTCCGGAACGCCAATCTGTGGCATAACACATCCCCCTTGTTTTTATAGTATTACTCCTCTATTATAGTAGTAATGCTTATAAAATCAATAGAGTCATGATGAGTAATCGAATTATATTTCACAATTTTTCTGCCACTTATAACTGTAGTAGCTACGGCGCAGGCAGCTACACTAACGGCCAACCATGTACTACTACTGGTCACCAAGAAAGTCATCAAGGAAGTAGTACTTCATACCAGACCGTTACACAATCTGGTAATCTTCTCGAAAACACCGGAGAATCTTTATTTATAGGTCTTGCAATCGGCATATCTCTGATCGTTATTGCAATTATTCTATTGATAAATAAAAAGCGCCACTCCAAAAACAAGTAGCGCACTTATTTCATTATAAATGTCTATTACTGACGAGTGACTTTTACCATTGCGTCGCGAATAACTGAGCCGTTCAAAGTATAGCCAGCGCGAAGCTCCTCGGCAATAACTTCCTTATCGCCATCCGTCGATTCGTCAAATTGAACAGCCTGATGGAATTCAGGATTAAACAAAGTTCCGGATTTGGCGTCAATTTTTTCCAAACCAATCTCCTTCAACTGCTTGTCAAGCTGCTTGCTCAGACCAGCCACACCCTTAACCCACGCATTATCTTGAATCTCCTCTGGGACGTTAGCAACAGCTCGCTCAATTGTATCAATAACTGGCAATAATTTCATCACCGACTTAGTCTGACCCATTTGATGCGCTGACTGTTTTTCTGCCTCCACGCGCTTACGATAATTCTCAAAATCCGCTCGAGTCCGCTGCAGATCCGACGTCAGCTCAGCAATTTCTTTCTCTAAATCTTCAGCTTTTTTATTCTTCGTCATTTTTCCTCCTTTTAGCCACTATAAGACTTCTTCCAGCATCGCGCCCGTACGACGCACCAGCTCCATCGTTCGACGATAATTCTGTCGCGTCGGACCAATCACACCGATGTAATTATCGCCACCAGACGATGACTTAAATTTACTTATAATCAACGTAGCACCACTGCTTTTGCCAATTGGATTTTCGCTACCAATAAACACATTTAGCGGTTCGTCCGGTGCCGCTTCGCGCAGCCACGGCTCGATATTGTCAATCAATTTAGCAACCGCCTGAATGTGATCGCCATCGCCAAACTCTGGTTGACTGAATAACTGAGTCATTCCGTTCATATACAAACTCGAACCAAATGACGCAAAACCAAAATTGCCAGTCATTTCCACCAAACCATCAACCGCTCGGCGAATCGCTTTGTCTGAAGTATCAACATTTGAATTGACGTGCGCTTCAATTGCCTTCGTGCTGCTATCAATACCGCTCGGCAATTCCGTCATTTGCGCTGCCGTGATTCCATTGACATAAAAACGATATCCCTTGTCTGTCGGAATTCGACCTGCGCTCGTGTGGGGCGCCTCAATAAATCCCATCTCCTCAAGCTTTGCCATTTCACTGCGAATCGTGGCACTGCTCACGCCAAACAGTTTGGCTAGCGTTACACTACCAACTGGCGCCGCAATTTCAGCGTATTGCTCAATAATAGCGACAAGGATTGCTTGTTGACGTTCGGTCATAGTCCAATTATATCGCAAATCTAGCACTCATACAAGCAGAGTGCCAAGCCTTATCGTCTTTCCGTAAAGTAGCGCGCTGCATCCGAAGAGAACAACATCATGATCATAATATGCACGCCAATTGAGATCAAAAGCAGCATAATCGACGCATTAATTCGCCCAATTGTCACGGATAAAGATTCGGTGACAATGGCTAGTGTCGCCACAGAAAGTAGCGAGATTCGCGCCCGATTACTTCCTCGAAGTAGCAGCCCAACCAGCACAATTTCCGCCACAACCAACAGCACATTAAAGCCAGCCATCATTGACAACATAGTATTCGCGGCATTTATATCAATTCCGTCAATATTCGCAACCTGCACCAAAGTCGTCGGCCAGCTAGAAAAGTCCACCAACATTTGCCCAATTGTGAACAACGACGCCAGAATCATTAGTCCGCCGCCAATTAAAATCTGCGGTGGTCGGCGACCCCAAAGCTCTTCCAGCAAAGTTTCGTGATTTCGCGGATGACGATCATAAATTGTGCCGTCCATAATCACTCCGATCCGCGTTGAAGCCGCAACATTATCTTCAGCCTTTATCCAACTGACTTCCAAAATCGGTAAATCGCCATCAGTGCGGATAGAGTCTCCAAGACCATTGCGCGAATGATAACCCGTTGAAAAATCCTTTAATATCGTCACTCTAACATTTTTATTGTTACTTTTAACCGACTCAATAATATAATCTCGTTCAATATCAATATTCTCGTCAATTTTATGCGTGAACTGAAAAGTAAACAGAGAAAAGCCAACACTCTTATCATATGTACCAGCCGCCAACCAATCAACTCGATGACCACCAGGAAGAAGCCAGCCAGTTGGGCAGCGCCAAAACCTAACGTGATGACGACGCCTTGGGTTGCCGTCAACCTCTTGTTGATAAGCAAAGTCTTGCCGCCTACCAAACAAAAACGCTGGCGACACCGGTGCATTTGGATAGCTACGACCACTCAGTACCGTAAGCACCATTTTCCAAGCTGACCTTGGAGTTATGTCATCCGCTAGAACCCAGCCAGCCTCAGTCATTGCTTTATGGAGCTTTTCTTCCGAGCCGCGCACACTCAAATTGACAGGGTCGCTTAATACTCCGTCCGCTGTTCGCGTCCTGCCAATAAAATAGTTCGGCACGTACATATTGCTCAAAATTCGATGGAGCCTAGGCAACGCCAAATACGCCACAATTATCCACACAACAAAGAACAAGCCAACCAGCCACCAGCCGCCCGTCGCCCAACCTTCTCTAAGTACCAACCACGCCAACCAAAACGACGCCAAACCTGCAAAGATAAAAAAGGATTGGTCTAACAATGTAGTCAAGGTCTTCGAGGAACGATCTTGCCTGGCTGCTATTTTTTTTGGAGTTTTTACTGAACTCATAGATTAATTATATCATTGAGGAGATTTCGAGCCACCAAACGCGCCTCGTCATCTTGACGCTTAAACACGTCGCCGCGCAAAATAATTTCCTCGGTCACTCGAATTGCTCGCTCCAAATCGTCATTAATAATCACGTGATAATACGGAACTTCAAGCGCGTAAGCCAACTCTTTTATCGCCGAGGCATGACGCTTTGGCCACTCCGCTTGAAAATCTTCTTCAGTCGCGTAACGCTTTTTTAATCGCTCAATCCAAGTTTGACTATTTGGCGGCACAATGAAAATCGCAATGCTATCTGGCGCCAGTCGCTCATATTCCTCCACGCCCTGAACGTCAATGTCGGTAATTGCTACGCGGTTCTGATCATGCGCTAATTTTAGCTCAGCCACCGATGTCCCATAAACTGTACCGTGGACAAACTTCGCCTCGATAAATTCATTATTTTGTAGCATATTTTCGGCAGTTTGCGAATCAATAAAATGATAGTCAATTCCATCTTGCTCGGCACATCCGTTATTTGTGCGTGGCGCGCGCGTAGTATGAGAAACAATATCGCGAAACTCTGGCGACTTCAGTAATTGTTTTTTTATCGTGTCTTTGCCCGCACCAGAAATTCCCGCAAGCAGCGCAATTTTCGTACTTTTGACCAACTCAATTGTCGATTCAGTTGGCTGATAATTTGTAATAAGATCTTCAATACTTGGCATAATATTTACCTATAATAACTCATCAAGTACAGATTGCCAATTGGGAAATTCAGAACTTCCAAAACGAATAAGCCGACCAGAAAACTCGCCCGCGCCATTCGCCGTCCGATCGTCAATCAAAATATCGCCTCGACTCAAATTCTTTGCTGACGAAAAAATAACCTTACGGAAGAAAACATTATCCGAACCTTCGCCGCCAAAATACTTTTTCACCCACGCCAACTTATC
>ERZ772909.919-NODE-919-length-17205-cov-3.160408_pt1 | contig 17205 bp, 13 predicted proteins | sample MGYA00511137_ERZ772909 | MGnify/ENA primary metagenome ERZ772909 (study PRJEB29015, sample SAMEA2738095) | human oral metagenome | biome: human oral; feature: human-associated habitat; material: saliva | place: China | collected 2270 ... | reverse complement strand
TTCATAAGAAGAGCCATTGCGCCTTCACAACCAAGTTGATGCACATACACCGGCTCACCCTTTAGATTTGGACCGATGACGATGCGACCAAAACGCGCTTTTAAGTCTTCTAAATCTTTAGCCAAACACAAAATTGCCATAATTTCAGAAGCAACAGTAATTTCAAAGAATAAGGCAAAGAGTATGATGATAATAAATTATGATACTACAAGTAGCTATTATGTGTTGACTTGGGAAAAAGATACAATAAATGGACAATGGAAAATTTTAGATGTAGCAGAAAAAAAGTAAGAAGGGAGAAAAAAACAAAATGTTAATAACATTATTATTAATTATTGTTTTCTCTTTACTAGCTTTTTTCATTGCTTATTTCTTAGGGACTTCAATATACAAAAAAAAGTATGGAGAACTTAGCGAATTAGACTTAAGAATAGTGGATGCGAATAGAAAGTTAGAAGCATCAAGAAAAGACGCAGAAAGAGAAATAGAAACATTTAAAAAAGAAGAGACTTTAAAATTAAAAGAAACATTACTTAATGAAAAAAAAGTAGCTGATGAAGAAATACAAAAAATGAAAGCAGAGATTGTTTCGAAAGAAGAAAGAATCATAAAAAAAGAAGAATCGCTTGAAAATAAAATTGAAAGAATTGAAGAAAAAGAGTCAAAACTTGAAAAACAAAAAGAAAAATTAATAAGAAAAGAAAATGAGTTACAGGAAATAATCCAAAAAGAACAATCTGAACTTGAGAGAATTTCAGAATTAACAAGAGAAGATGCACAAAAAATAATTTTAACAAAGTTAGAAAATGAGTTAGATCATGATAAAGCGGTATTAATTAGAGATTATGAATATAATTTAGATAGAGAAAAAGATAGAATTGCAAAAAGAATAATTTCAACAGCAATAGGGAAAGCTGCTTCGGATTATGTTGTAGATTCTACTATATCTGTTGTTCAATTACCTAGTGAAGAAATGAAAGGAAGAATAATAGGGAGAGAAGGAAGAAATATAAGAGCTATAGAGGCAGCAACAGGAGTTGATTTAATAATAGATGATACACCTGAAGCAGTAGTTTTATCTTCATTTGATGGAGTTAGAAGAGAAATTGCTAGAATTGCATTAGAGAAATTGATTGGAGATGGAAGAATACATCCAACTAAAATTGAAGAAGTAGTTGAAAAAGCTCAAGAAGAAGTAGAAGAAAGTATTTTAGATGCGGCAGAACATGCAATATTAGAAGTTGGAATTCCAACATTACCTAGAGAAGTGTTAAAAGTGTTAGGGAAATTAAAATTCAGAACATCTTTTGGACAAAATATTTTGCAGCATTCAATCGAAGTAGCACATATTGCGGCAGCATTAGCGGCTGAAGTGGGTGCAAATGTTGATGCAGCCAAAAGAGGAGCATTATTACATGATATAGGTAAAGCGTTTTCTCATGAACAAGAAGGTTCACACGCTATAAATGGTGCTGAATTTTTAAGAAAATTTTCAAGAGAAAGCGAAATAGTTATAAATGCAGTCGAAGCACACCATGATGAAGTAGAACAATTAAGTGTTGAAGCAGTTTTAGTTCAAGCGGCTGACTCAATTTCAGCGTCAAGACCGGGAGCAAGAAGTGAAACATTATCAACTTATTTGAAGAGATTGGAACAGTTAGAAGAAATAGCAAATAGTCATGAAGGAATTGAAACTTCATATGCGATACAAGCAGGAAGAGAGTTAAGACTTATTGTTTATCCAGATAAAGTTGATGATGATAAAGCAGTAATATTATCAAGAGAAGTTGCGAAAGATATAGAAGAAAAAATGCAATATCCGGGGCAAATTAAAGTTACAGTTATTAGAGAAACTAGAGCTGTAGAGTTTGCAAAATAATGTAATTGAGTATAGAGAATAATAAATTTTTTAAGAAAAGTTTTGAAGAAAAAACTTGAAAAAATGATGGAATTATGATACTATAATAACAAGAAGATAACAGACTGAAAAGAGTGGGTTGCAATATCCACTCTTTCAATTTTAAATAAGAGGTGAAAAATGGAAGTTATTTTACAAAAGATTGAAGAAAGTATTGAAAATCACTTAAAAGAACTTCAATTAGAATTATCTGATATTGAGTATGTTCAAGAAGGAGGCTATAATTACTTACGAGTGTATGTGGAAAAAGAAGAAGGAAATACAAATTTAGATGATTGTATAGAATTAAGTCAAAAAATTGACGGAATTGTAGATGAACTAATAAAAGATAAATTTTTCTTAGAAGTTTCAACACCGGGACTTGAAAGAAAGCTAAAAAAAGCTAAAGATTTTATACGATTTATTGGAGAAAATGTAAAAGTGTATTCTAAAATTCAAATTGAAAGTAAGAAAACATTTGAAGGTAAATTGGAAAATTTTGAAAATGAAACAATTTATATTAATGATATAAAATTAAATAAAATAATAGAAATACCGTTAAATAAATTAAAAAAAGCAAATATTGTATATAAAATGCCGACTGGAGCATTGAATAGTGAGGAGGAATAATGAAAGCTAAGGATCAAAGAATCTTTTTAGAAGCTTTGGATGAATTGGAAAGAGAAAAAGGGATAATAAAAGAGGAATTATTGGAAGCAGTTGAAACAGCGTTATTAGCGGCGTATAAAAAAAATTATGGTGAAAAAGATAATGCGGTAGTCACTATTAATAGAAATAATGGAGATGTAAAAGTTTTTTCAAGAAAATTAGTAGTTGAAAATGTGAAAAATTTAGATGAAGAAATTAGTTTGGAAGATGCGTTATCTTTGAAAAAAAGATCAAAATTAGGAGATGTAATTGAATTAGAGATAAATGCTGAAAACTTTAAGAGAAATGCAATTCAAAATGCAAAACAAATAGTTGTTCAAAAAGTTAGGGAATGTGAAAAGAAAAATATCTTTAATAAATTTAAAGAAATTGAAAATTCAATTATTACAGCTAATGTGAGAAAAACTGATGAAAAAGGAAATTTATATGTTGAAATAAATGGGCTTGAATCAATTGTTCCTGAAAAAGAATTGTCAGAAGTTGATAAATTTGTTCAAGGAGATAGAATAAAACTGTTTGTTGGACAGGTGGAAGAATCAACGAAATATACAAAAAGCTTTTTATCAAGAAAAAGTCCAGAATTATTAAGACACTTATTAAAATTGGAAATTCCAGAAATTGAAGATGGAATAATAGAAATTAAAAATATCTCTAGAGAAGCAGGAAGTAGAGCAAAAGTTGCAGTTTATTCATCTGATGTAAATTTAGATGTTAAAGGAGCTTGTATCGGTAAAAATGGAATGAGAATCCAAAGTATTATAGATGAATTAAGAGGAGAAAAAATTGATATAGTATTATGGGATGAAGATATAAGATATTATGTAAAAAATGCTTTAAATCCAGCAGAAGTTGCATCAGTAGCAATTATTGAGAATGAAGAAAATGAACAAATTGCAAGAGTTGAAGTAGATGAAAAACAATTATCACTAGCTATTGGTAAAAAAGGGCAAAATTCAAGATTAGCAGCAAGATTGTGTGGAATAAAAATTGATATACATACAATTAAAACGGATGAAAAAAAAGAAGAATTAATTGATTCTATTGTAGATAATAAAGATACAGAAAAAGTAGAAGATATACAAACAGAATTAGAAAGTGAATAATAATTTATGCCTGAAAGAACATGTGTTTGTTGTAGAAAAAAAGAAGAAAAAAAAAATTTAATAAGAATATCACAAATTAACGAAAAATATATTTTTGATGAAAAAATGAAAATACAAAATAGAGGTTTTTATATTTGTGGAAATGCTATTTGTGTTGAAAAATTATCAAAACATAAAAAATATAATATTGAATTAACTGAGTTAATGAAAATAATGAAAAAAATTGAGAATAGAAAAAAAAATATACTAGATATAATAAAACCAATGAAAAATTCAAAATTTTTTGTATTTGGGGTAGAAGATAATCTTGATTTGATGAAAAAAAGTAAAGTAAAATTAATTATATTACCGAAAGATATAAAAGAAAAATATATTACTGAATTTAAAAAAATAAGTGAAGAGAATAAAATTTCAATAATCTTTATTAAAAATAAAAAAAGTTTACTTGAAATATTTGATAGAGATGTAAATGTTATAGGAATATATGATAAAAAAGTAGTACGAGGAATATTAAATAAAGTGGAGGTGACTGATGAAGATATACGATTTAGCTAAAGAATACGGGATGAAAAGTACCGAGTTATTAAAAATAGTTAATGAAGCGGGAATTGAGAAAAAATCACATTTAAACACATTAACAGAAAAAGAAGTATTAATTGTAAAATCAAAAGTCAATAGTAAATTAAATAATAACAATAATAAAGCTGAAGTGGCAGAATCTAAAGGAGAGAAAAAAGTAGTGACTGCAAAAAAAGAAGAACATATTGTGAAAGAGAAAGTTGTATTTGAAAATAAAAGGAATTCTCATGATAATAGAGTAAATAGAAACGATAATAAAAATAATGATAAAAAAAATTATCACAAAGAGAATAAAGATAGAAACGATAATGGAGAAAGAAGAAACTTCAATAAAGACGGTCAAAGAAACGAAAGAAGAGATTTCAATAAAGATAGAAATGATAATGGAGAAAGAAGAAACTTCAATAGAGACGGTCAAAGAAATGAAAGAAGAGATTTCAATAAAGATAGAAACGATAATGGAGAAAGAAGAACTTTCAATAGAGACGGTCAAAGAAATGATAGAAGAGATTTCAGCAAAGATAGAAATGATAATGGAGAAAGAAGAACTTTCAATAGAGACGGTCAAAGAAACGAAAGAAGAGATTTCAATAAAGATAGAAATGATAGAAAAGATTTTAATAAAGATAGAAATAACAATGGAGAAAGAAGAAACTTCAACAAAGATGGGAAGGATAAGGACTTTTCTTCAAGAGATAATAGAAACTTTGTTAGAAGAGATAACAAACCTAAAAACAATGAAGATGAAATAGCATCAGTTGTTACTCCATCAAGTGAAAAACCAAAAGCATCAAACAAAGGAAATAGAACTAAGTTCGATAAGAAAAAATACGAAAAAGAGAAAAAACAAAAAGAAGAAGAGAAAAAATTAAGAGAACTTAGATCAGATTTTAGAAAAGATGATAAAAAGAAAAAAGGTAAGAAAAAAGAAGAGAAAAAAGTTAAAGATGAAATAGTTAGAATTGAAGGTGAAACTATTGGAATGATAACAATTTCAGAAGAAATTGCGATAAAAGATTTGGCTGAAAAATTAGGGATAAATGTTTCAGATGTTATTAAAAAATTCTTTATGCAAGGAAAAATTCTTACAGCAAATGCAATTTTATCATTTGAAGAAGCTGAAGAAGTTGCGATGGATTATGAAGTTATTGTAGAAAAAGAAGAAGTAGTTGAAGTGAGTTATGGAGAAAAATATCATTTAGAATTTGAAGACAAGGAACAAGATTTAGAATTGAGAGCTCCGGTAATAACAATAATGGGTCACGTTGATCATGGTAAAACTTCATTACTTGATGCTTTAAGACAAACAAATGTAACTGCTGGAGAAGCAGGAGGAATTACTCAAAAAATAGGAGCTTATCAAGTTAATTGGCAAGGTCAAAAAATAACATTTATAGATACTCCTGGACACGAAGCATTTACAGAGATGAGGGCAAGAGGTGCTAATATAACAGATATTTCTATATTAATCGTTGCTGCGGATGATGGTGTTAAACCACAAACAGTTGAAGCAATTTCACATGCGAAAGAAGCAGGTGTACCAATAATAGTCGCAATAAATAAAATTGATAAACCAGGTGCTGATCCTATGAGAGTGCGAACTGAATTGACAGAATATGGTTTAATGGCTCCAGATTGGGGTGGAGATACTGAATTTGTAGAAATTTCAGCAAAACAAAGAATTAATTTAGAAGAATTACTAGAAACAATATTAGTTACTGCAGAATTATTAGAGCTTAAAGCAAATCCTAAGAAAAGAGTTAAAGCTGTAGTTATTGAATCAAGATTAGATCCTAAAATGGGAGCAGTTGCAGATATACTAGTTCAAGAAGGAGAGCTTGAAATTGGAGATATATTTGTTGCTGGTGAAACTTATGGTAGAGTTAGATCAATGGTTGATGATAGAGGAAATAAAATAGAAAAAGCAGGATTAGCTCAACCAGTTGAAATTACAGGATTTAGTATAGTTCCAAATGCAGGAGATGTACTTTATGGAGTAAATAATGATAAACAAGCTAAAAAAATAGCAGAAGATTATGCTAATGAGAAAAAAGCTAGTGAACAGAATAAGAAAAAACATATTTCATTAGAGAGTTTATCACAAGAATTAGATGAACAACAATTAAAAGAATTGAAATGTATTATAAGAGCTGACTCGAAAGGATCGGTGGAAGCATTAAAAGAATCATTAGCTAAATTGAATAATGAAAAAGTGGTAATTAATATAATTCAAGCAAGTGCCGGAGCTGTAACAGAAGGAGATGTTAAATTAGCAGAAGCATCTAATGCGTTAATTATTGCATTTAATGTTAGACCAACAACGCCAGCAATTAATGAAGCTGAAAAAACTGGAGTAGAAATTAGAAACTATAATGTAATTTATCATTTAACAGAAGAAATTGAGAAAGCAATGACTGGAATGTTAGATCCTGAATTTAAAGAAGTATATTTAGGAAGAATGGAATTAAAACAAGTATTTAAAATCACAAATGTTGGTAATATTGCCGGAGCTTTAGTAGTTGATGGTAAAGTTACAAAAGCATCAAAAATTAGAGTATTAAGAGATGGAATCATAGTGTTTGATGGTGAATTAGCGTCGCTTAAGAGATTTAAAGATGATGCAAAAGAAGTAGTTATGGGTCAAGAATGTGGAATGGGAATTAAAGACTTTAATGATATTAAAGAAGGAGATATCATTGAATCATATATTATGGAAGAAATACCAAGATAATTTGATTATTTAACAAGATAAAATAATTAAATATGAGGTGAGAAAAATGAATGATAGAAGAAAAAAAGGATTAGAAAAAGAAATTTCAAGAATAATTGGAATGACTTTATTAACAGATGTAAAAAATGAAAAAATAAAAAATTTAGTTTCAATTCATAAAGTAGAAATGACAAATGATGGTAGATATTTAGATTTAACATTTTCAATTTTAGATCTTAAAAATAATATAAACAAAGAAAAATTATTTGAAGAATTATCAAAATTAAAAGGTTTTTTTAGAAAAGTAATAGGTTTACAATTATCAATAAGATTTGTACCGGAGGTAAGAATTCATTTGGATGATAGTGTGGAATACGGGATTAAAATTACATCAATATTAAATGAAATCAAACAAAAGGATAGTGAATAGTTCGTGAAATGGGAACAAAAAAACTATAATTATAAATATTTAAGTAAAAAAGCGTATGAATTTAAAGAAAATAGATTAATAACAAGTTTATTATTAAATAGAAATATAACTACAAAAAAAGAAGTAGATAAATTTTTAAATTCAAATAAGGAGGATTTTCATGATCCTTTCTTATTTGAAGATATGAATAAAGTTGTAGACAGAATACTTAAAGCAAAAGAAAAAAATGAAAAAATTACGATTTATGGTGATTATGATGTAGATGGAATTTCTGCTACTGCATATTTAGTCATAGTGTTACGAAAATTGGGATTGTGGGTAGATTATTACACGCCTAGCAGATCACATGAAGGAACTGCAATAACATCAAAAATGATTGAAGTTTTAGAAAAAAGAGGAACTAAGTTATTTATAACAGTAGATACTTCAATAGCGACAAGAGAAGAAGTTTTGATGTTAAAAAAAATAGGGTTAGATATAATTATAACAGATCATCATCATGAAAATGAAAAAATTAAGGAATTTAATATACCTACAATAAATCCAAAAATAAGCAAAAAATATCCAAATAAAAACTTAGCAGGAGTAGGTGTCGCCTTTAAATTAGCGTGTGCTGTTTATCAAAAAGCTGGAATAAGTGAGAAAATTTTATTTGATTATTTAGATATTGTAATGATTGGTACAGTGGCAGATGTTGTGCCGATGGTTGATGAAAATAGAATAATCATAAAAAAAGGTCTTGTTAATTTACAAAAATCTAAAATAAAAGGGATGCGGTATATTTTAAACTATTTGAAAATAAACTCTAAAAATATAACAACAAATGAGATTGGATTTTATATAGCTCCTATTTTTAATGCTTTAGGTCGTATTGATAAATCAAGAACAGTTGTAGAATTTTTTATTCAAGAAGATGATTATAGACTATTTTCAATAATTGAAGATATGAAAAAAGCTAATAAAGTAAGACGATATTTAGAAATGGAAATATATAATGAAATAGAAGAAAAAATTCAAAAATTAAAAAATCCAAAATATATTTTTATGAAGAGTAGAGTTTGGCATTCGGGAGTAATTGGTGTAGTTTGTTCTAGAATTTCAATGAAATATAATATTCCGGTTATATTAATATCAATTAAAAATGGATTGGGTAAAGCTTCATGTAGAAGTATTGATGGACTTAATATTTTTGAAATATTAAAAGAAACATCGCATAAATTTGAACGATTTGGAGGTCATGATTTAGCTGCAGGATTTTTAATAGCAGAAAATCAATTAAAAGATGTTGAAAATTTTTTGAAAAGAAAATTAAGCGAAGCTAATAAAAAAACAGAGGAAAAAGTATTATCTATTGATACAGATTTGAGTATAGAACAAATAAATAAAAATAAATTATTAGATATTAATAAATTGGCACCATTTGGACTTGATAATCAAGAACCAAATTTTATGGATAAAGGAATAAAATTTATAAGTTTTCAAAAATTTGGTGTAAATAATAGGCATTTTAAAGGGTTTATTAAAAAAAATGATAGAATAATATCAGTGATTGGTTATAATTTAGGTCAAAAATTAAAAGTAAAAAATATTCATAAAACATTTGAAATAGTTTATACACCTGTATTTAAGTCGGGTAGAAGTGATTTGTATATAGAATTAAAAATTAAAGATTTTAAATAAATTGAGTTTGAAAAAAATATATATTAGTGATATAATGTATAAAAATTGTATATAAAAAATTTAGGAGGAATATAATAAAATGACAACAGTAAAAAAATTAAACGAAACAACATATGAAGTAACAGCAGTATTAAATGGAGAAGAATTTGCAAGCATGAAAAAACATGTTTTAACTCACTTTAAAGATGCTAAAGTTGATGGATTTAGACCAGGAAAAGTACCTGCATCAGTTATAGAAAAAACATTTAAAAATGAAATTAACGAACAAATTTTAAATCATTTAATTTCAGATGTATATAGAAAAGCAGTAACTGAAAACAATTTAAGACCAATAGCTGATATTAAATTAGAAAAATTTGATGTTAAAGAAGATTCAGCTGAAGTAACTTTCACTATTCCAGTATTACCTGAAATTAAATTAGGAGAATATAAAGGTGTTAAAGTTGAAAGAGAAACAGTAAATGTTACTGAAGAAAAAGTAAATGAAGAATTAGAAAGCTTAAGAAAAAGAGCAGGTAAATTAAAAGAAACAGAAGCTGGAACTAAAGCAGAATTAAATGATACTGCAAATATTGATTTTGAAGGATTTATAGATGGAGAAGCATTTGATGGAGGGAAAGCAGAAGGATTTGATTTAACATTAGGTTCAGGAAGTTTTATTGATAATTTTGAAGATCAAATAGTAGGACATGTGGCAGGAGATGAATTTGATGTGAATGTTTCGTTCCCTGAAAATTATGGAGCAGCTAATTTAGCAGGTAAACCAGCATTATTTAAAGTAAAATTAAATACAGTTAAAAGAACTGAGGAAGCTAAATTAGACGATGAATTAGCTAAAGAATTAGGACATGAAACATTAGAAGAATTAACAGTTAAAACTAAAGAGAATTTAGAGAAAAGAGAAGAAACAAGAATTTCAAATGATTTAAGAAATAAAGTTGTAGAGGCTGTATTAGAAACAACTAAAATAGAAGTACCTTCAGCTTTAATTGATAGAGAAGTTGAAAATCAAATTAATAGATTTGCACAACAAATGCAAATGCAAGGAATTTCATTAGCACAATACTTTGAAATGACAGGACAAACAATTGAAGCAATGAAAGAACAAATGAGAGAAGGTGCAGAAAAAGCAGTTAAAACAGACTTAATCTTAAGCGAAATTGCAAAAGTTGAAAAAATTGAAGTAACAGAAGAAGAAGTGAATAATGAAATCGAAATGATGGCAGCAATGTATGGAATGGATAAAGATACGATAATAGCGGATATTAAAAAAGCCGGTAACTATGAAGCGTTTATAGATAATACTAAATTCCAAATAGAAAATAGAAAAACAATAGAATTTTTAGTGGAAAACGCTAAATAATAAAATATAGGAGGGTTAAGATGTATAGTCCAATAGTTATAGAAAATGATGGTCGTGGAGAAAGAAGTTATGATATTTATTCTAGACTTTTGAAAGATAGAATAATATTTGTTAGTGGTGAAGTTGAAGATAATATGGCAAATGCAATTGTAGCACAATTATTATTTTTAGATGCACAAGATAAAGAGAAAGATATTGTAATGTATATTAATAGTCCTGGAGGTGTAATTACTGCAGGACTTGCAATATATGATACAATGAAACATATAACGGCAGATGTTAGTACGATATGTGTAGGGCAAGCAGCTAGTATGGGTGCTGTTTTATTAAGTGCTGGAACAAAAGGTAAGAGATATTCTTTACCAAATTCAAGAATTATGATACATCAACCTTTAGGTGGAGCAAGAGGTCAAGCAACAGACATTCAAATTCAAGCAAAAGAAATCGAAAGAATGAAAGAATTGACAAGTAAAATACTATCTGAAGGAACAGGAAAAGCGATAGAAGAAATTTATAAAGATACCGAAAGAGATAATTTTATGTCGCCTGAGGAAGCAGTAAATTATGGATTAATAGATAAAGTTTTATAAAATGAGGTGAATTAAGTGGCTAAGAAAAAACAGCATAAATGTTCATTTTGTGGAAGTACTGAAGACGAAGTATTTAAATTGATAGCAAGTCCAGAGGGAGATACTTTTATTTGTGATCAATGTATAGAAGATTCTATGGCAATGTTAGAAGATGAAATAGATCAAGACAAAGTTTATGATAAAGATACAGAAATTGATTTGATTAAACCTAAAGAGATAAAAGAAAAATTGGATGAATATATAATTGGGCAAGAAAGAGCAAAAAAAGTTCTTTCTGTTGCCGTTTATAATCACTTTAAAAGAATTACACATAAAATGCAAAATGATAATAATGATGTTGAGTTACAAAAATCAAATGTGTTGTTAGTAGGACCTACAGGAAGTGGAAAAACATTATTAGCACAGACTTTAGCAAAAATATTGAATGTACCGTTAGCTATAGCAGATGCGACTACATTAACAGAAGCAGGATATGTTGGAGATGATGTAGAAAATGTACTGTTAAAATTGATTAAAGCAGCAGACTATGATATAGATGTAGCTGAACATGGAATAATTTATATAGATGAAATTGATAAAATTGCTAGGAAATCAGAAAATATGTCTATAACTAGAGATGTTTCTGGTGAAGGAGTACAACAAGCATTATTAAAAATAATTGAAGGTACGGTAGCAAGTGTTCCACCTCAAGGCGGACGTAAGCATCCAAACCAAGAAATGTTAGAAATAAACACAAAAGATATTTTATTTATAGTGGGTGGAGCTTTTGAAGGACTTGAAAGTAAAGTAAAAAATAGAGTTAATGAAAAAAAAATAGGATTTGGGCTAGAAGGTAAAAATGTTGAAAAATTAGATGATTTAACTTTATTTGAAAATGTGTTACCTGAAGATTTAGTAAAATTTGGTCTTATTCCAGAATTAATAGGAAGATTACCAATTATTACAGCTTTACATGGGTTAGATGAGAAAGCTATGATCAAAATATTAACAGAACCTAAAAATTCATTAGTTAAACAATATAAAAAATATTTTGAAATGGAGAATGTTGAGTTAGAGTTTGAATCTGAAGCAATAGAAGAAATAGCAAAATTAGCTTTAAAAAGAAAAATTGGAGCAAGAGGTTTAAGATCAATAATTGAAAATGTTATGACAGACCTTATGTATGAAATACCTTCTATGGACAAAGTATCTAAAGTTTTAATTACAAAAGAGACAATAGAAGATAAAGATAAAGTAATTATAAAGTAAAGAAAGGAATATGAATGTTAAAAAAACCGTTTATAGCAACTAGAGAATTAATAGTATTCCCAGGAGTTGTAACACCAATATTTATTGGTAGAGAAGCAAGTTTAAATAGTTTAAATGTAGCTTTAGAAAAGTTTGATAACAAATTAATACTTTCTAGTCAAAAAGATGCGGATATAGAAGACCCCTCATTACCTGAAGATGTTTATGAAGTTGGTGTGTTAGTACATGTAATTCAAAATGTAAAAATGCCTAATGGAACAGTAAAGGTGTTAGTTGAAGCAAAACATAGAGTAATAATAAATAAATTTGAAGAAACAAACGGTGTACAGTACGTAGATTATGAGGAAGTTTTTTCAAAACCTGTTGAAGAAAATATAGGTGAAGCTTTAAAAAGAAGAGTAATAGATGTATTTAAAGATTATGCTAAAATAACTCAAAAAGTTTCACAAGATGTAATTTTTAATATACAAGATATGAAAAATATAGATAGAACTTTTGATTTAATTTGTACTCATTTAGCTGTAGCGTTAAAATTAAAACAAGAATTGTTAGAAATTTTAGATATTGAAACTAGAGCATATAAAATTATAAGCGTTATTGAAAGAGAAATAGAAATTTTTAATCTTGAAAGAGAGATAGAGTTAAAAGTTAAAGAACAAATGAATGAAGTTCAAAAAAATTATTATTTAAGAGAAAAAATAAAAGCTATGAGAGAGGAAATGGGGGAAGACTTTAGCGTTGACGACGAAGTAGATGAACTTGATTATAAAATAGAAAAAGCTAAAATAACCAAGGAATTAAAAGAAAAATTAAAAAAAGAAGTAGGAAGAATGAAAAAAATGCCTGATTTTTCGGCAGAGTCAGGAGTTATTAGAAGTTATATTGAAACAGTATTAGAATTACCTTGGGGAAAATCTACAAAAGATGAAATAGATATATTAAAAGCTGAGAAAATTTTAAATGAAGATCATTATGGACTTGAAGAAGTAAAAAATAGAATTTTAGAATTTTTAGCAGTGAAAAAATTAAATAATTCATTAAAAGGGACAATAATTTGTTTAGTAGGCCCTCCAGGAGTAGGGAAAACATCACTTGCTTCTTCTATAGCTCGTTCGATGAACAGAAAATTTGTTAGAATAGCTTTAGGTGGTGTTAAAGATGAATCTGAAATAAGAGGACATCGAAGAACTTATGTTGGTTCAATGCCGGGAAGAATAATTAATGCAATAAAACAAGTAGGAGTAAATAATCCAGTGGTTTTATTTGATGAAATTGATAAGATGGCTTCAGATTTTAGAGGAGATCCAGCTTCAGCAATGTTAGAAGTATTAGATCCAGCACAAAATCATACATTTGAAGACCATTATATTGATCATCCATTTAATTTATCAAATGTATTCTTTATTTGTACAGCAAATGATTTAGGTGGAATACCTGGACCATTAAGAGATAGAATGGAAATTATTTATATTGATTCATACACTGAATTTGAGAAATTAAATATTGCAAAAAAATATTTAATACCTCAATCACAAGAAGAAAATGGATTAAAAGATTATAAAGTAACATTTACTGATAAAGTAATATTTAAAATAATAAATGAATATACGAGAGAAGCAGGAGTTAGAAATCTTAAAAGAGAAATTTCAAAAATGTTTAGAAAAATGGCAAGAGAAGTTTTAACAACTGAAACTAAAAAAATGTCAATAACGGATAAAAATATAAAAAAATATCTTGGAAATCCAAAAGTTAGAGAAGATAAAAAAGCAAGTAAAACTGGTAAATTAGGAGTAGTCAATGGACTTGCATGGACAGCAGTAGGAGGAACGATGTTAGAAGTTCAAGCTGTAAATATGGAAGGAAAAGGACGATTACAATTAACAGGGAAACTTGGAGATGTTATGCAAGAATCAGCAAAAGTAGCGTATTCATTTGTAAGACATGCACAAAATAAATTTGGAATAAAAGATAAATTTTATGAAAAAACGGATATTCATTTACATTTTCCGGAAGGTGCTACTCCAAAAGATGGACCATCTGCTGGAATAACAATCACAACAGCTTTAGTATCTGTTTTGGCAGATAAAAAAGTTAGGCAAGATGTAGCAATGACTGGAGAAATAACAATTACAGGAGAGGTTTTACCAATAGGTGGTGTAAAAGAAAAAGTTATTGCTGCTCATAGAGTAGGAATAAGAGATGTAGTTCTTCCTAATGAAAATAAAATGGATACAGAGGAATTGCCAAAAGAAATACTAGATGATATGACTTTTCATTTTGCAAAAACATACGATGATGTAAAAAAAGTTGTTTTTGTTGATAAAAAATAAATAAAATTAAGATAGTATATATCAATTATTATATTTTAATTTTAAAAATAATACATATAAGGATAGGAATTTTTCTTATCCTTTTAATATAACTATAATTTGAGATTTTATCAATATGAGAAAAATTATTATGTATATGTTATATAAATTAGAAGAAAGTTATATCCTCAAAAAAAAGATGAGTTTTCTCATCTTTTTTAATATTTTATTTAACTAGCATAATTGTAGGGACTATTGGTGTTCTATAACCGTATTTATGTCCCGGACTACTATTTCCAAGCCAATCATAAATAAATTTAATTTGATCATCATAATGTCTAACACATTTATGTGATTCAGAATAAGTACCTATCTTACTTGCTGTAATAGCTTTTCTTTGATTTATTGTAGCTTTTGGTTCAAAAACTGCAGGTATACTATGCATATAACCACCACCACTAAATCTAATTGCATTTTTTGCATCACCAATAACTTGTGTATGATCTTTATCACTTGTATATTGCATTACAGGTTTTGAATATGCTATTAAAAACGCACCATATGGTGTTGCATAAGATATTCCTGAATCTTTTCCTGTTGTTACAAATGATGAAGTTACCACATTCCAAGTGTTAGAATTTTCATTTTTTTCAACTATCATTTCATTTTGACTTGATCTATCAATATAAATAAATCTTGTCACTACACTTTTTATTCCACTGTCTTTTAAAAGTTTTTTAACGTTTTTATTAATATAAAATACACCATTATAGAAATCAATTTTAACTTTAATATATTTTGTTGTTTCATCTAAAATTGTCATAAGCGATCTATCTGGAATATTTATAAATTCTTTCATTTCAGGAGTTAAATATCCTTTTTCACTTTGATTTTCTCTATTTCCAAACTTATCTTTAAATTGTCCACTTCCTCCACCTAATGGAGTATAATCGTCTAAAACATATATTTTTTGATTATTATCTATTGCTTCTTTTATAAATTTATTTGTTTTTTCTATTTTTTTTATCATATCGTGCCAATCAAATGTTCTTTTAATTGCAATATTTGAATTAGCTGGTATATAGCCTAATTTTCCATCAAAATAAATTTCATACCAATCTGTGTTTCCTTTTGTTCCTGCTACAGTAATTTTCCCAACGACTTTATATTTGTTTGTATAAGTTGCTATTTTTAACACTTTTGAATTTACTTTTGGTTCTTGTTTAATACTTACTGTTGATTTTATAAACAGAAATTCATCCATATCTATAGGCGAATTTTTTTTATACTTATAATCAAATGTTAAATTATCTGGTCTATCTTTCAAATAATACTCTTTGTAATTATAAGGACCTTTTATTAATTTAGAAGTATTTGTTTTTGTTTGTTTAATTTCAGCAATATTTTTTTCATTCTCTATATTAACATATGAATCTTTCAAATTTTTTGCTTGATTATTTTGTTCTATACTTATTTCTTCTTTTTTTGAATACTCTTGAATTAAATTATTTACAAATGGATGAAATTCTGTTTCAAAAGTAGCTCTATCAAAAATTTTATCAATAGTTTCATATTTTTTACCATTTGTAATAGTAGGTGTAAATTTTACAATAACTTTATCATTATTTTCATAATATTGAACTTTTATTACATCTTTAACATTATCTTTATTGATATCTGCAAACAAATCTACAAATTCCCATCTAACTTTGTTAGTTTCATCTGCATAAATATTGTTTAAAAATAATAAAGAGAATAGAAGTAAGATATATTTCTTCTTTTTCATATATAAACTCTCCTTAGTTTTATTACTTATATTTTACCATACAGATATAATTTTTTCAATATATGAAGATATGAGAATATATTTTATTTTAATTCTTTTATTTTTCCTTCTTTATGCCATTTAGCAGCAATATACACAAATGGTGTATCCATTACAGAGATAAATATTTCTAAGAAATAAGTTGAAAAAGCGATAATAATTAATTCTTTAATTCCAATTCCAGGTGTTCCAGCAAAAGCTAATATTGTAAATAATGAATTATCAATTACTTGTCCAATAACTGTACTAAAATTATTTCTTATCCATATATCTTTATAATCAGGTTTCCATTTTCTAATTACTTGGTATGCCCAAACATCAAATAATTGTGATATAACAAATGCTGTTAAACTAGCTAATGTTACTCTTATTACTGACAATTCTAAGAAATTAGCTCCAAATATTGCGTTTAAATGTGGTTGGAACGTATCAATAGATGCTGGTGTAATTGTTACTGCCCATTTCATTACTATTGTTGTAAATACCATTGTTACAAATCCCATTGTTACTAGCTTTTTAGCAAATCTCTTACCTTCTATTTCAGATAAAATATCCGATATTAAAAATACTCCACCTAACGCAATGTTCCCCATTGTCGTCTCTACTCCAAATAAATGCATCATTTTTAAAACTTGAATATTTGCCAAAACTACAGATAATGGTACAAATAGTAATAATCCTACTTTTCCCCAATATCTATAAACTAATAAGATAAAAGTATAATTAAAAATTAAATATCCTAACCAAGATAATTCGTTAAATCCAATTTCTAAACCAAAAAAATTCATTTTTCCTCCTAATA
>ERZ772909.917-NODE-917-length-17223-cov-22.762582_pt1 | contig 17223 bp, 15 predicted proteins | sample MGYA00511137_ERZ772909 | MGnify/ENA primary metagenome ERZ772909 (study PRJEB29015, sample SAMEA2738095) | human oral metagenome | biome: human oral; feature: human-associated habitat; material: saliva | place: China | collected 2270 ... | reverse complement strand
AGAATCCAGCTTCGCAGCACCCGAATCCAAAGTCGAGACACCATCAGCAAGCTTCCCAGCACCCTCCGCCAACTGCTTCTGACCATCCAACATCTGAGACTGGCCATCAGCCAAGGAGGAGGTGCCATCCTTCAGCTTGAGGGCACCGTCGTTCACCGTGGCCGAGCCGTCCTTGAGCTGAACAATCGCATCGGCCAGCTTGACCGTGCCGGTGTTCACCTTCTCTGCGCCGCTGGCTGCCTCCCCCATCTTCGAGTGAATCGTGGTGAAGCTTGCCAGCAACGCATTCGCAGTGGCATTACCCACCTTCGACGCCACCGAATCACGCACCGATGTGCCCGCCTTCGTCACGATATTCGTCAGCACGTAGTTGTTCGCGTCATTCGTAATAATCTCAATACCGGCCGACTGGGGATCAATCGTGCCCGTATTACCGTTGGCATCCGGCTTAAACGCCGCGGCGCTCTGCAGGTTACGGGAGAAATTCTTCGGAATCACCAACGCAAAATCGTAGGTGCCCTTCTCCACGCCGTCGACGGCCTCCTCGCGGGTCGGAACCTGACGCCAATCAAACGTACCGGCGTCCAGGAGATTCTTCTTCACTTCGGCACCGGTATTCACCTGCTGACCGGAAGAATCCGTCGCGCCCTCATCCTCAACCACGAGGGCACCCACGATGCCGTTCACGTGGCCGTAGGCGTCCCAGTTGCCGTACAGGTACAGGGCGCCGTACAGCAGGGGGATGCAGGACATCGCAATGAGCACCAGAACCGGCAAAACACCGCTGGTCAGGCGCTTAAGCTCAACAAGAGCAACACGCAGAACAGTCATTCTTACTCCTTCTCAGCGGTCTTCTGGGCGTTGGGTTTCTGATCAGTGGATTTCTGGTCAACGGTCCGAACGGCTTCGGTCACGCCGGACGCCGCGGGAACGGGGGTCGCCACAACAGTGGTTTCGGCCGCTACCCCGGCCGCGGGGGTGAGGGGAATCGAAGAGGTCAGGGGGATTTCCTCCACCTCACGCACCTCAATCACGTCAATCTCCGGCTCGGTCGGCTCCTCCGCCGGTTCGTCCTCGGGGGCCTCGAACTCCCCCTCTTGATCCATGTGGACGCTACCCACCACGGCACGCGCGCCGTGCCAGGTATCGGAAATATGCGGGACAATCGCCACCACGGTGCGCGGACGGTCCTCATCGTTGGCCAGCTCCTCGAGGAAGGGAAGCCACATGCGCGTGTGGTTCAGGTGGCGCGACGGGGTATCGAAGACCAGCAGATCCGAGGGGCTGCTCTGTGCCAGGGCGGCCATGAGCTCGATGTTCATCTCGCCGTCCAGCTCGTCCATCCACAGGCCGTCCAAATCCTCGAGGCCGCGCTCCTTCAACCAGCGGCCCGCGCGGGAACGACCAAAAATCGGCAGATTGTAGGAGAGCATCTCAGAGACGTAGTCGTGCACGCGCATGTGCTGCTCCGGAGCGGTCACATCGGGGGAATCGATAATGTCGCTGATGCGGCGCAGCTTCTTCATTGAAATCGGTTGAGGCTCCTCATCGCCGGCGCTCCAGTAAATCTCGCCGCCCGACAGGGGCAAACGGCCGGTGAGGGCCAGGCCCAGGGAGGTACGTTCCATCTGGCTGTCGGCCTGAACGATGATGACTTCGCCCCCACCTACTGAGAAAGTGGTGCGGCCAAAAAGGGCATGGTGACGCCCCTTGGCCCAGATGTTATCAACGCGAAGCACGGCGGTCCCTTCAATCTGTACAACGGGTAGAAACGGGTAAAAGTACGAGCCCGAGGACCTCGTTCCGCGATACCTGTTTAAGGACGCGGAGGGGTTCTCAGGCTCCGATGCTTATATATCGTAGACCCGGTTAAGTGTGGTTTTGTGGGGATTTTCGGGTGAAAAAGCGTCTATTTTTGAAATTTTCGGAGTATTTTTCAAAGAATTGGGGTTTTTCGTTCAAATAAGCCACGAATCCATGACCGGTTTCACCAGGCTTCCTCCCCCGCTACAATACCAGGGAACAGGCCCCTGCGACAGGCCCCTGCGACAGGCCCCGGTGACAAACCCCGGGCGCGACGGGGACTGGGCTGGGCGGCAGGGCAGAGCGGCAGACTCCGCTTGCCGAATTATTCGCAGCGGAATACCGGCGACAGGGCACCACCGAGGGGTGCACCACTGAAGGACATCGCCGAGGGGCACACCACCGAGAAGCGCGGTCAGGAACGCGCTCAGGAGCGGCGCTCCCTGAAGAAATCCAGCATGAGCCGCGCGCACTCCTCGGCGCGCACCCCCGCATACACCTCGGGGGCCGGTGCCACCCGCCCGTCCCGCAGCACATCGTAGCGGCTACCGGAGGCGCCCGTCTTCTCCTCCCAGGCGCCAAAAACCACCGTCGAGACGCGCGAGGCCAGAATCGTGCCGGCGCACATGAGGCAGGGCTCGACGGTCACCACGAGGGTGCATCCCTCCAGCCGCCACTGCCCCAGCCGCGCCGCCGCCTGCCGAATCGCGTTCACCTCCGCGTGGGCACTGGGGTCGTGTTCCCGCTCGCGGGTGTTGCCGGCGGAGGCGACGACGGTCCCGTGCTCATCCACGACGACGGCGCCGATGGGAATCTCGCCGCGCTCACCGGCGGCCTTCCCCTCCGCCAGGGCAAGGCCCATCCACTCACGGTGGTCGGCACGCGCGGGAATGTCACTGAGCACGGTGGAAGAACCGTCAGCAACCGTCAAATTTAAATATTCCGAATATGACATATAACCTCGTCGGGGAGTAAAAGGGCGTGAAACGCGACTAGTGAGTAGCGGCCAAAGAGAAAGGATACACCGCGGCGGCCCCGGCCTCCCTCAACGCGCGAGCCACCACCGTGTTAGCCCAGCGGGAATCCACCAGATCCGAAACCAGCAGAACCACGCAGCGGTTCTCGCGCACGTAGTCCAGCACCTCGCTCGGAACCAGATAAGAACGCAGAACGTCGGCACAGCGGAAGGCGCTATTACCACCGAAGAAGCGGGGCTCCTCCACCAAAGAAACCTGCCCCAAATCCATCAGGCGACCCACCGCAGCCAACCCTCTACCCAGGGACTGCGCCAGGCGAGGACGCACCGGCGACGGCAACGTCAGCACCGCGGTCGGTCGCCCCGCGGCACCCCACTGCCACGCCGCCAGCACCTTCACGCAGGCGCGGCCCAGGTCAGTCGGCACCTCAGAGTCAACCGGCTCACCAAGCTCGTTCGTGGCGAAGAGCTCGCGCAGGCGCGTTCCGTACCCCATATCGCTCAGGCGCGCCAACGCATAACCGGGCTCGGCCTGCTCCTCCTTCGACAGGCGGCCGCGCGGAGCGGAGGCGCCCATCAGCTGGTCCAGGCCGGTGGGCCACATGCGGCGCGGCTCCACCGGAACCCCCACGGTAGCAAAGCTCTGACGCGCCGCCTGCTGCGCCTCCTCGGGAACCTGCGTCGAGTACCAGGGTCCGGCGCACCGGTCGCATCGCCCGCAGGGCTGAGCGGAGGTATCGTCGAGCTGGCGGGCGAGGAACACCATGCGGCACCCCTCCGTCCGCTCGTACTCCAGCATGGACTCCTGCTCGCGCACGCGCGCACGCGCAACCCCCGCGTAGCGTTCGCGGTCGTAGCTCCAGGCAGCGAAGGTGCGGCACCAGCGACTCCCCTCCTTCGCGACGGCGCCCTCGACGTCCAGGACCTTGAGCAGCAGCTCCAGGGTTGAGCGGCGCAGCTGCACACGCGCCTCCAGCGCGGCAAGGCTCAGGCCCTCGGGGGTCTGCTCTAGGGCGGCCAACACCTGCAGGGCCTTCTCTTCCTCCGGCATCGAGGAGGTCGCGAAGTACTCCCAGATGGCCCGGTCCCCGCGCCCGGGTAGCAGCAGGACATCCGCGTTGGCGGCCCCGCGGCCCGCACGACCAATCTGCTGGTAGTAGCTCACCGCAGAGGAGGGCGCGCCCAGGTGCACCACGAACCCCAGGTCGGGCTTGTCGAAGCCCATGCCGAGAGCGCTGGTCGCCACGAGGGCCTTGACGCGGTTCTCCTTGAGAGCCTGCTCGGCGGCCATGCGCTCATCCGGGTCGGTCTTTCCGGTGTAGGCGAGCACGTCGTATCCGCGAGAGCGCAGGGCGGATGCAGTGTCCTCCGCCGCCGAAACAGTCAGCGCGTAGATGATACCCGAGCCGGGTAGCTCGTTCAGGTGCGCCATGAGCCAGCCCAGGCGCTGGCCCTCGTCGGGCAGTGCGAGCACGCCCAGGCGCAGGGAGGCCCGGGAGAGCGGGCCGCGCACCACGTACACCTCGGGTGCGTCCCCGGCCGCGGCGCTCAGCTGCTCGGCGATATCACGGGTCACGCGGTCGTTTGCTGTAGCGGTCGTAGCGAGCACGGGCACGCCGGCGGGTAGAGAAGAAATCAGCGCGCCGATGCGGCGATAGTCCGGGCGGAAGTCGTGACCCCAGTCCGAAATGCAGTGGGCCTCATCAATCACGAGCAGGCCCAGGCGAGGCATGAGAAACGGCAGCCACTGCTCGCGGAACGCCGGGTTGTTGAGCCGCTCGGGGCCGACCAAGAGCACGTCGAGCTCGTCGGCTTCGACCTGCTCGCGGATGCGGTCCCACTCGGTGACGTTCGCTGAGTTCACCATGGCGGCGCGCACCCCCGCGCGGGATGCGGCGGCCACCTGGTCGCGCATGAGCGAAAGCAGCGGGGAAATGATGAGTGCCGGCCCGGTACCCCGGGCGCGCAGGAGCAGCGAGGAGATGAAGTAGACCGCGGACTTACCCCAGCCGGTGCGTTGTACCACCAGGGTGCGGGCGCGGCCGGCTACGAGGGCGTGAATCGCCTCGTACTGGCCGTCGTGGAAGTCGGCTTCGGGGGCACCGGTGAGGCGGCGTAACAGTTCGCGGGCCTCGTCGCGCAGGGAGGTGGCGGTGTCCGACTGCTGGGGGTTCATGGTTTTCTCCGACGGTGGGTGGTTCGCGGGCGGGCGCTCCGACGCGCTGTCTTCCCATCATGTCACACCCGGCGCATCCAGGCCTCGGAGCCGGTCATTTCTTGGGAGGGTGTGCGAGCTCCGCATCACTGCGCGCCATTTCGTTCTCCGGCCCGGAGATTTACGCCTCGCTCACCCGTGCATCCGGGCTAAACCCCGGTAGAATTGTCTCTGTGCTACACAGCCTCCGCATAGTTTTGCACTATGTTCACCATAGGCACGTTCTCTATGCTGGTGTTACTCCGCCGCCGCCAATCCGTGCGCGCGGTCCACTCACAGTTCAGGATTTTTCATGACTTTTCTTGCCGCCGCCCTCGCGCAGCTTCCGGTTGCGCTGCTAGGTCTTAACCTTGAACAGTTCCTGCTCGACACCGGCCCCTGGGTTCTGGTTGTTTCGGCGATCATTGTTTTCATTGAGTCGGGTGTGCTGTTCCCGGTTCTTCCGGGTGACTCCCTGATTTTTGCACTGGGCATGCTGCACCAGCAGATGGGTCTGTCCCTGTGGGTTGCGTTCCCCGTGCTGGTGATTGTGGCAATGGCCGGCGCCGAGGTGGGATACCAGATTGGTGCCCGCTACGGCCGCAACATCTTCAAGGATGACGCGAAGATTCTGAGCACCAAGAACCTGCACACTACCGAGGAATTCTTCCAGAAGCGCGGTAGCTTGGCTCTGGTTCTGGGCCGTTTCGTGCCGATTGTGCGTACCTTCGTTTCGCTGGCGGCCGGTATCTCTTCGTACGACCGTAAGAAGTTCCACCTGTGGAACACCGTCGGCGCCATTGCGTGGATTGGTGTGATTGGTATGGCCGGTGTGCTGTTGGGCGGTATTCCGTTCGTGCACAACAACATCGAGTACATCGCCGTGATTATTGTGCTGGTTTCCGTGGTGCCGGTCTTCATCGAGTACCTGCGCGGCCGCTCGAAGGCTAAGCGCGAATCCGCTGAGTAATGCTTGAAGTCCCTCTAGGCCAATGAGCCGGGGGCGAGAAAAGGTGGGGATACCGTCTGGTATCCCCACCTTTTGCGTTCTCTCAAGCTCTGTGAAGTAGCGGTACCGAAAGCTTGCTTCCCCCGGTACTACCTGACATATCAGGCCCTATCGCGCCCCTTTACACAGGTAACCCTTTAGTACGCGCCAGCCGCGTACGTGTACCGGCGCATACTGGGGGTGAACAGCAATACCGTTATTACCGTGTTACAAACAGTAGGCAGATTCACCACCACAAGAACAAAAACGAAGTGCGCCAACTCTGCACCGCTCAGCGTCTGTACATCGACAGAGTTGAAGAGTATGACGGAACCATAAATGTATAAAATACCGCCCAGCGCGCCAAAAATACTCAAAACGATGCTGACGATGCGTGCCCAATTACGCCGTAGCCAGAGGAATAACAGAGCGATAATAGTTACCGCGTCCATCAGGATGATTTTGACCAGTGCAGGGATGGTTACTTGCGTCAGCGCCTCTGAATTCATCGCGGTATGGTTCCGCTCCAAAGCGCTCACGGTAGACTGTGCCGCCCCAATCAAAATAATCAGCACAGTAAGCGCTGTCACCCAGATCAAAGCAACAGGACGACCGTTGGATCGTGGCTGGCTTTGCTGGTATTGAGGGGCTAATCCCGGAGCTCCGTACTCTGACATTATCGTTCCTTTCTATGTTCTCCATCCTGCGGTGGGAGAACCGAATAGTCTGTTTGGGGGACGGCTCGCACCGCTAGTTGAGGCGGTATCCCTCCTCGGTGTACACCGAGGTGTCCTTGTAGCCGCGCTGTTCCTTGCGAGGCTTCTTCCGGTCAGCCTTGCGGCGGGCCGTCTCGTACTGCTGAGCGACCGCCTCTTCAGCCCGTCGGTTGGCTTCCTCTTCCTTCCAGCGTGCCCGTTCTTCTTCCATGCGAGCACGCGTTTCTGTATCTGCGCTCTGATGACTGAGGACGTTCTCTTCATCGACCGGTTCGTCATCGACCGGCTCGTCATCGACCGGTTCGTCATCGATCGGTTCCTCACTGACTGGTTCGTCACCGTCGAGCTCGCCGTCATAAGGTTCCAGACCGGCACGCTCGGCGCGGAGCGTCAGCAGAATCTCACCCTCCAGACGCTGCTTCTCCAGGGGGTTTTCCGTCACCGCCATCTTCGCGCGAAGATCGAGGATTCGCTGCTCGGCGGGGGTGCGAGTCACCCGTTCCTCCTCGTCAATCAACCGGAGCATTTCCAGGTAATGGGCGGCCTGCCTCTCCTCGATGGTCATGCCCGCCTCTTCGTCGGCCCCGGCCACGTTTTTCGCGCCCTCCGCCGCGGGTGCCGGAGGCTCCTCGGACAGGACGACGTCCTCATCCCGAGTAGAGACAAGGCCCAGCAGAAAAATGAAAAGTGCGGCGCCAACGCCCACGATGATGACCAACACCTTCGTCACGGTCAGGGAGGCGGTGGCCGGGCTCGTCGCGGGGTTCAGCGCGGTGAAGGCCGGGAAGAAAAACCCGGCCAGGTCGAAGGAACCCGCGGTGATGAGCATGCCGCTCAGGCAGCAGACGGCCGCGTAGAGCATCAGCGTCTGACGTGCGCCCCTGCTACCCGTGCACAGGACCGCCAGGAAGCACAGGATGATCAGTTCCACCCAGATGGTTCCGCTCAGAAGGCGAGGCACAGCAATGGTGAAGATTGAGACGATGTCCCAGCCGTGTCCGGCGGATGCGAGGGCCTGGTGCGCGTCCAAACCCGCATACACGAGCATGAGCCCCACGCCCAGGCAGAAGGAGATATCGACTAGCACTGAAGTCTTCTGCACCGGCTCAATCCGTTCCTCGCCGTTATCGGGCGCCTCTACGGTGTCATCGTGCCCGTCGGGGTCGGTACGGACTTGTGACTCGTGTGCGGGGTCGGAAGTAGGGGTCACGGGGTTCGTCCTTATCGGTGGTTAGTGAATAAACTATCGGCGGGCCGCAAGCCCGCGGCAGAGGTTAGAGCAGGTAGTCCTTGCGGCGGCTCAAACGCCACGAGCTGCGGGCCGCCATGTAGGCACGCGACTGGCGCGACCACACCAACGCCAGTGCGATGACGCACACCACCAGGTAACCCCCGGCGATGTACACGGGCGTGTACAGGGGCGAGGAGGTGCTCAGCAGGAACTCGACCTCCTGGCTGGGCGCACCGTTCAGCGTGGCGAGCATGGCACCCACGCTCAGCATAATCAGCATCGCCGAGATAATGCCCATCACCAGAGACACCGAAAGCACCACCGCGGCCCAGCGGTAGCCGCGGATGAACGCCACCGTGCAGAAACTGTGCAGCACCACATTTCCGAGGGTGCACAGCATCAGGAAGACCACCGGGTAGTAGGCCTGCGCCTCCACGAGGGTGGAGGAATGCCAGGTGGACAGGCGCGGAAGATGGGTCGTCGTCAGCGACACGGTGGTGTACACCAGCAGCGCCACCCAGCCCGCGGAAATGGCCAGGAGCACCCAGCCGGCGACCGACACGAGGTTCGGGGTCGGCGGTTTAGAACGCGAGGACTTCACGGACGCCTCGGGGGAGGTAGCGGCCGGAGCCGCGGGGAGCGGTGCGGGTTCGGGGGTAGGCATAGTTGGATCTTTCGAGAGCCTGCACGCCGTGATATACGACGGTTCATCGATGCGGCGGGTAGGCGCGGGGTACGTATGGTGTGGCGAAATACGGTGTGTTCGGTGAGCTTATGTGCATCGGCCGGGGCGTTCCGGCGGATTTCTAATCGGAGGGGGCGGCCTCCGCGCCCGTACCGGAATCTTCGGGTGCGTCGGCCTCGTCCTGCGGGGCGGGATGCGTGAGCGCGGTCCTCAACTCGTTGAAACGGTAAATCGTTAGTAGGGACAGGCCAACCTCACTCACCCACACCAGACCTAGGCCACAGAGCACCAGCATCGGGTCGAAGCCCATGGAGACGCCCGACCAGTCCAGCATGAGAAGCAGGAACGTGATGGGTGAGAGCACCAGCCCCACGCCAATGTACCCAATCAGGGAGCAAATCGCCCAGATGCTGTACACGGAGGTGTCGGCAACGTCGTTCGGCGGGCGCAGAAGCGGCCAGGCCTGGATGATGATGTACAGGGCCGCAACCAGCCAGAAACAAATCGCCAGCGGCTGCGTGTACTGGGCAATGATGAGGCCCTCCGTCAGGCCCAGAACGCTCAGAATGGCGACGCGCACCAGCAGGTTTTTGCGTAGCTGACGCTGGCGTATTCTAATCTCATCGCGGGAGTAGGTGCGCAGGAACGCCGGAAGTGCGGCCGGTGCCACCGCGGGGTTGAGGGAGGTGGTCGGGGCCTGCGCTACGTGCGGGGCGGGCAGGGGCGCATCCTTCGGGGAAGCATGCGGCACGGCCTTCGCGGGAACCGTGCGGTGCATCGCGGTGGAGGGGACGCTCACCTCCGGGGAGGCGGGCCGCAGGTCGCGGATGGGCGCCTGGTACCGGGTCCGCACGGCGGTGCCATCCGGGGTTTCGAGGGACGGTGCGGAATCGTCTGTGGTCCGGTCCGGGGTACCCATATATCTCCTCCTGACGGCGTGGACGACGGTTTACGCCTCTACCGTATCATGCGCAGTTGAAGGCTTCCCGAACATGAAAAGAGGGGGCAGACAGTGCCCTTTTAGCCGCCGGTGTTCTCCGAGAGCGGCCCGTGGTGGAAGGCCTCGTCACGCCTGATCACCCGGCGCAGAACTACCGCGTAGAACAGCGAGAAGAAAAACTCCAGCACGAATGACCCCATGACCGTAAATACGGCTCCCGCGTAGAATGCCCCGAAGTGTTTAAAGAGCGCATCCGGCCCGTGCAGGGCGAATAGCAGGTACGCGAAGAAGACACCCATCACCGCGGCCAGGAGCGCCGAGACGGCGTTGCCCCAACAAATCAGCATGACGGAGCGGTCGGCGCGGTAGATGGTGGCCAACCAACCCTGCACGACCAGGTACACGAGCGGCACAGCACCCACGGGAAAGAGAGCCGCGCGCATGAAGAAGTACACCATGCCGAGCGCGGGGGCGATGAGCAGTACGACGCGCACCACGTAGAGCGCCTTTGCTGGCAGGGGCTCGCTACTGCCAATATCCCAAGGCTCCACAACGAGGGCCTCCGCTGGCTCGGAGAGTTCCGAGCCGCGGGGCCCCGGTGCGGCGGAGCGCGGGCCGTGCTCCTCCGGCGACTGTGCCGGTTCAGACGACTGCGCCGGTTCGGGCGCGTTAGCCCTCAAAAATACCTCGGGAACGGTCCTTGCGGACGCTCTCAGCCGGGAAGATGCGGCCGCTCATGCTGATGTACACACCCGGGTCCAGCAGGTTCAGGGCGGCGATTGCGGCACCCAGGTTGAAACCGGCGTCGGAGCGCGCCATGACGGCCGGCTGCATTGCGCCGGTCAGCACCACGACCTTCTCCCCCAGCTTCGCGTGCTCGAGCAGGTAGCGGGCGGTTTCGGGCATGGTATCGGTGCCGTGGGTGATGAGCACCTGGGTGTTGGTGACGGCGTCCAGGGCCTCGGTCAGTTCGGCGCGGTCCTCGTCGGTCATATCCAGGCTGTCCTTGCCGATGAGCGGGCGGATGTCGAAGCGCACGTCGGTAATGACGCGGTCGAGCAGGTCCTTGGCGGCGGGCTCACCGATATCCATGGTGCCGGCGACAGAGTAAAACTTGTCGATCGTGCCGCCGGTGGCCAGAATCGTGATTTCTTCGGGGTTCTTAATGGTGACGCTCACGGGGTCTCCTCATCTCTTGAGCAACAGAACCAATAACGACGCAAAAACCCGCCGACCCCCGCTGAGCGGGAGGCGACGGGTCGTTCGGTGCGCCCTGTGGGGCTCGAACCCACGACCTGCGGATTAAAAGTCCGTAGCTCTACCGACTGAGCTAAAGGCGCTCTTTCCGCATAGCTATACAGCCTGCAGATAAAAACTACTATACACTAACGGCTCTCGCCTCCGGAACGGTGCGGGGCGCGGCACGGCGGGCGAAAATGCGCGGGGTCACGGCAGGAGTACACTGGGTAATCCTATGTCTACATCCGCATCTTCCACCGGCGGACGCTCCCGCCGCCGCACGCATCACCGACCCGTCCTCTTTACCTCCGAGAAGTTCGAACGGCACGAGGGCGGCATGGATCCCGCCGCCCGTGAGGAGGCGGCTCACGCCTCGGCCCGCATCCTGCTGACGCGCGGGCGCGGCCGGGATCGAGAGCTGACCGAGCGGCTCGTCAGCTTCACCGACGACTACGGCATCGAAATGCTTGCCGAACTATGGTCGCACGCGAGCGCGCACTCCCTGCCGGGCGCGCTCTGGCGCATGTATCGGCTGCGGGACACGGTGCACCGCTCCCCGCGCGGGGTGAGCCGCGCCTTTGAGCTGGGCATGGCGGAGGACTACCGCTCGCACGTGGTGGCGGGGGTGCCGGATCCGCCGGGCGCCGAGGAGGTTGTGCGCACAATTGACGAGATCCTGGCCGGCCTGTACACGGGGGACCTGGATATGGCGATGGAGCGGTGCGCGGCCTTCGCTCGCGTTGTGGCTCTGGGGATTCGCGTGGATTTCGCGCGGTACTCGCGTAATCCGGCGCCGGTGACTCCGGTGGCGACAAGTCACGAGATTAAGCGTGAGGCGGTCGAGCGTCACCTGCGCATGCCGCGGCAGGCGGCGCAGCTCGAGCAGGACGCGCAGGACCTGGAGGCGGTGGCCGCCCAGTGGCGCGCCGCGGAGGCTTCTCGACGAGACCCGGAGGAAATCGCGTAGAGGCCGGGTGCCCCACTCTGCTGGGTTCCTCGATTTGCCGACCGCCGCTGTTCGCGCCGCGCTCAATCCCTGCCGATAGGGGCCCGATAAGGCGCTCTGTTGAAACGCTTAACACCCTCGTCAGATTCTAGGGTTTAGGGAGGGGCCGGTGCTTCAATATCCGGGCTGGTTTCGTGAGTTGGCACAGGTTCCACTTTGCACGCTAAGGGCGTGAAACGGGCGTTTTCGATTGACTCTTGCGGGGCGCGGGTAGATAATAATTACAAGATGTCGGGTTGCTAATAGGTAGCCCCGGGCTCCAAATCTTTAGCCGCTTCGAGCGGCCTTCCGCCGAGAGGCGCTCCCAACCCGACATCCCTAAACGTTCCGGTGGGGGTCGAGAAATCGACCCCCACCGTTTTATGTTGTCGGCCTGTACCTTATGGTCTGCATCCCGGTCTGGGCTGGTCCGTATCTCGGCCCGAATCAGCCCGGGATAGCCCGGTTCAGTCTGGGCCGGTCCGGGCTCTCGACCCCAGTTCCAGCGCCCGGTTTCAGCACATCTCTTTACGCCGCACCACAAACCCCGTATATGCGAAATTAGGAATACATTATTGCGGCTGGGCCCCGGGTACAGGTTCTGGGCACGGATTCCGGGTATAGGTTCCGGGCACGGGCCGCGTCCAAAATACTCCTCAGCCCCGACCACTCGCTAGACTGGGAACTATGCTGCACCGCCTCTTCCCCCACGCGAACGAATCCCTCGCCTCCCTCGCCGAAATCTCGGCCCAGGTCGGCGAGGCCGCGGCGCTCCTCTCCGAAATGGTGGGTTCCCCCGTCGCCGAATACCCCGCCCTCTTCGAGCGCATGCTCGCGCACGAGGCCGACTCCACCGACCTGCTCTACCGCACCCTCACCGAGGTGCGTAGCTCCTTCTCCCCGCCGATTCCGCGCGAGGATATCTACACCCTGGCCCGTAAGCTCACCACCGCTGTTGAAAAGCTCACGAGCGCCGCGCACGTGCTGTCCCTGCACAGCATTGACGGCTTCGCCACGCACATCACCTCAATCCTGGATATCATCCAGCGGCAGGCCGTACTCACCGCGGCCGTCATCCCCAAGCTCGCCGATATCCGCGGCCTCGACAACTACTGGATGGACATGCTCCGCATCTCGCGGCAGGCCCTGCGCACCGCCGAAGAGTACGAAGCCCACATCTCCACCCGCTACACCCACGAACGCTACCGCCGCTACGTGACCTTCCTGGCCCAGCTGACCGCCGCCTCCAACGCGATGCGCGATGTCTCCACCGAGATTGGCCGCATCATCGTGCAGGAGTCCTAATGCTCCTGATTCCCTTCGCCCTCTGCGCGTTCGGCGCGGCCGTCTACGTGACCGGCATGCACGACGCCTCCAACACGGTCGCCGTGCCCGTGCGCACTCGCGCCCTCGGCGAGCGCTCGGCCCTCTACCTGGCGGCGCTCTTCAACGTCCTCGGCGTCGTGAGCGCCTTCCTACTGTTGGGCGAATACTCGGCCACCTGGGTGAGCGCCCCCGAGGGCGAGACCGGCCTGAGCGGCATCCTCGCCGCGCTGCTCGTCTGCTCCATCTGGGGCATGCTGACCTGGGCGCTCCGCCTGCCCTCTTCCTCGACCCACGCGCTCATCGGCGCGCTGGCCGGGGTCAGCTGGTGGGCCCGATTCAGCACGCAGGGCAGCCAGGAACTGCACCTCAGCTCGTTTCTGCCGCATATCTTCGAGGCGACCCTCTGGCCCCTGCTCTACCTGCCCCCGCTGATTTTTGTTCTCTCCTGGGTCATGGTGATTCCCTTCTACCGGCTCGTGGTGGGGCACAACCCGCGCATGGTCAACCAGCGCTCCCGCGAGGTGCTCGCGGTGTCCTCCTCCGCGATTTCGCTATTGCACGGGGTGCAGACAGGCTATCTGTACCTGCTCCTGTGGTCGCTTATAGTTCCCCTGCTCGGCGACCATTCGGGCTCCGGCGGAACGTACCGTCTGGACGCCGCAGGGATGCTCCTCGGCACGCTCTTCATCGCCCTGACCCTGGGCCTGGGAACGCTCAGCGGCGGGCGGCGCATCGGCTACACCTTCGCGTACAAGATGGTGCGCATCGATCCCCTCCGCGGCGCCGTCGCGCAGGGAACCACCGCCGCCGTGCAGATTCTTGGGTACTTTTTGCTGCAGGTTCCCTTCTCTTCGTCGCACCTGGCAACAGCATCGACCCTGGGTGCGGGTGTTAACCAGCGTTTCAACGCGTTGAAGCCCCGCATTGTGCTTCAGATTCTGCTGGTGTGGATTGTGACTATTCCGGCGTGTTTTATTGTCGGTGTGGCGGTCATGATGGCGGTTCAGGCGCTTCTCTGAGGCTTCGCGGGGCCGCCGTAGACCCCACCTGATTCCCTTTCTCATCTATGGTCGGCGCGGGTTGAGCGCGGGAGCTAACGCCCTTCATAATGGTGTGAGTTCACGAGCCTTCACATGCCCTCCCCAATCGATAAGTGACTATGCCCTCCCCCACCGTAGCTGTTCTGGTCCGCACGAAGGACCGCCCCCGTTTCCTGCGCCGCGCCCTGGCCAATATCGCCGAGCAGACCTTCACCGACTACACGATCTGCGTCATCAACGACGGCGGGGATGAGTCTGCCACCCGCGCCATTCTGCAGGCTTCGCCCCTCGCGCACCTGCTGGAGGGCGATGCGCCACGACTCACGCTGCTCACCACCGGCGGAGGGAATATGGAGGCGGCCTCGAACGCCGGATTGGCGGCCACCGACAGCGAATTTGTGGCCATCCACGACGATGACGACCTGTGGGCCCCCGAATTCCTGGAGCGCACCGTCGGGGCCCTGCGCGCAAGCGACGCGCTCATCTGCTCGACCCGCGTGGTGGAACGCTATGAACGCGAAACCCCCGAGGGCGAGTTTGAGGTGTACGAGGAGCGCATCTTCCACGACGGCCTGCCCGGGTTCGGGCTGCAGTTCCTCTACCGCACCAACCGCGCGGTACCCATTGGCATCCTGTACCGTCGCCGCCTGCACGAGCTGGTCGGTTTCTACGACGAGTCCCTGCCCGTGGTCGGCGATTGGGAGTTCAACCTGCGTGCCGCCGCCGTGACCGAGGTGCTGCTCGTGGACGAACCCCTCGCCTACTGGTCGCTGCGCCCGGAGGCCGACGGCGCGGATGCCAATAGCGTGCAGCGCCAGGCCGAGCACGCCCGTTTTGATGCAAGTGTGCGCGCCCGCGCGATTCGCGACGACCTGCGGTCCGGCGGGCGCCCGGGCCCGTACCTCTATCAGGCGCACCTGATGGCCGATCTGGAACGTCGCGTGATTGACGGGCACGACCTGACCCGCGAATCCCTGGATCTTCTGCGTTCCCTCGGGGAGCGGCTAGAGCGCATTGAGGCTCGTCAGGCCGCTATGGATGCGCGCCAGCGCGAGCTGGAGGCCCGATTCGCCGCCGACCGGTCGCGGGGACGCGGCGCCCTGCGCACTCTGAGTTCCGCGGCCCGCTCCCTCGCGCGGCGCATGCGTTCCGCAAAGCCTCACGGGGAGGGCCGCTAACCCATGACGGAGAACGCTCATTCTACTCATTCCCGCGCGCCGCGCGTGCTCGTGGTCGGCGATATCGGCCAGCACACCTACCACGTGGGCGACGAGGCGATGACCATTGCGAGCGCTCAGGCACTTGCCGAAGGCGGCGCGGAGGTCACCCTCATGACCCGCGACGAGCGACACTCGGCGCGGTACCTCAACGCGCCCCGCGGCGCAGAGGGCGATGGCTACTCCTACCTGCCGTTTTTCCTCTTCCCCTGGGCGCCGGCCGAGCGTGAGCTGACCCTCGCGGCGCTCGAGTGCGTCCTGACTGAGCTGCACGCCGACCGGGAGCGGCCCTCCATCGCCGAGTTGGTGGCACTACCGCAGGTGCAGGCGCTGCCAGAGGTGTTACACCCGCTGGAACAGACCGTCGAACGCATGGTGGGCTTCGCGGACTCCATCGCCGCCATGGACGCGGTCGTCATCTCCGGCGGCGGCAACCTCAACTCCCGCTTCGGCTGGCTCCTCTACGAGCGTGCCTCGGTGGCTCTCGTCGCCGAGTACGCCGGTGTTCCCCTATTCGTGACCGGCCAGTCCTTGGGCCCGGTCCTCAACCCCGAGGATGCGCAGGTTCTGGAGCGCATGCTCCGCACCGCCCGTTCGGTGACGGTACGCGAAAGCTCCTCACTCGCCTGGTGCCGCGAACGGGATATTGACGCGCGCCTGAGCGTGGATGATGCCACCGACTACCCGGTGGCCTCCCCGGCACGCACCCTGCACTATGCTGAGGGTATTTCAGCAAGTCAGGCACTTAACGAGTTGCCAGAGCACTACGTCTGCGTGACCATCAACGGGTGCACCGACCAGCAGGCACAGCAGATTGCGCGTCTACTCGACGGTATGTGGCGCGAGCACGGCTACGCCCCCGTGTTCCTGAGCCATTTTGGCGACCCGCAGGACCCGACCAGCGGCGATATTCAGGCGCACCAGCGCATCGCCGAGCAGCTCAACCCCTCCACCCCGGTGACCCTGCTACCGATTCTGCACGCCGACCAGAGCGTCGCAGTGCACCGTGCGGCGGCGTTCACCCTGACCAGCCGCTACCACCCGGCGGTCTTCTCCGCCGCGGCGGGCATTCCCGTGCTCGCGCTGATTCCCGATGCGTTCACGCAGATGCGGGTGGGCGGTGCCCTGCGTCAGTACGGGCTGGGCGAGTTCACCCTTCCGTTGGGCATGCTTGCCGGCGGTGTTCCCGAGCTGATGGTCGCCACCGCCCTGCGACATGCGGCGGTGGCATCGGATGCGCGCCGCACCGAGCTGCTGGAGGCCCTGCGAGCCGAGCGTGCCTACCTACTGGCGCAGATTCTTGCGCACGGTGAAGAGAAACCCGGAAAAACAGAAGCCCCCGCACCCTTCCCCACCGTTGAGCAGGTACCGGCGCTCCCCGAGCCGCTGGGTGCGACCATCCGCGCGTCCCGCGACCTCTTTACGGCCACGAGCCTGACGGCCGGGTTCGAGTGGGCCATGTCCGACCGCGCGCACTCCTGGGATGCCGTGCACCGCGCCGAGCTCGAGCGCCTGCTGGCCGAGCGGGAAGAGCCCCGCGAGGCGGCCGACCCCGGCGACAACGAACCTCGAGGGGAAGCCCGGGACGAGCGTAACCCCGAGCCGCCGGAGCCCGAGAACCGCACCGGCTTTCTGCGCCGGGTGGCCCGCCACATCCGCGGGTAAGCCGCGGCGCTCCTCCCCTCCTCGGGCGCTCTTCCGGGGCATCAGCAAACCCCTGGGGGAGCTCCCGACCTGGCCGGGGGTGCAGGTCGCACGTCACAGAACCGTGAGACCCGGCCTCCCCTCGCCCCGCTCGACTCGACGGTATGATGGTTCCCATGGCACAATTCGCAGACATTCTACGCACTACTGAACAGAACACCCGACAGTTCGTCCGTGAG
>ERZ772909.914-NODE-914-length-17251-cov-5.142184_pt1 | contig 17251 bp, 16 predicted proteins | sample MGYA00511137_ERZ772909 | MGnify/ENA primary metagenome ERZ772909 (study PRJEB29015, sample SAMEA2738095) | human oral metagenome | biome: human oral; feature: human-associated habitat; material: saliva | place: China | collected 2270 ... | reverse complement strand
CACAGCAGCCCGCAGGTCTGGGCCGCCCCCACGTGGCAAAGCTGGAAACCTTCGCACTAACCGACGGCAAGCTCACCTCCACCGGCCTGTTCTCCCTCGAGTACCCGGCAGAGCCCGTCTCCGAGCACCGCGTGGAGCTCACCGATGAGCAGAAGAAGCTCGTTGGCGAAGCTGACCTGCTCATGCTCAACGCAGAAGACCACACCTACGCCAAGGTTGCCCTGACCGACGAAGACGGCCTGCAGGCAGCTATCGAAGGTGTCTCCACCCTCGAATCCGCACTCTCCCGCGGCCTCATCTGGGGCTCCCTCTGGGAGAACGTGCGCGATGCACGCCTGCCCGTCACCACCTACGTCGACGCAGTCGTACGCAACGTCTCCAAGGAACCGAGCGCATCCCTGCTGGGCACCATGGTCAACAACGCACAGGTCGCTATCGCAACCTTCTCCGCACCCACCGGCCGCGAGCGCCTCTACGACGCCCTCTACGACGCATTCGCAGCCGCGCTGGCACAGGCTAAGCCCGGCTCCGACGAGCAGCTGATTCTGCTGCGCGCCCTGATTTCGGTCTCCACCAACGCGACCAAGGGTGAAGAGCTCTGCCGCGATATTGCCCGCGGTGCTTTCGAAGACACTACCGGCGATATTGCTGACGCAACCGGCATTCCTTACGACCAGAACCTGGGTTGGAGTGCACTGGGTGCGCTCGCAAGCCGCGACCTGGTGACCGTTGAGGATCTGGACCGTGCGGCTAAGTACAGCCCCTCCTCGATTTCTTCGAATGGTTACGCGTACGCGATTGCTGCCCTGCCCTCTGCTGAGCGTAAGGCTGCCGCGTACAAGACCATCATGGACGACGAGTCGCTGTCGAACGACGCTCTGGCTTCGACCATTAACGGTTTTGCTCGCGGTCCGGTTGAGCTGCGTGAGTCCTACTACGACTCCTACTTTGAGGCTCTGCTGCCCATTTGGGCGTCCCGTTCGATTGGTATGGCGACCCGCATTGTGCGTGGCCTGTACCCGAAGGCTCCGTACAACACCGGCTCCACCGAGGGTCTGGGCGTTGAGGGTAACCCCTCCGTTGCGCTGGCTCAGCGTTGGCTGGAGGCGAACCCCGAGGCTCCTTCGGCTCTGCGTCGTCTGGTTCTGGAGGCTCAGGATCACGGCCGCCGTTCGATTGTGGCGCAGAAGTTCAACGCTTCCCTGCAGGGCTAAGCTGCATGGTTTGAGTAGCTGAAGCGGAGTGCTATGACCGCCCTGTGAGGCTCTCAAGCTAATCGTTGTAGACCGCCGCTTGGCGCTCACCCGGTTGTGAACCGGGTGGTGTCGGGCGGCGGTCTCTTTCGCGGTTTTCTCAGCCGAAATTTTTGTTTCGTGAGGCTCTGCCCGGAGGGTTTGCGGCTCTTTAGTGCGTTGACGTGAGTCAGCGTTACCGGGGCTGATTCCCCCAAACACAAAACTATATGCACCCGGTGCTAAAAGACAGATAAATGTCACCCGTTTTTGTGAGCTGTCCGCCCTGAAAGCATGAGAGAATAGACTAGGTATCCGCTCACTTAGACATATCAGAAGGAGTTTTCAGTGGTCGATTACGCACTCGGTGACCGCGGTAGCGTTAACATCGTCACCGATGATTACTACGAAGCAGAAACCCTCCAAATCTTTGAGGAACTGCACATCGACCGTGAACGGATCTGGTACGGTGAAGCGCGCCTCGTGCCCGAACCGGATAACCCCTACGAGCCTAATAGCATCGCCGTTTACATTGACGAGTTCAAGGTAGGCCGCATGAGCGTGGAGGACTCCGCCGCGTACTGGGATTCCATTACCCGCGTGGTCGCCTCCGGCTACGAACCCATCGCGCACCTGCAACTTTCTGCTGTTGCCGTACGCGCGGAAGGCGGCGGCATGCACGTGAAGAGCACCGGCGTGCTCTCCCTGTCCGCCCCCGGCTCTCTCTTCCCCCTCAACGACGCACCGACCCGCGCAACCCTGCTGCCTCAGGGCCCGTCCATGAAGGTGCTCGACGAGAAGGAACATTCCGAATACCTGCACAGCATCCTGCCGCCCAGCGGTGAAGGCCGCGTGATCCTGACCCTGGAAGCGAACCAGCTCAAAACCTCCGACGGCCGCGTTGTTGACAGCGTGGAGGTACGCCACGACCGCAAGCTCGTGGGCCGACTGAGCACCCAGATGTCTGAGCAGTTGACGCCTGTCATCCGTTACGCGTTTGAGAACGACCGCCTCACCAGCGCCTGGGGCACTATTCGCGGTAACACCCTGGAACTGTCCCTGACCGTTCAGGCTGCACGCCCCGCCGACATTCCGCAGGAATGGTACGAGACTCTGCCCAATAACGTCCCGGCACTGCTACCCGCTGGCGAAGAGTACGAGGTGCCCCCGGCATTCGTGCCCACCGAAGGTGAGCGTCACTATCTGGAGTCCTCCGCACAGCAGGCACCGAAGAAGCGTCGCGGTTTCATGAGCTCCCTGACCGGTGGCTCCTCCGCCCCTGAGCCGACCCGTAGCGAATCCGCCGCAGAGAAGCCCGTCATCGAGTACAGCATTGAGGAAGAGGAATACTACGAGCCGAACGAACGCGACCGCCTGCTGAACCTGGTCAAGGGTGCAGGTCTCGCCGTTCTGGTCGCCGGCCTGATCTCGATGCTGTGGACCCCGATGCTCGGCATCCTCATCGCTATTCTGGGTGGCGCCGTCGCGGCAGTAGCCTTCTACTTTGGTCGTCAGCCCTACTACGAGGACTACGACGAGTACGAGGAAGAATACGAAGAAGAGGGAACTGCTGAAGAAGCAGAAGAAACCGGTTCGAAGGCATAAGCTTCCCCCTAAGACCCCATACGCACAAAGGGCGGCTACCCACCATCACGGTGAGGTAGCCGCCCTTTTGTGCGCCCCAGCAGCTCTCTAAGCGTCAACGAGGTACTTCCAGGTATCTACATTCCGACAGCTTTTCGGGAACAGTTAAAAACCAGCGGGGGTGAAAGCCTCATCAGCTTTCACCCCCGCAAGGAGTCAGACCTTAGTCCTGACCGTAAGTCGCCATGAACTGATCCATGCTGTCATGCTGCAAAGCATAGGACAGCTGCGCATTCGCAGCCTGGTTCACGATAACAATCGACTGACCATCGTAGGACCAACCCGGGCCAGCATTCGGCAGGGTGGTCATGCGCATCGTGGTGTCACCGCTGGTCAGCACCGGAGCCGCAATCTGGGCAATCTGTGCCGCGTTCAGGCCAGAGTCCACACGCATATAACCAGCAATAGACTCAACAGCAGATTGGAAGGACGCCACATTACTCAGTGCACCCTTAGCCTTCATCGTGTTGTACAGACCGCGCAGGAACGCACGCTGGTTACGAACACGCTGGTAGTCACCATCAGCGAACTGGTAACGTGCACGCACGAAGGCAAGTGCCGCACCGCCGTCCATGTGCTGCACACCCTGCTTGAAGGACCAAATGTTGATATCGAAGTTGAAGGGAACCTGAACGTCCACACCGCCGACCGAGTTTACCAGAGCCTTGAAGCCCTCAAACTCAATCTCAGCCACGTGATCAATCTTGATACCCAGTAGGTTCTCAACGGTTGCCACCTGCAGAGAAATACCGCCGTAGTTCAGTGCCGCATTAATCTTTGCCGCACCGTAACCGGGGATGTTCACCCAGGTATCACGCATAATCGAAACCAGGTAAACGCCCTTACCATCAGCAGGGATGTGAGCAAGCATAATGGTGTCTGCACGGGAGCCGCTCACCTGAGCTGCTTCAGAACCGGAACGGGTATCGCTACCGAGCAGCAGAATGTTCTTACCCGGACCCTTCACGACATCGTAGCTGTAACCGTCATCCAGGATGCCGTCGCCGTTCTTATCGTGCTCGCTGGCGTTCGCCGCAAGAGCCGCAGCAGCATCGGAGCTGTTCTCGCCATTAGCACCGTTCTTGCCGGTGTCCGAGTTGGTGACGGTCGGAGCCTTCAGCTCCGTCACGTTGAGCTTCTTAGCCTCGCCAAGCTGCTCCTTAATTTTGCTGAGGTCTTCATCCACCTTAGTGATGGAGTCGAACTTCTCGGTCTTGCTATCCCAGGTGTGGCCAGCACGCCAAATAAAGAAACCAATACCGAGGGTAATAACCAGCAGAAGAATCAGCAGGATCAGCAGAATACGCTTGACCCATTTCTTCTTCTGCGACGGTTCAGAGTGAGCGTCGCTCATTAAGTTGTCCTTTGTTTGAGGTGGTGATACGCGAGGCGCGCAGTGCACCCAGCGAAGTCTCTAGAATGCAGAGAGCCGGAGAATACCCGCCGATACGGGGCGGCGCTGGAGGGCACAGAAAATGCACAGCTCGCAAAATACTTACTCATTGTAACGCCGTCAGCCGGTCTACGCACCGGCGAACGAAAGGTTTTACATTACAACTTTCCTCACGTTTGGGCGAAGATTTCAGCTCTCACCGTAAAACGCACAATGCCCCGCCTCCTTGAAAGCCAAGGAGAACGGGGCATTGATTTCGCTAAAAAGCAAAACTGGGACAGAAGATTTACTTCTTGCCGAAGTTGCCGAAGCGTGCGTTGAAGCGCTCGACGCGACCTGCGGAGTCCATGATGCGCTGCTTACCGGTGTAGAACGGGTGCGACTCGGACGAGATTTCAACCTCGATGATCGGGTACTCGTTGCCGTCTTCCCACTTCTCAACCTTGTCGGAGGTGCGGGTGGAACGGGTCAGGAAGACCTTGCCGGATGCGAGGTCGCGGAACAGAACCGGCTTGTATTCCGGGTGGATATCTGCCTTCATTGATTTACCTTCTTCTGCTACTGGATTTTGCCAGTAGCCCTTATATAGATGGAGTAGGTTTTTCGATGTGCAGCTATCGAGAAAATCTCAGAGCGCATCACCATCGTGCACGCATAGGGCGCGCACAACCCATTAAGGGTACCACCTTCACGGATTAAATCCCAGTACGTTCCCTCACAGGTACCAACCGACACGCCGCAAGGGCACCCGAAGAAGGCACTCACGCGGGTTAATAACAGGTTAGGACTCGGGTTATGAACGCGGGCGGGTCTCCCAGAACGCCACGGCGCTCGCCGCCGCAACATTCAAAGAATCCACACCGTGCGACATCGGAATCATCACCGTATCGTCACACGCCGCCAAGGTGCGGGGCGACAGACCGTGCCCCTCCGTGCCCAGAATCAGCGCAAGCTTCTCATCCCGGCGAGCAGACAGCTCCTCCAGGGTCAGCGAGTCCTCCTCCAAAGCCAACGCCGCGCTCTTAAAGCCCAGCTCGTGCAGGGTCTGCAGATCAGCAGGCCACGACTCCAGGCGAGCCCACGGCACCTGAAAAACAGTGCCCATCGACACGCGAATCGAGCGGCGATACAGCGGATCAGCGCACCGCGGAGTCACCAGCACCGCATCCACGTTCAGCGCGGCAGCCGAACGGAAAATAGCTCCCACATTCGTGTGGTCCACAATATCTTCCAAAATCGCCACGCGAGAAGCACCCTGTAGCAACTGCTCCAGAGGCTGCGGCGCCGGACGAGCCATCGCCGCCAACGCACCACGATGCAGATGAAAACCGGTCACCTGCTCCAGCTGCTCTTCACTACCCACATACGCGGGAGTGTCAGGGTGCGAGCGCAAAACATCCGCCAAATCATCAGCCCACTTCTCACTCATCAGGAAAGAAACGGGCTGATGACCGGCAGCGAGCGCACGACGAATCACCTTCGAGGACTCCGCAATGTAAATACCCCACTGCGGTTCCATGGCGCTACGGAGCTTCACGTCGGTCAGCTGCGTGTAGTAGCGCAAATCCTGCTCGGGTGCCTGCGCCAGAGCCGTGACCGACTCGATGGCGTAGACACGCTCGGCACGCTCAGCGATCTGTTCGGCGCTCAGCTGCTTCGGGGCACGGCTCATGCGCGCTTGAACGCGGAGTAACGACCCGCAGCGGTGACGGTCAGAGCCAGGTCCATGTCGTAGGTTGCAGCGAGGTTCGCCTCGGTAATGGTGGACAGAATCGGGCCGGCTGCGACCACGCCGCCGTCACGGATCAGCAGGGCGTGGGTGAAGCCCGCCGGGATTTCCTCAAGGTGGTGGGTGATGAGCACGGTAGCCGGTGCGTAGGGGTCAGCGGCAAGTGCGGTCAGACGCTCGACCAGATCCTCACGGCCGGAGATGTCCATACCTGCGCCGGGCTCGTCCAGCAGCAGCAGCTCGGGGTCGGTCATGAGGGCGCGGGCAATCAGTGCACGCTTACGCTCGCCGTCGGAGAGGGAACCGAAGGTGCGGTCAGCGAGGGTATCGACACCCCACTCAGCCAGCAGCTCGGTTGCACGCTCGTCGTCCATGACGTCGTATTCTTCCTTCCAGCGGCCGGACACAGCGTACGCTGCGGTCACGACAACATCGGAGACCTTCTCGCTGGCGGGAATCTGGGTAGCCGAAGCACCGGAGGACAGACCAATGCGCGGGCGCAGGTCGAACACGTCAACAGCGCCGAGAGTCTCGTCAAGGATTTCAACCTCGCCGCTGGTCGGGTGCAGGCGGGCTGCCGCAATCGAAAGCAGAGTGGACTTACCGGCGCCGTTGGGGCCCAGAACGACCCAGCGTTCACCTTCGTTCACAGTCCACGAAACGTTGTTAAGGATGGGGCGGCCGCCGCGAATCACGGAGACATTCTGAAGGTTGAGTACGGTGCTCATGGTTCTTCTTCCAGTGAGTTAGATGGATGGGATGCGCCCCACCCCGCAACCCGTGCCGGGTTATCGGAGCGGTTGGCGCACATAGTGCGCGGGCACCCCACATTGGGTTCCTCGCGCAAAATCTTAGGAGCTATAGAGGGCTCAGGGGCTATAGGTGCCGCCGCGTCGAAGGCGGCGCGCCTCATCAAATGTACCTTGTCAGATGTACCTTGTCAGGGGCGCGGGCGCATCCGCGACGGCACCTATAGCGGCTGAAGTTATTAGTCGATGAAGCCGCGTGCGCCACCGACTAGCTCAACGTGGCCGGTTTCAACGTCTGCGGTGACCATCTTCGCGATTTCCTGCGCGAACTCGTTGACGGTGTAGAGCTTACCGGCGGTTTCGCGGCGCTGCTCAATAGCGCCGGGGTGCAGGCGGTTCAGCAGGGTTGCGGTGACGGTGCCTTCAATCATGTCAGCGGACACGACGACCAGGGAGATACCCTTCTCGGAGAGTGCGGGGATCTCGGCGATCAGTGCGTCTTCACCGGCGCGCTTGGACTCTGCGACGGGCTTGTACTCGTCCATGGTCTCAACCTCGCGGATGAAATGTGCCTGGTGGCTGGTCACGAACACGATGCGTGCGCCTTCGGGCATCTTCTCTGCAGCCAGGCGTGCCAGGTTCAGCTGTGCGTCACGGTTCAGGCGCATTGCGTAGTCTTCGCCCATGCCGGTTTCCATGCCGCCCGAAGCGTTCAGGATCAGGTAGTCCAGGGAGCCGAAGGTCTCCACGGCGGTGTTGACGAGGTTCTGCAGGTCCTCGCTGTTGGTCACGTCAGCCTGCACTGCGATTGCCTTGCCGCCAGCCTCTTCAATAGCCTTGACGATCTTGTTCGCGCGCGGTGCCTTGGAGCGGTAGTTCACCACAATGTTCGCGCCCTCGGCGGCGAGAATCTGTGCGGTGTCTGCGCCAACGCCGCGGGAGGAGCCGGTAATGATGATGGTCTTGCCGGTCAGCTGTGCCATAGTTTTATGTCCTTAAATCTAGAAAGGGTGCGCCCACGCTCGGGCGCTTCATGCAGTCCGTACAGGGTGGGGTTAGTGACCCATGCCCAGGCCGCCATCAACGGGGATGACAGCGCCAGAAATGTAGCTAGCCTCATCGGATGCGAGCCAGCGAATCACGCGAGCGACCTCTTCCGCCTCAGCGAAACGACCAGCCGGGATCGACGCCAGGTAGTTCTTCTTGGTCTCTTCGGGCAGAACCTCGGTCATAGCGGTGTTAATGAAGCCCGGTGCCACCACGTTAGCGGTGATGTTGCGGCCGCCCAGCTCGCGGGTGATGGAGCGTGCCATACCGACCAGCGCCGCCTTAGATGCGGAGTAGTTGACCTGACCGGGGGAACCGTACAGACCCACCACGGAGGAAACCAGGATGATGCGGCCGCGCTTGAGCTTCAGCATGCCCTTGATGGCGCGCTGAACCACACGGAAAGAACCGGTGAGGTTGGTGTCGACCACGTCGGTGAAGTCGGATTCCTTCATGCGCATCAGCAGCATGTCGCGGGTGATACCTGCGTTGGCGACCAGCACCTCCACGGGGCCGAATTCTGCCTCAATTTCCTTGAATGCTTCGTTAATGCTGTCGGCATCGCGTACATCTGCCTTGACGGCGAAAAATTCTTCGGGGGCTTCACCGCTACGGTAGGTGATGCAGACGTTGTGTCCTGCTGCCTGGAATTCCTTGGCAATTTCGTAGCCGATACCTCGGTTGCCGCCGGTGACCAGCACGGTCTTGGGAGTGTTCTCGCTCATGAGCTTCCTTGATGAGTCGACCCCTCGCGATTAGAGCCGATGCAGCGACTACGCGGTTGGGGTGTGGACGGATGGACAGACAAACCTTATTTTACCGCGTTTTAGCGCAAAGGTGCCGCAGGCTACACTCCACTCTTGAACACCGAACACCTACTCCCCTTCTTTTGCATACCTCATCAGGCGCGTACACTAGCTGAAGCGGAACAGCCCGCGCCCCCTTTCTGCGGGCTCGCGCGGGCACGGAATAACACCGCACGTAGAGGCGCAATAGTAAGGATAAAAAGACATGGATCTGCTCGGTTCACTCTCTCAGGATGCACAGCCCGAGTACGCCAAGTGCTCCCGCAAGGGCTGCCAGCAGGCGGCAGAATTTCAGCTGCTCTGGAACAACCCGAAGGTGCACACCCCCGAGCGCCGCAAGATCTGGTTGGCGTGCTCCGAGCACGTGGGCTGGCTGGAGAATTACCTGCGCGAGCGTGAGTTCTGGAAGCAAACTCTTCCGTTTGAAGAGTAGCGCCAGGTGGGAGGTAGCTCCGTTTGAGGAATAACCCCGAATATCGAAAGTAATTTCGATATATGCTATATTTGTTCTAATGAGTTCGGGTGAACATCCCGGCACGCTGGGCAATCACACTCACTAGGCAATCACGCTCACTAGGCAATCACGCTCGCTGAGCTATCACAGCAAGGAGGCACCTCCCCATGATGGGCTATTCCCACACTGTCAGCGCCGCAGCTGGCTGGCTAGTGCTCGTCGAGACGGGAGTGGTGCAGGTTCCCGATACCCCCACCCTCATCGTGACCACCCTGGCGTGCGCCGGTGCGGGCATGCTACCGGATATTGACCACCACAACGGCAGTATCGCCAACTCCATTCCACCCATTTCACGCTGGGTAGCACGCATCGTCGGGGCAATCAGCGGCGGACACCGCAAGGGAACGCACTCTATTCTGGGACTGGTAGCCTTCTGGGCGATTGCCTATTTCAGCGCCAACCTGAGCTACAACGGAATCCCCTGGGCTTCACTACTTCTTGCCGCATTCTCGGGCGGTCTAGCCTTGCGCGTGCTCGGCGCACCGGGTGGATGGATCGGTGCCGTCGCCCTCGGGTACGCCGCCTACACGACCGATTCGCTGGCACTACTCCCCTGGGCTATTTCGGTCGGTGCCACCATTCACCTGATCGGCGACCTGCTGACAACCCGCGGACTGCTACCCCTCTACCCCATTGTCATCAAGCCCCTGGTGGCATCCCCCCTATGGAAAAAGAGCGGCTACATGGCGCTCCCGATCCTGGGTGATGCTGGTAGCGTACGCGAGAAGGCGCTCGTTCTAGCACTGACCGGGTACGTCGCCTGGTACGCAGCAGCCATGATGGGCTTCACCGAATACCCCCTGCAAATGTTCGGGCTGGGTATTCACGCCGCATAACGTTATATAAATCCTCCATGAGAACAGCATCAAAGAGGACAGCAAAGCGCCCCGTCACTTCCCTACGGAAGCGGCGGGGCGCTTTTCTAATCCTTATCCCGACCTATCGGGGTGAGAGATTAAGCGTCCTGGATGGGCCAGAAGACGTCAACCTCAACGTTCTCTTCACCGGAGGTGGGGTACTTCTCGAACTCAGTGTTGTGCATTGGCAGTTCTCCTTCGTGAGCGGGCGGGAATCTCTTCTCCCCCGCGTTAGCTCACCATCTGTAGTGAGCCCTAATGTTTCGCTTTTGCGTCCTCGCAATGGCGGGAACAGTTATAAGTCTACGCCCCATACATGTTGGGTTTCTACCATTTTTCCCACAATGTATGTAGAGACACATGAAAAATTCAAAAAGCCCACACAGACCCCCCGAAATATCGCCTAAGAGCTTTTCTTTCCCTCAGGAAAACCCACAAGTCAACATTATTTCCCGTCAAATACGCCGCGAGTTTCATGCGCCAGAACCCACAATTCCCATGCACGGGAACGCAATAACACCACATATGATCAGAAAACAATACAACCCCACGGGCCAGGTCACATTTTTCGGCACTATTCACGAGAAAAATACCGACAACATCTTCCGCAACACATTTTCAGAGCACAGAAATACGCCACAAACAATACGCGCCCCGGACAATAGAACAACGCGCAATACGCACACAAGACACACAAAGAGGCCCCGGCGCCACACGGCACCGGAGCCTCCCCCATGCTTTTATGTCGGTGAATATTGCTTTATGCCAGCCTTTACGCCAGCGAAATCAGATCCTGGTAATCCTTCGACCACAAATCCTCCACCGCATCCGGCAGAAGCAGCACGCGCTCAGGATCCAGCGCCTCCACGGCGCCCTCATCGTGGGAAACCATCACAATGGCACCTTGGTACGCCTTCAGCGCGTTCAGAATCTCCTCGCGCGAGGCGGGGTCCAGGTTGTTGGTCGGCTCATCGAGCAGCAGCACGTTCGCACTCGACGCCACCAGGGTCGCCAGGGACAGACGGGTCTTCTCACCACCGGAAAGCACACCGGCAGGCTTATCCACGTCATCACCGGAGAACAGGAACGAACCCAAAATCGTGCGCACACGAGTGTCATCCAAATCCGGGGCGGCAGACTTCATGTTCTCAAAGACCGTGCGGTCACCATCAAGAATTTCGTGTTCCTGCGCAAAATAGCCCAGCTTCGCGCCGTGACCGTACACGACCTCACCCGTATCAGGCTCGGTGGCACCAGCCAGCATGCGCAGCAGAGTGGTCTTACCGGCACCGTTCAGGCCCAGCACCACCACGCGCGAACCGCGGTCAATTGCCAAATCAACGTCCGTGAAAATCTCTAGAGAGCCGTAGGACTTTGACAGACCCTGGGCGGAGAGCGGCGTCTTACCGCACGGCGCCGGATCCGGGAAGCGAATTGCCGCAACCTTATCGCTCTGACGCTCCTCCTCCAGGCCGCGCAGAAGCTTCTCAGCACGCTTAATCATCTGCTGAGCGGCAACAGCCTTCGTCGCCTTCGCACGCATCTTATTCGCCTGCTCCATCAGAGCATTCGCCTTCTTCTGCGCATTCGCACGCTCACGCTTGCGGCGGTGCTCATCCTGCTCACGCTGAGTCAGGTAGTTCTTCCAGCCCATGTTGTACTGGTCAATCACGCAGCGGTTCGCGTCCAGGTAGAAGACGCGGTTGACGACCAGTTCCATCAGGTCAACATCGTGGCTAATGACCATCAGGCCGCCCGAGAAGTTCTTCAAGAAATCGCGCAGCCACAGAACCGAGTCGGCATCCAGGTGGTTGGTCGGCTCATCCAGCAGCATGGTGTCCGCATTGGAGAAGAGAATACGCGCCAGCTCCACGCGGCGACGCTGACCACCCGACAGAGTAGACAGGGGCTGGGCAAGCACACGCTCCGGCAAATCCAGGTTGGAGGTAATGACCGCCGCCTCCGACTCCGCCGCGTAGCCGCCGCCGGCAATGAACTCAGCCTCAAGGCGGTCGTAGCGGCGCATACCCTTAGCGCGCACCGCCGGGTCCTCACTCGCCATGTCTTCCTGCGCCTGACGCATCTTGCGCGCCACACCGTCCAGGCCACGCGCCGAGAGGATGCGGTCACGAGCCAGCTGGCTCATGTCATCCACCTTCGGGTCCTGCGGAAGGTAGCCGATAGTGCCGCTGCGGGTCACCGTACCGTCAGCGGGCAGGGTCAGACCGGCAAGCACCTTAGTCATAGTGGTCTTACCGGCACCGTTGCGGCCCACCAAACCGATCTTGTCACCCTTATCGATGCGGAAGGTGACCTCTTCCATGAGCAGGCGCGCGCCTGCACGCAATTCGAGGTTCTGTACAGCAATCATGGGTGCCTTTCCGGATGGCGTCTGGTGTGTGGTCTTGGAGTGTTCGGTAGGCGGGACTCGCCGGGCTAGAAGCGGCGAGCGCGCGGAGCACCTCATCAATTTTAGTGCAGGTGTGCCGAGTGCGCATGTGGGGCACCTTTTGTTTTTGTGGCGTGAGGTGTACGATACATACCAGACACTATTTATAGAACATTGTTCAAAACTGGGTTGTGACAAGCAAGTCAACCACCGCTACCCTCAACTCCGCAGAAAAATCTGAGGAGAAATACGTACCAAAGGAGCACCACCCCAATGACCGATTCCGTGCGCGAATCATCCCAAGCATCCCAGGCACCGCGCCGTAACGTAGCGGCAAAGACCTCGCTCGCCACCGACCTCTCCCTCATCGCAGTGTTCGCTGGCTTCATCGCCGCGCTCGCCATCATGCCCGCCGTTAGCTTGGGTGGCGTTGCGGTTCCCTTCACCTTCCAGACCCTCGGCATTTACATCACCGCTCAGGTGCTCGGCGGCAAGCGCGCCACCGCCTCCGTGGCGCTATACCTGCTGGTTGGTTTTGCTGGCCTGCCCATCTTCGCTAAGGGCGGCGCCGGCCTGGGTTCGCTCGCTTCCCCGAGTGCCGGCTACCTGCTCGGCTTCCTGCCCTTCGCCGCTATTGCCGGTACCCTCGCTTACCTGTTCACCCGCAGCACCCGTTCGGTGGGTGCGACCTTCCTCATGGCTCTGCTTGCGAACTTCTGCGGTTTTGTGGTTCTGACCGCCTGCGGTATCGCCGGTATGATGGTGAACGCCCACATGACTTTTGACGCCGCATTCAGCGCGGCAATGGTATTCGTTCCCTGGGATCTGGTGAAGTCCACGATTGCGGTTCTGGTTGGTTTGTCGGTACGCCGCGCCTTCCCGTCCCTGGCTTCTACCCAGCGTTAAAGGCACACAATGTGCCGCACGAGAGGATAGCTATGTTTTTTCGCCGCTCCACGCGCCAGCCTGCACCGCAGCAGGTACAAGGCGAACAGGCGGTGAGCGCCTCTACCAGCATGCCCGCCCTTGAGCTTGAATCGGTGAGTGTTTTCACCGAACTGCCCGAAGGCGGGCATCGCCGTATCCTCAAGGATGTGAGCCTGCGGTTCACGGCGAAGCGCACCGCGGTGCTCGGTCTGAACGGTAGCGGCAAGTCCACCCTGCTGGGGCTTTTCAATGGGCTCACCCACCCGGATGAAGGTATTGTGCGCGTGAACGGTGTCGACACCCTGGAGGCGCCGAGCCGCAGCTCGAAGGGTGCGGGTGCTCGCGGTAATTCGCAGGGCGCTTTTGAGGGTGTGGGCATGCTCTTTGCCCAGCCGGAGGCGCAGCTGATTATGCCCACCGTTGCCGAGGATATTGACCTGAGTCTGCGCCGTGCCGCTGCCGTTGAAGGTAGTTCCCTCAGCGGTGATCAGCGCCGAGAACGGATTCGTGAACTGCTCCGTGAGCGCGGCCTCGAACGTCTGGAGGACCAGAGCGTTTTTACCCTCTCAGGAGGCGAAAAGCAGCTGGTTGCTCTCACCAGTGTGCTGGCGGCGCGCCCGCAGATTCTTCTGCTCGATGAGCCGACCACCCTGCTGGATTTGCGCAATCGCGCGCGGCTGCTGAAGCATTTGGAGTCGCTGGATCAGATGCTGGTGCTCAGCACGCACGACCTGGATTTGGCGGCATCCTGCGATGAAGCCGTGATTATTCATGACGGCCGTTTGCTCGCTCAGGGGGATGCGGCGCAGCTGGTGCGGCAGTACCGCACGTGGTGTGCCGAGGGGTTCCCCAACGAGGGTGCTACCGAAGGCCTGGATTCGTCAGGAGGCGTGCATGGGCGCTAACACGCCGCGCGCGAATCCTCGCCCCGCCTCCCAGGGCTCGGATTTTAACCCCGGTACTCTGCTGGTGGGTTTCTACCAGCCGTTGAACACGCCGGTGCATCGGGCGCCGCTGTGGCTCAAGGGCACGCTCTTCTTTGGGCTGTTCCTGCTGTTGGCGGTGACCGGCTGGCAGGTGGCGCTGGTGGCTTTGGTTGCGTCCACGCTCTGCGCGTTGTGGGCTGGTGTGCCTGCTTCCCAGCTGTGGCTGGTGGTTCGCACGCTGTCCCTGTTGCTACTGATCATGGTCGCCTATTACGTGTTTACGGGGCAGTACGCCTCCGGCGCGGATGCTATCGCGACCATGCTGACGGCTTTCTACGCTTCCCGCACCCTGCTGGTGAGCACCCCCCTGCCGGTTCTGATTGACGGCTTTGTGAGGCTCTGTTCGCCGCTGCGTTTCGTGGGTCTTTCTCCCGAGCGTCTGGGTCTGCTGATCGCGTTGATGGTCCGGTCGATTCCGGCGCTCATGGACCGTTGGGGTGCGTTGCGCCGGGCGGCGGTGGCGCGTAATCTACCCAAGCGCATGTATTGGCGGCTACTGATTCCGTGGGTGGTGCAGGCGGTTGATTACGCGACGGCGACCGCTCGTGCTTTGCGGGCACGACACGTGGACGAGCTGAAATAGCGCAGATACGCGAGAGGGGCGGGGTGAACCGTAAAGTTCCCCCCGCCCCTTCGCTGTGCCTCGCCTAGCTTAGGCTGGTTTAGGGCGTTTCAATGAGGAGCGCCGCCGGGAGCTGCTCCCACCACAGGTACCAGTCGTGCTGGCCGTAGAGCGCCTCCACAAGCTTGTCGAAGCCGCGGTAGACACGCACCGGCATCGCCGAGGAAACCATCGTATGCTCAACCGCCAGGATCTCTGCGTCGCGGCGGGTTGTGACCGGTACAGGCGTGTAGAACTCGATAAAGTCCGAGGCGATAACAGCCGGGTAGGCGTCGTCGCGTTCAAACCAGTAGCGGGCAATGGACAGCATCGCCTCGGGGCTGGGGCTGGAGTCCCACCCACCGAAAGGCAGGTAGGCGAACACCCCGGAAGCATCCCACAGCGGCAGGTCCATGAGGAGCAGTTCCGCGGCGCTGTCAATGTCGGTGGCTTTGACCTTCTCATTGATGATGCCCGCGGTCAGTTCGAAGGGGTACTCCGCTTTCAGCGGCATAGCGATATCGTCTTCACCGAGTTCACCGTTTTCCATGAGGAGGCGGTAGGTCTGCAGGTAGGTGCTCTCGTTCAGGTGCCGGAACGCCTCGTGCGCGGCAACTTCTACACCGACTTGATCCAGGTAATGGTGATGGTCGGTGATGAGGTCGTGTGCATACCGCTCGACGGTGTCAGCGGTGATGTTCTGCACGGGCGTTGAAGTACGCAGGGAGACGTTATTCTCAATAGTCCCGAGCAGGGTCGGGTCGAGGGCAACCACGATGGGGGTTGTTCCCCGGTTCTTGCCCTCGTAAAGGTGTTCGAGGTATCGCCGGTTAAGTTCGGCTCGTGGGGCGCCGTGGCGGATTCGCTCGTGTGGGTAGGGATACAAGGCGACGAAGCGCTCATAGAGCTCTGCCATGGTGTTCTCCGATGTTTGGTTGCCCCCAGTTTATCGCGTATTTTCGCGCAAAAATACGGGTTTTTGGATGTTTTAGCAGGGCGCGGAGGGCGCGCGATTTTTTCGTTTGATGAGTGTGTATCGGTGTGTGCTAAACACGCTTAAACTGCCTTAGTGTTGGGCGGTTTGTGCGCCGATTTTCGCTAGAAAAAGTTAGAAATTTTTCGCCACCATATGAGATTTTGGGCGAGTTACACCGGGCGGTACCAAAGGGTTCGGCGGACACTTTCGCGGAGGGGCGGGCGCCTCCTGAATGTCTGTTACCAACCGCAGATACACGGCAGAAAGGGCACCAAACCCACAATTTCAGAAGGAAAGACACCCTCTTTTCTTCTTCGGCACGTCATATTTGACGTATTAGGGGTTTTTCGGGCGAGTTCCGTCACCGCCGCGTAGCTGCTGGAGTAAAGTGTTGGTACCAGCTACCACCCGTGCCGCGTTGGTACGGAAAACGCCGCTGGGACCATCAACTCGCAGGAGTTCAAACCAACGGAGGTTCTCATGTCGAATAACTACTACAAAGAGATGGTTCGCCTGGCTGACAGCATTGCTGATAAGGCGCATGAGGGGCAGACTGATCGTAACGGCTGGCCCTATATCTCCCACCCTCGCCGTGTGGCTCTTGGGGTGCGTAAGCTTGCTAGTGAGTTGGCTGCCGCAACTCACCCCGATATCTCTTTGGAGGAGCTGAAGGCTGAAGCGCAGATTGTGGCGCTGTTGCATGACACGGTGGAGGATACCGGCGTTTCTCTCGCTTTCTTGGCACGTCATTTCTCGGCGCGTATTGTGGATGCGATTGAGGCTTTGACCCGCCGCCCGGGTGAGTCGCGTGAGTCGTATCTGAGCCGGGTGCGTGTGAATGATTTGGCTCGTCTGGTGAAGCTTGCCGATATTGCGGATAATACTGACCCGCAGCGTTTGGCTCTTCTGGAGGAACCGACTCGTACCTGCCTCATGATTAAGTATGAGCACTCGCTGAAGCTACTGCACCTGAACGACTAGGTTCAAAGCTGACCATATAGAAGCCGCGCGGTATGGAATGTATTCCATGCCGGGCGGCTTCTATGAATCATCTATTGAATTAGTTCAGGTGAGAGACTGCGTAATCAGCTTCTTCCTCAGTGAAACCTTCAAAAGAAGAAGTCAACTGAGAGCGGATTGCTTCAGGAGACATGTTCATCGTCTTCTGGTAGCTCTTTGCCTTCTCCAGGGCATTCGCGTTCCAGTCAGCCTTCATATTGTCCACTGCATACTGAGCAGCTTCAGGAGTGAACTTTTCGAATTCACTGGTGAGCTGGTTGTAGATACCCTGCTTGGACATGTGCATGGTGCGCGAGTACGATTCGGCCTTCTTCAAGGCAGACTTATATTCGGTGGGAACGTTGTTATCGTTCTGCTTCGTGTTGGGTTCTGCCGCGCCTG
>ERZ772909.901-NODE-901-length-17360-cov-2.970587_pt1 | contig 17360 bp, 10 predicted proteins | sample MGYA00511137_ERZ772909 | MGnify/ENA primary metagenome ERZ772909 (study PRJEB29015, sample SAMEA2738095) | human oral metagenome | biome: human oral; feature: human-associated habitat; material: saliva | place: China | collected 2270 ... | reverse complement strand
TTCAAGAACAACCGATACGGCTCAGATTAGATTGTTGCTTGGGGATTTGATGGCATTGCAAGATCGTATGTTTAAGATATTACATAACCATTCTCAAATAGTTTCAAATGTAGTTTTGCAAAATTTTAAGACAATATATACATTTTTTTATAACTGTATCAAAGTGGCAAAACAACGACAAGATGAATTATTGTTAGTTGAAATAGCTGGCATAACAGACAAGATCATTTCTATGATAAGTCCCGTTTTTAGTGCAAAGAGCCTAAAGACAAATGAGCTTATCTATCACTATCTCATTTACGAGCTACGAGAGCTAAAAGCCTACGCCATAGGCGAGGATCTAGCTTAAAATTTTATCCACTATCTCTTTTGCTCCATTTGGCAAAAGGATATCTTTTAGAGCTTTGCTGCTTTTGCTTAGATCAAAGCTCTCGATCATTTTTATGACTTCATCTTTGTCTAAATTTTCGCCATTTTGCAGGCAAATTTCAGCTATGCCTTTATCTTTTAGAAATTTAGCGTTATAAAACTGGTGATTGCCAGCGGCATAAGGAAATGGCACAAAGATAGATGGCAGGGCGTTTGCGCAAAGCTCCCAAAGCGAGCTAGCTCCAGCTCTTGATATGGCAAGATCAGCCTCGCTCATCTTCTTTTCTATCTCTTTGCTAAAGTCAAAAATTTCTAAATTTGCCTCGCTAAAGCCAAGCTCATCATATCTTTTTTTAAGCTCATCAAGGGCGTTTTTGCCGCATTGATGAATGATCTTTATCCCTTTTTCTTTAAGATATGGGGCTAAATTTATAGCTAGCTCGTTTATCGCTTTTGCACCTTGTGAGCCACCTAAAAATAGTATCGTTTTTAGCTCGTCTCTAACTCTTTGGCTTTCAAAAAATTTATTTGCCACAGGGTAAGGGCAGGGCGAGAGCTCATCATAAGAGCTAAAAAAGCCCTTTGCGTATGGCTTTAAAATTTTATTTAGCTTGCCAGTTACGGCATTTTGCTCATGGATGAAAAGCGGCGTTTTTGAGATGATGGCCGCTATGGCTGCTGGCGCTGCTGAGTAGCCTCCCACGCTGATGACTGCTTTAACGCCATTTTCTTTAAAAATTTGCCTGCATTTTAGAGCTAGGCTTATGATGTTTGTTAGTGATTTTAGCTTTGCAAGACCTCTTTTATTTACGACGCCACTGCTTGGCAAAAAGAATTTCTTTGCAAATTTATCATCATTTTCAAACCAAAATTTATCCTGACCACTAGTTGAGCCGATGAAAACAGGCTTTATGCCTCGTCTATTTAGCTCCTCGCAAAAGCTTCTAGCGATCGCCAAATGCCCACCAGTGCCGCCACCACAAATAACTATCATAGTTTTGCCTTTTTACTAACCATCAAGACCATGCCGATGCCGATGCATATAGCAAGCACGGAGCTACCGCCATAGCTTAAAAATGGCACAGCGATACCTTTTATCGGCGTGATCGATGTGATGCCGTAGCTATTCATCAAAAACGAAAACGACAAGATAAGGCCGATACCAAGTGAGAATAGGTGATAGACCTTGTTTTCGCTCCTAGCTGAAATTCTAAATATCCTATAAAGTAGCGTGATAAAGATCGCTGTGATGCACAAAATGCCAAAAACGCCGACCTCTTCAGCTATGCCAGCTAGCACAAAGTCTGTATGCACCTCGCTTAAAAAGCCAAGCTTAAATATCCCAGCTCCAAGCCCCTCGCCAAAAAACTCGCCGTGTTTGATCGCATTTAGTGAGTGAGAAATTTGATATGGCTCTGGTGCATCTGCCACTCTAAGCACGTTTGCCACGCTATCTGGCAAGAAAGAGAGAACCATATTTTGTATCGTGCCCCACCATGACTTTATACGCAAAATTCTGTGCTCAGAGCTAACTATCGCCACCGTCATGACAAAGGCAGCACCCAAGATACCGATACCAAAGAGCCTAACGCTAGCCCCTGCAAAAAGCGCCATCGTCACAAAGGTAAGTGCCAAAACTACAACCTGACCAAGGTCGTTTTGCATAACGGCGATAAGAAAGATAGCGATACCAAAAAGAATGATATAAGGCAAAAGTATCTTTAGCTCAGCCATCAAAGTCCTCTTACCGTCGCTAAATTTTCTAGTAAAGCTCCATGCTAAAAAATAGACAAAACCGACTTTGAAAAACTCAACTGGCGCAAGTGAAAAGCCAGGCAGTCTGATCCAGCGTCTAGCACCTCCAGAGTCAGTCACCATCGAAGCTGGCAAGGCGTGCATGAGCCCCATAGCGATACCGCACGAGATAAGCAGCCCAAAGCCTATCCAAACGAGCGCTTTGTCTGGATTTAGCCTAGAGAGCCACCACATGAGAAAAATTCCTATGCAGCCGACTGCAAACTGGCGGATGAAAAAGTGAAATTCGTCGTAGTTGAAAAACAAAACTGTAAAAACTGGCAAAGATAGTGAGAAAATGATACTTATGGCGATCAAAGTCGCGCAAAGATAGAAAATAACCTTATCAACTGCCAAATTTAGCTCCAACTTTAAAATGAGCCAAAGTATAATAAAAAACGGCTTACAAAGATATTATTTGCTATAATTGCAGGCTTTAAGGATGGGCATGAAGATAGGTATATTTGACTCGGGACTTGGCGGACTTAGCGTCTTAAATGAAGCTTTAAGCAAGCTTAGCGAGCATGAATTTTTATATTACGCAGATGTGAAAAATGTCCCATACGGACAAAAGAGCAGGGATGAGATCTTAAAATTTAGCTTTGACGCGGTTAAATTTCTTATAGAAAATGGCGCAAACGCTGTCGTGGTGGCGTGTAACACTGCAACAAGCGTGGCGATAAAAGAGCTTAGAGCAAATTTAAGCGTGCCGATCATCGGCATGGAGCCAGCTGTAAAAAAAGCTCACGATCTAAGCCACGATGACGCCCTAAAAACGCTAGTCATCGCCACTCCAGTCACCGTAAATGGCGCAAAACTAAAAGAGCTGATCACAAATTTAAACGCAAAAGATAAAACCGAACTACTTGCTCTGCCTCGCCTTGTAAATTTCGCTGAAAAGGCTGAGTTTGAGAGTGAAAACGTTAAGTCATATCTAAAAGAAGAACTAGCTAAATTTGATCTAAGTAAATTTGACTTTTTGGTGCTTGGCTGCACGCATTTTAACTATTTTAAAGATAGCTTAAGAGAAATTTTGCCCTCAAATGTAAGTATAATAGACGGCAACGAAGGGACGATAAAACGCCTCATAAGCGAGCTTGGACTTGCGGTTTCAAGTGTAAATTTAACTCCAAATGTGAAATTTTTCTACTCAGGTGAGAAGGTTTGCGAGCAAAGTGAGCTGGAGAAAATTTCAAGAAATTTAGCTCGCCTAGAAAAAATGAGAGCGATCAGCTAGGCTAAATTTACCTAAAAATTTGAGCTAAATTTAGCAAAATACATTAAATTTTATGTATTTTTATATGTATTATCTCTTTCTTTGCTTTAATATATAGATAGCACTTATTATCGCAACCACTGCTAAAAGTGCTATCGTGATCGTTAGAAGTGTCTGTTTGTCAGGATTTGTGCCTAGAAAGTAGCCAACTCCAAGCAAAACCGCACACCAAATCCCAGCGCCAAGTGTGGTAAATAGGCAAAATCTAAAAATGTTCATCTTGGCAAGCCCAGCTGGCAGGCTTATATACTGACGAATTCCAGGGATGAGGCGTGAGTTAAAGGTTGAAATTTCGCCATGTTTATTAAAAAATGCTTCAAATTTATCCATCTTTTCGTGAGTGATGCCAACAAATTTGCCGTATTTTAAGACGATCTCACGTCCAAAAAAGTAGCAAAGATAGTAGTTAAAAATGGCTCCAAGCAAGCTACCAAGCGTGCCTGAGATAAAAGTAAGCACTAGGCTCATCTCGCCTTTGTGAGCTAGATATCCAGCTGGTATCATCGCCACTTCGCTTGGAAATGGAAAAAATGAGCTCTCTAAAAACATCATCACAAATATGCCAGCATAGCCCCAGCTGCTCACGCTTGAGACTATAAAATCAATAATGTCATGTAGCATTTTTACTCCGAAATTTATCTTAAGTGAGGCATTGTAGCAAAGTGCCGCTTAAGTATTTGAGTATATATAATATAATTTCAAAACATCAAATTTTAAGGATAAAAAATTGCATTTGAAAATGCGATTATCACAAAAGAGGATGATGAAAAATATGGTCTTACTAACATTTTTCTTAAATATAATCCATTTGATAAGGGTTTGTCTGATCAATGGTATTGGGTTATAGACAAGGAGCGAGACTGCTGGCTTATGGAGAGTGGCTTTTTTCATGATCCAAAGATGGATCATGGGTACCTTTCTAAAAGCCTATGGATACTTTACTATAAAGGTGAAATGTTTGAAATCATACTAGAAAATGAGCTATATAATAAAATAATAGACCATGTATCTTATGATAAAGTATGGCTTTTATTAGACGTAAAGCCAATTACTTATAGCGCATTGGCCATTGAGGAAATTTTTGCGCTATTAAAAGAAATTCTTAATGTTTATGGGCTGGGTGGTGCATGGAGAGAGGCTTATTCGCCAAAGTACAAAGTGATACTATTAGATAAATTAGAAAGACGACTTTGACAAAAATAGCGCTCAAACAAGCAAAATACAAAGATGTAGCTCTCTTTGAAGTGTATAATAACCAAATATAAGTAAAAAATAGAGAGGATTGTTTGGTTGTGAAAACTATTTTATTTTGGCTATTTACAGAGATACAAAGCAAAGAACTTGGATTTGTTGCCATTAGGTGTAGCGCAGCTCTAGAAAACTTAATAAATTTTAGTAAGCTTAAATTTCTAATCGCTTTGCTTTGTTTATTTTGTTGTCTTAACATTAGTATCACAAACAAATTTGATTATTTTGTATATAGCTTGGCCTATTTGATCATTGAGATATCATTACCATTGTTTATTCTTTATATTTTCATAGATAAAAACAGCATTCTAAAAGATATCAATACCTTAAAATTAGACTTAACACCACATCTTATGATAATTCTTTCAGGCTGCTTTTTGATATTTATATACATATATGCAAAAGAATATTTTTTATATTTTTTATTGATAACGCCAATATTATTTTTTGCTTTTGTTATTAGAAGCATAAATTTTGTTTTATTTCATATACCAATTTGTATCAAATTTTTCTCTGATTTCATTGAAATGTTTGTTTATAGAAGCTTTAAATTTGATCTTTTCATATATCCATTTTTATTGATTTTAATAATATTTTTGTATGACAAAGCAAATAAAAATTTAACTCAAAAAAGATAGATAGGGCGAAAGCTCGCCCAGTTTTTAAAATGCAGGTATGACCTCGCCTTTGTAGCGAGTGATGATGAAATTTTTAGTATCAGGGCTAAGTACCGCATCGACTAAAGCTTTGATCTTAGGATTGTTCTCGTTGCCAGCTCTTGTGACGATGATGTTGGCGTAAGGGCTGTTGGCATCTTCAAGTAAAAGTGCGTCTTTTGCCACGCTCATGCCAAGGTCAAGGACGAAATTTGTACTAATAGCAGCGATATCGACATCATCAAGCGTTCTTGGGATCTGAGCGCCTTCTAGCTCGACAAACTGCAAATTCTTAGGATTTTTAGTTATGTCATTTACAGTTGCAACTTTTACGTTTTTATCGATCTCTATAAGACCAGCTTTTTCTAAAATTCTAAGCGCTCTGTTGCCATTTGACGGATCGTAAGCGATCGCCACTTTTGCGCCATCTTTTAGATCTTTGATATCTTTTATCTTTTTAGAGTAAACGCCCATTGGCTCGAGGTGTACGCCAACTGTTTTTACAAGGTGAGTGCCTTTGTTTTTGTTAAATTCTTCAAGATATGGGATGTGCTGAAAGAAGTTTGCATCAAGGTCGCCGTCCTCTGTCGCAAGGTTTGGCGTGGTGTAGTCATTAAATTCTTTGATCTCAAGTGTGTAGCCATCTTTTGCCAAAATAGGCTTTACAACCTCTAAAATTTCAGCATGTGGGATAGGTGTAGCACCGACGATTATTGTTTTTGACTTGTCAGCAGCATTTGCGCTAACGCTAAGGCCTAGGGCAACTAAAGAGGTAAGAAGTAGTTTTTTCATTTGTTATCCTTTTTTAAAATTTGCCAAGCACCAAAAAAGGATAAATTTAAGCTAGAAGGTTAAATTTCTTTTTAAGCGCTTAAGCTTTTTCTAAGCACTTAAAAAGAAATTCTGTGCTTAGAGATTAGTCTTTCGACGACGCGTTTTTTAGTAGGCGGCACATCTGGCACATATCTGATTTCATCTTTTGTCCTTTCAGCTAAAATTAATTTGGCAATTTTAAGGAAAAAAGCTTAAAATCAGATAAAAAATGTGGCCTTATTTTTTTGAAATTTTATAGAGATAGTTGCCTAAAACTTGAAAAATTTGAACCATAATGATAAGAATAACCACGGTGTAGAGCATGATATCTGGGCGAAATCTCTGATATCCGTAGTTTATAGCGACAGATCCTAGTCCGCCACCGCCAACTGCACCAGCCATCGCTGAAAAGCCGATATTTACGATAAGCGTTAGCGTAAATGCCGAGATGATGCCAGGAAGCGCCTCTACAAACATCACACGAAAGATGATCTGAAATTTCGAGCTACCAAAGCTTTGAGCAGCTTCGATGATGCCTCTATCAACCTCTTTTAGGGCATTTTCAATGAGCCTTGCCACAAACGGAGCCGCTCCGATAGTTAGCGGAACGATCGCAGCTGTGGTGCCGATGCTTGTGCCTACGATCATTTTTGTGACAGGAAAGAGCACGATGATCAAAATGATAAACGGAAAGCTTCTAAGCACGTTTATAACGATATCTAGCACAAAATAAAGCTGCTTGTTTGGCTTTAGGCCGTCTTTGTCTGAAAGGATGAGCAAAACCGCAGGTATGAGGCCTATGGCAAAGGCGAGTAGGGTGGAGACTATGCTCATATATAGCGTCTCGCCGATAGCTGGCAAAAGTATCCTAGAAAAAACATCTGGAAATTTAGAAAAATCAATACCAAACATCAAGCAACCTCCCACAAAACGCCACTTTGCTTGATATAGTTAAGCACGTTTTCTTTATCTTTTTCGTCTATGTTTATGACAAGCGAGCCAAGGACGTTGTCGTTTAGCTTTTCAAGCTTGCCCCAGACTATGTTAAAGTCGATATTTAGGCTTCTTGCCATGTGCGTGATCACGCTGTTTTGAGCCACTTCTTTTGGGAAAAATAGCCTGATATTTGTGCCAGTGCTTGGCAAAATTTCAACTTCACCCAAAAACTCTTTCATCTTCTCATCTGGCTTTAAAAATAGCTCTTCGATGCTTCCAGAGCCTATGATTTTGCCGCCTTCTAGCAAGATCGCACGTTTTGCGATTGATTTTACAACCTCCATCTCGTGCGTGACGATGACGACGCTGATATCTAGCTCTTTGTTTATCTTTTCAAGCAGCTCTAAAATTTGATTTGTCGTGTTTGGATCAAGAGCTGAAGTTGCCTCGTCGCTTAGTAAAATTTTAGGATTTAAAGCAAGTGCTCTAGCGATCGCCACACGCTGCTTTTGACCGCCGCTTAGCTCGCTTGGATAGCTTTTTGCCTTGCTTTCAAGACCGACTAAATTTAAAAGCTCTCTCACTCTTTTCTCGGTTTCATCGCTTTTATAACCCCAAAATTTAAGCGGAGTAGCGACGTTTTCAAAGACGTTTTTTCTAGCCATCAAAGCAAAATGCTGAAATATCATCCCAACATCTCGCCTTAAATGTCTCTGCTGCGTCTCGTCTAAATTTTTTATCTCTTTATCAAAGACTTTTAGGCTGCCACCTTGATAGTTTTCAAGCCCGTTTATGCACCTTAAAAGCGTTGATTTACCAGCACCGCTGTGTCCCACGATAGCAAAAATTTCACCCTTTTTAACCTCTAAATTTACATCAAAAAGGATCTGCGTATCACCGTAAAATTTGCTTAAATTTTCTATTTTTATCACTATTTTTCTCCAAGAGCTTCTAACTCTTCGCATACTTTTTTAAATTTAGCCTCAGCGCTCTGCAGAGCCTCTTTGTTTGTCTCTATGACCTCTTTTGGTGCGTTTGCCACGAAATTTTGGTTATTTAGCATGCCTGAGAGTTTGGCTATCTCTTTTTCAAGCTTTGTCTTTTGAGACCTTAGCCTTGTGATGATACCGCTCATATCAAGCCCTTCAAGTGGGACAAATGCCTCTAAATTTTCGCTCACATCTCTTATTGAATTTTCGATTTTCTCATCTACAAAGCCGATCTCTTCGCATTTTGCAAGCAGCTTGATATACTCTTTAACCTCGTCAAGATCTATTTTTTCGTTAAATTTAACAAAGGCTTTTGCTATCTTTGAGTTGCCTAGATCGATGGTCGCTTTTGCACGGCGAATAGCCACGATCGCTTCGATAACTAGCTCAAATTTCTTCTCAACATCTAAATTTCGCTCTTTTATCTCTGGATAGCTCATAACCATTATTGATTTTGCATTTTCAAGCTGTGTGCCGCTAAGCTCTTGAAATAGATACTCTGAGAGAAACGGCATGAAAGGATTTAGCAGTTTCATCGCCTCTTTAAATATACTTCCAAGCTCTTTTACGCTCGCTTTATCAGCCTTGCTAAGCTCGATGCCCCAGTCACAAAACTCATCCCAAAGGAATTTATAAAGTGTGTTTGCAGCGTCATTGAAGCGGTAGGCGTCGATGTTTTCGCGCACCTCTCTCACGCACTCGTTAAAGCGGCTATTCATATAAATTCCAAGCTTTGTTTCAAGCCTGATATCATCTAAATTTGGAAATTTGCTCTCATTTAGCATGAGGTATTTGCTCGCGTTATAAAGCTTATTGGTGAAATTTCTTACCTGCTTCATCTTAGTGTCACTTAGCTTGATATCGCGTCCTTGAACGGCTAGAAGCGTTAGCGTAAAGCGCAATATATCGGCGCTATACTCATTTATGCTATCAAGTGGGTCGATGACGTTGCCAAGGCTTTTGCTCATCTTTCTGCCAAACTCATCTTTTACAAGCGCGTGCAAGTAGATGTCGTCAAACGGCAGCTTGCCAAGGGCGTTTTCACCCTGAAACATCATCCTAGCAACCCAGAAAAATAATATATCAAAGCCAGTAATGAGAAGGTTGTTTGGATAAAACTCAGCCAAGTCGCCTTCAAACCATTTTTCATTTTTTAGCTCATTTTCATTGCCCCAGCCAAGCGTGCTAAATGGCCAAAGACCAGAGCTAAACCACGTATCTAGCACGTCTGGGTCTTGGTGGATGTTTTTACTTTTACACTTTTTGCACTCGCACGGCTCACCCTCGTCAGCCCACATATGACCGCACTCGTCGCAGTAAAATACTGGAATTTGATGTCCCCACCAAAGCTGGCGTGAGATACACCAGTCTCTTAGCTCTCTCATCCACGCGTTAAAGCTGTTTATCCAGTGCGGCGGGTAAAATTTAGCAAGGCCCTCTGAGACCTTTTGTATCGCCTCGTCTGCGATCTCTTTTTTGACAAACCACTGCTTTGAGATGTATGGCTCGACGACGTTTTTGCAGCGGTAGCAGTAACCTACTTGATTTTCGTAGTCTTCTATCTTTTCAACATTGCCAAGTTTTTCAAGCTCGGCTACTACGATATCTCTAGCCTCAAGCCTCTCAAGACCTGCGAATTTATCGCACTTGTCGTTTAAAATACCTTTTTCATCAAATACAGTGATAAACTCAAGGTCGTGCCTTTTGCCAACTTCGTAGTCGTTTTGATCGTGCGCAGGTGTGACCTTAACAAGACCTGTTCCAAACTCCATATCAACGTGCTCGTCTGCGATGATCTCGATCTCTCTATTTATGATAGGTAGCACCACTTTTTTGCCGATTAAATTTTTATAGCGCTCGTCGTTTGGATTTACCATTACCGCCGTATCACCAAAGTAAGTTTCAGGTCTGGTGGTCGCAACCACTATATAAGCGCCTTGTCTCGCATGCGCCTTTGCTGGAGACTGCTGCTCGTTCTTCACTGCAACGCACGAAGAGTGCGCTTCATTCGAACTCGCATCGCAACCAGCAAATTCATCATGTGATACTTCTGCTTGATAGTTTTCTAAATTTTGTCCATCTGCAAAGTAGTATCTCAAATGATAAAGCTTGCCTTTGTTCTCCTTGTGCTCGACCTCGATGTCAGAGAGTGCGCCATCGTGCGTACACCAGTTTATCATGTAGTTTTTCTGGACTATTAGCCCTTTGTCATATAAATTTACAAAGGCCTTTTTCACAGCTTTTCTTAAGCCCTCATCCATAGTAAATCTCTGGCGTGACCAAGCCGGAGTGATGCCAAGTTTTCGCATCTGATGGACGATCATGCCGCCACTTTTTTCTTTCCACTCCCACACTTTTTCTACAAATTTCTCACGGCCAAGCTCTTCTTTTTTGATCCCTTGAGCCAAAAGCTGCTTTTCAACGACGTTTTGAGTAGCGATACCAGCGTGGTCAAGTCCTGGCTGCCAAAGTGTCTTGTAGCCGTCCATCCTCTTGTAGCGAGTCATGATATCTTGAAGTGTGAAGGTTAGGGCGTGTCCGATGTGAAGCGAGCCAGTCACGTTTGGAGGTGGCATCATAATGCAAAATTTACGTCCATCTTTTTGGATATCTTTGTTTGCGTCTATCTCGAAATATCCGCGTTCTTCCCAAATTTTATAAAATTTATCTTCTATCTCTTTTGCATTGTAAAATTCTGCCACTTTTGTATCCTCTTTCGTTTAAAAAATGCTTAATGTTATCTAAAATTTGTTTAAAAAAATCTTTGCAAAAGTGGGGAAATATGGGCTTGGGGCGGTTAAACGCCCCGAAATTTAAATAGCTATTTTACGGTAAAGCTTCGCTGAGCTAAGTCGTAGTCGTTTTGTCTTTCGTTATACATATTTTCAGTTGTGACTGCACCAAGCGAGCATTTACCACCAAGTCTTACCCGATAAGGTGTGTAAAGCACGGCGTCTTTTTCGTCGCTACTTAGCGTGTAAAAGCTTAACACGCGGTCATCTTTTACGCTTTTATACTCAACTTGCAAGCTGTTTTTTAAGCTCTTGCTAAAGTTGCTTAAATTTTCATTTATCGGCTCAAAGCAGCTACTTACGATCTCGTTTATAACGCCGTTTTTAACCATTGTTTTTGAGTTTATCACTACTTTTGAGTAGATGACGTCATTTACTTTTAGGCTGTCAAGACCCAGCTCTTTGCCTTTTTCATCGACAAAAACGCGGTAGATGTCAAGCTCTTTTGGCTCGATTTTGTGTTTGATCTCAAGCGGCACGTAAGCGTAGCTTAAGATAGTCGCATAAAGCTTATTTGAGCCTAGTGGAGTGATGCTAAATTCGCCATTTTTTGTAGTAAATGATATGCTTAAAAGGCCGTCAAATTCTTTACTTTCTCCGTTGTAGCTAAGCTTAAATTTGTTATTTTTCTCGCCGCTATCTTTGCCAAAGTAGGCATTTAGCGCTCTTAGCGTAAATGCACGCTCTTGCGTTGAGCTTAGCTCATTTAAATTTACTATCAAGAAATTTGCAAGGTCGTCTGAGTAGTCGTTTTTCTCAAAGTATTTTGCGTGCAAGTATAAGATAAAGGCGTTATCTCTTACTTTTGAGCTAAAATCAGATGGATTTTCTTCGCTTGTTTTAGCATTTTTGATATCTTTTAGCGCGACCTTTGCCTCGTCATTTAGGCCGTTTAGCTTTAGGGCTGCTGCCATTAGGTATTTACTTAGTGCTGTTTTATTGTAGGCTTTGTCGTCATAAATTTTATTTAAGATTGATCTGTCAGCCATATTTGCACGTGAGCTTACATAAAGAGCGTAAAGTGCCTCAAGGTCGTTGTTTGCGTATTTTAAGAGCGAATTTAGAGCATTTTGTTTGACGCCTTTACTTACATCATATCCTGCCTCTTCAAGGTCAAGAAGCACGTCTGTTGCAAAGATGCTTGCAAATGCGTTTGTCTCGCCTAGATCGCTCCAGTAGCCAAAGCTGCCGTCTGGTTTTTGCATCTTGACTAGCTCATCTATGCCGCTAACGATAAATCTCTTTTGGTCGCTTTTTTCAAGCTCATCTTTTGGTTTTAAATTTAAAAGCGCAAGTAGTCTTGAGCTTCTTTGCTCAGCACATCCGTAAGGATACTCCACTAAATTCTTTGAAGCTGCTAAAAGCACGCTTGAGACCGAGCTTGACGCATCAATGCTCACATCGTGGTAGCCTTTTGGTAGTGAAATTTTACTCTCTTTGTCAAAGACGCTGCTCTTTGCGTAGGTGCTGATCGTATAAGGGCTAACGACGTCAAGTAAATTTTGAAGTGTTTTTGAGCTATTTTTGTCGCTTATTGTGACATTGTATTCGCCAGCACCTGTTTCAAGGGCTGAAATTTTAAGCACAAATGCCTTATTTTCAAATGGCTTTAGGTTAGCATTTTCTTGCGTTTTGATGTTTAAATTTTTACTTGATGCTACATTTATAGTAAGGTTTTTATCAGCATTTGTCGTATTTATAAGCCTTAAGTTTGCGCTTAATTCATCGCCTTTTAAAAGATAAACTAAAGCACTTGGCTTAATGATCACATCATCTTTTACTTTTATCTCGCTATTTACGGCGTTCATTGCAGTTGCGTCATTTGCCACAGCATCTACTCTAATGGCGCCGTTAAAGCCATTTGGCGTTTTAAACTCGTATGAAATTTCGCCTTTGTCGTCTGCTTGAAGGCTTACTAAATTTGCATAAGTTTTTACATTTTTGCTATCAACTGGGCTTGCATGCTTTGCCATTTTTGCCGCCACTGCCATCGCCGCAGCATCACCGCCAAAGCTTAGCGTTTTGCCCTCGACCTTGTAGTTTGTGAGCATATTATAGATGTCGTAGTCAAAGACGCCATCAGGTAAAATTTTGTCAAAAAACTTAAGCGGATCGGCTGGTTTTTGCGAAGTGATATCAAGCACGCCAACATCTGTGATAAATAAATTCAGATAAGCTTTTGGCTTTGTTTTTAGTGAAATTTTGATATTTTCATCGCTCTTTGCGATTTTTGGCGCTTCTAGGCTAAGCTCTATCTTTCTTGAAGATTTATCGCCGTTTGCATAGACCTTGCCGTAGGTTCTAAACGGAGTTAGTCCAGCGTCAGTCATGCGGTAGATATTTGCACTCACGTAAAGGCCGTTAAAGTCAAAGTCAAGTTTAAATTTAACATTTGCCGAGTTGTTTTTGATCTTGACGACCTTATAGGCTTTGACGCCAGCGTCTTCAAGCGTGACAAGTGCGATGCCTTCTTTTATGGCTGAGCTTATGTCTGCGCTTAGCTCGTCGCCTTTTTTATAGACGTTTTTATTTAGCTTGATTTGAGACTTACTAAGCTCTTTTGTAGGCGCTAGAGTTGAGTAGTTGTAGCCGCTTACGTCGATGTCTAAGCTCGTACTTGCGCCACTTACTAAATTTGTAGCAGTGATGACGTATGAGCCACTTTGCGTAAATTTATAGCTAAACTCGCCACTATTTTTATAAAAACTATCCACATCTTCAAGCGTTTGGATCCATTTTATATAGCCGTTTGCGTCCCTTTGATACTGCCATGTGACACGTTTTATATCAAATTTCAAATTTGACTTCACTGGCTTTTGGCTTGGCATATCAACAACGACTGTTCTTATCTTTACATCTTCGTTTGGATCAGCAAATGCCGTGCTAGCAGCGATGCCAACCATATCTTTATAAGGATAGAGTGTAAAGCTTTTTGCGTCACTTACGTTTTTGCCATCGTCATTTACGTTGAAATTTATGACGCCTTTTATTATTGAAGGCGCGTTTTTAGTGTTAAAGCTAAGATCTATCATCTGGCTTGATTTGCCATCTTTTGAAAGAGTTAGATCATTTTCTATGCTTGGATAAGCAGCCGCTTTTAGGGTGTCATTTTTAAATTTATACTCTTTAAATTCGCTATTTTTATACTCATCGTCAAAGAAGCTAACCTGCATGCTGCCAGCTAGGTCGCTAGCTGCTCCGCCAAAGAGATAGCTACTTGTTAAATTTACCTTTACTAGCTCATTTGAAAAGAATTTATCCGCGTCTATGGCTATGTCGTTTTTTATCTTGTTTGGCACGAAGCTCTCGACGTAAAATGGCACGCTTGCTATCACTTTGCTAGCGTAGATTATCTGCATGTTAAATCTACCGCTTAGATCGCTTAAAATTTCTTTTTCGAAATTTATCATGCCAACATCATTTGTATTTTGCGTGATCTGGGCGCTACTTTTGCCTTGCGGATCGATAAATTTGATCTTAACTGGCATATTTTTAAGCGGGTTAAAGTCCCTATCTCTTAGATAAATAGCTCCTTTTAAGCTCTCGTTTGGTCTTATGATATTTGAGGCAAAATGCGTGTAAGCATCGATGCTCTCGCTTGGATTTTGACTGATGAGCTTTGCCTCATTTAGCGCTTCGCCATCTTTTATGATGAGGAAATTTTGCTCCTTGCCAAGTGAGACGACGATCGATGAGACCTCTTTGTAGATATCTTTTTTGTTAAATTTAAACACACCCTCGTCATTTGTAGCGCCAACTGCGATCTCTTCGTTTTTAGTACCATAAATTTTCACGTTTGCGTTTGCTAGCATTGTATTTTCGCCAAGGCGGTTTGCAAAGACGAAAATTTCATCCTTGCCAAGCTTTGCATTTATGGCGATGTCGCTTAGATAGACGACCTTTGAGACGCTCTTATCTTTGCCGTAGTTTAAGCTTATCTTATAAACTCCGTCTCCTGCTCCTGCAAAGTCAAGCTTGATCTTGTTTAGTGAAATTTCGTTTAATGCACCCTCTAGCTTGTAGCTTTTGCTTGCTACTTTTGAGCTAAAATTGCTTAGATCTTCGCTATTGTCGTTGAAATTTAAAAAGTATCTAAAATTTTGATCGCTTAACTTTTCAACGCTCACATTTAGCTCAGGTAAATTTGCACTTCTAATGCCGATCTCCCCAACGCTTGAGATATATGGCTCTTCATTTGTGAAATTTGCAAATGGAGTGAAGTTGCTAGCGACCACCTCGTAGGTTTTAGCTTCTCTTACGACATTTCTATCATCTCCAAAGCCCGGTTTTATCGTGATCTCGTAGCTATTTTGTGGCTTAAACTCATCACTTGTGATATCGATGTAATAATCATACCCCTCAAGCTCAGAATTTGGCGCGCCGTTCCCATCATCATTTTTATATGCCACGTCGCTTATACTAAAGCTTTTTACGCCTTTTATCTTTATAAATTTCTTTAGATTATTATCATCACTTAGCCACTCTTTTAGATAAATTCTAAATGCTAAGATGCCGTTATCAAGGCTAGTTGGATAGATTTTAGCTATCTCAAAGCTTTTAGCTTCGGCATTTATATTTACGCTCTCATCGCTTGCTTGCTCACTAAATTTCACCACGCCATCGCCTGCAAGCTTAGCGCCAAATTTACTCTCAAAATTTTCTCCAAACTCAAAAACAGGCTCGCTTATATTTTTATCAAGATCAAGCTCAAAGCTGTTTTGAGAGAGTTGCAAGGCGTTAAAACTTGCACCTTTTACGGCTATTTTTTTCACAAGCTCTTCACTAACTTCGTCATTAAATTTAAGGATAAATTTGCTATCAGTGAGCTTTTCTATCTTCTCAAGCGCAAATTCTTTCGTCTCAAAGCTAGCGCTACTGCCATTTTCTAACTTACAGCTGTATTCAGCACCTGCGTGCATATCTTTTGTAAAAAGCGTAAGGCTTTGAGCGTTAAATTTCACCGTGCCACTTAGCGCTGGCTCACATGAGATGAGTTTTTTCTCGCTTAGAGTGCCTATGAGATTTTTACTAACATCATCTTCTAGTCCAAATTCCACGCTTAAAGGCGACTTTACCTCGGCGGTGCCATTTAGACTTAAAGCATATAAATTTACTGCTCCTAAAAGTGCTAAAAGTAGCGCTTTTTGCTGCATTTTATCTCCTTAGTTTTATTGTTATTTCACTTTGATTTGAGTTTTGATCAAGGCATTTTAAAGTGTGCTCGCCAAGAGTTAGATCTAGCCTTTTTTCGCTTGCATTTTCTATCTTAGAAAAGTTCAAATCATCCACTTTTAGGTAAATTTCATCACCTAAAAACGCGTAGCATTTTAGCATAATTTGTGTTACATTTTCATCTGTCACGATCTCTTCGCCGTCATACGGATAGGCAAAGACTGGCTTTTTGTCTTTAAAAACTTCAGCGCAAGGGCTATTTTTGACCTCGTCTTTGTCTAAAAAGCCATTTTTTATCAAAAACTCAAGCTCCTCGCCCCTTAAACTCTCGCACTTATCTTGAAGTTTAACTCCAACTATCCTATCATCAAGCGCCGTTTTTTTACATGTTTCATAACTAAAAGCATCAAGGCAGGTTGGCACTTTTTCGATGCCCTCTGGCTCGCTCATAAACTCTAAATTTTGCCTTTGCGCCGTGATCTTAAACATGTCAAAAACGATCTTTGAAACGTCATTTAACCCAGTTAGCTTGTCAGTTTTTTCAGCGTTAAAGTTGCCCACCCAGACGGCAATCGTGTAGTTTTCATTGACACCTATGGCGTAAAGATCGCGTGAGTTTGCGCTTGTGCCAGTTTTAAAGGCTATTTTTGGCGTGTTTTGCGCGTATTGCCAAGCGTTTTTTAGATATGACCTTGAAGCTTCACTCATCATTTTAGCAGTTAGATAGGCGCTTTGAGGCGAGATGAGGGTTATGTTTTTATCTTCATTTTTGTAGTTTTTGCCCGCAAACTCAAGCGGCCTATAAACCCCGCCATTTGCGTATATCGTATAAAGATGCGCAAGATCAATCAGGCTCATCTCAGCGCTGCCTAAAACTATCGAAGAGCCGTAAAACTCCTTGTTTTCATCAACTAAATTTACCTTTTCAAGCAGTTCGTAAAGTGAGTTATCTTTTAGCTTTAAGTCTAAATTTATAACTGGGATATTGAGGCTAAAATTTAGAGCGTCCTTTGCGCTTACAAGCCCCAAAAAGTCGTTACTAAAGTTCTTTGGCACATATTCATTTAGATAAATTTGCGTATCTATTAGCTGCGAATTTGGCGTGATAAGCCCGCTATCAAGGGCTAGCGAGTAGATAAAAGGCTTTAGCGTGCTGCCGGTGTTTCGCTTCATATTTAGGGCTGAGTTTTTGCCGTCGCGTGCGCGCTCATCGTGAGAGCCGATAAATGCAACAACGCTCATTTTTTTATTGTCAATGACCACGGCTGCGGCGTTGTTTGCGTTTTTAGCCTTTAGCGAAAACATCGCGTCTTTT
>ERZ772909.897-NODE-897-length-17414-cov-5.047756_pt1 | contig 17414 bp, 16 predicted proteins | sample MGYA00511137_ERZ772909 | MGnify/ENA primary metagenome ERZ772909 (study PRJEB29015, sample SAMEA2738095) | human oral metagenome | biome: human oral; feature: human-associated habitat; material: saliva | place: China | collected 2270 ... | reverse complement strand
AAAGGTGGTTGGTTAGAGGAGACTCATAAAGCACCGATTATTAATTTATTGCCTTTATCGTCGTATTATCGTGGCGAGGGAATTGAGGATAAGGAGAAAGAGTTAACTCCAGGATATTATTGTGTAAGAAGAGTAATGCGTATCGATTTGAAGTAATAGGACATCGAAAAGTCAAAAAAAGTCAAAGAAAATGTTTGACCTTTATTGACTAAAGGTGTATACTATAAACATCAAAGAAATTTGATACTAGAAATGGAAGAAAAAGAATGGGGGAAGCAAGATGAATATTGAAAAAATGACAACGATGATGCAACAATCACTTGCTCAGGCACAAGAAATTGCGCAAAATAGAAAACATCAAGAAATCGATGTCTCACATTTGTGGAAAGTATTTTTAACGCAAAATCATTTTGTGAGAAATCTATATGAAGATGTCCATGTTCCAATTTCAGAATTAGAAAAATTTGTGGATGAAAAGATTGATCAACTACCAGTTGTAGAAGGAAGCCAAGTTCAATATGGTCAAAGCTTAAGTCAATCTTTGTACCAATTACTAACGAAAGCTGATGAAATTAGACAACAATTTCAAGATGAATATTTAGCAACTGAAGTGATTGTACTAGCTTTAATGGAAACGAATCATCCAATTAAAGAATTTTTATTGAAACATCAAGTAACAAAACAAGTATTACAAGAAAGAATTGAAAAATTGAGAGGAGGAAGTCGTGTGACTAGTCAAAATCAAGAAAATCAATATGAAGCATTAAAACAATATGCGCAAAATTTAAATGAAGCAGTAAAATCTGGAAAACAAGATCCAGTGATTGGACGTGATGAAGAAATTCGTGATGTCATTCGTATTTTATCTAGAAAAACAAAAAATAATCCTGTATTAATTGGAGAACCTGGGGTAGGTAAAACAGCTATCGTAGAAGGTCTTGCACAAAGAATTGTGCGTAAAGATGTTCCTGAAAATTTAAAAGATAAAGTCATTTACTCATTAGATATGGGAGCTTTAATTGCGGGGGCAAAATTCCGTGGTGAATTTGAAGAACGTTTAAAAGCAGTTTTATCAGAAGTGACAAAATCAGAAGGGCAAATCATTTTATTTATCGATGAAATTCATACAATTGTTGGAGCTGGTAAAACAGAAGGCTCAATGGATGCCGGTAACTTACTAAAACCAATGTTAGCTCGTGGTGAATTACACTGTATTGGGGCAACAACATTAGATGAATACCGTGAAAATATGGAAAAAGATAAAGCTTTAGAAAGACGTTTCCAAAAAGTATTAGTTCATGAACCAACAGTAGAAGATACCATTTCTATTTTACGTGGATTAAAAGAACGTTTTGAAATTCACCATAGTGTTAATATTCATGATAATGCTTTAGTAGCAGCAGCAACTTTATCAAATCGATATATTACAGATCGATATTTACCAGATAAAGCGATTGATTTAGTCGATGAGGCATGTGCAACGATACGTGTAGAAATGAATTCAATGCCAACACAATTAGATGCTGTCATTCGTCGTTTAATGCAGTTAGAAATCGAAGAACAAGCATTAAAAATGGAAAAAGATGAAGCAAGTAAAAAACGCTTATCCATTCTTCAAGAAGAATTAGCAACATTACGTGAAGAAGCCAATAGCTTGAAAATGAAATGGGAAATCGAAAAAGAAGAAGTGAATAAAATTCGTGATAAACGTGAAGAAATTGATCGCTTAAAACATGAATTAGATGAAGCAGAATCAGAATATAATTTAGAAAAAGCTGCTGAACTTCGTCATGGTCGTATTCCTAAATTAGAAAAAGAAATTCAAGAATTAGAAGATCAAGCAAAACTTCATGCTCAAGAAGATAATAAATTAGTTCAAGAAGCTGTAACTGATGAAGAAATTGCTCGTGTTGTTGGTCGATTAACAGGTATTCCAGTAACTAAATTAGTAGAAGGAGAAAGAGAAAAACTTCTTCAATTAGAAGATACGTTACATGAACGTGTGATTGGGCAAGATGAAGCTGTTCAAAAAGTGGCAGATGCAGTCTTACGTTCTCGTGCAGGATTACAAAATCCAAATCGACCAATTGGTAGCTTCTTATTCTTAGGACCAACTGGTGTTGGTAAAACAGAATTAGCGAAAACATTGGCAGAAAACTTATTTGATAGTCAAGACCATATGGTCAGAATTGATATGAGTGAATATATGGAGAAATTCTCTGTGAGTCGTTTAGTTGGAGCACCTCCAGGATATGTTGGGTATGAAGAAGGCGGTCAATTAACAGAAGCAGTTCGTCGTAATCCATATACGATTGTGTTATTAGATGAAATTGAAAAAGCACATCCAGATGTTTTCAATATTTTATTACAAGTATTAGATGATGGTCGTCTAACAGATTCAAAAGGTAGAGTTGTTGACTTTAAAAATACGGTCTTTATTATGACAAGTAATATCGGTTCTCAATTCTTATTAGAAATTGAAGGGGAGACAATTGATGCTGAAACGAGACAAGCAGTCGAAAGTGTCTTGAAGGGTACATTTAAACCTGAATTTTTAAACCGTATTGATGAAACAATCTTCTTTACACCATTATCTAAAACTCATATTCATGGCATTATTGATAAAATGTTGAAAGATTTGAATCTTCGTTTACAAGAGCAAGAGATTCAATTAGAGTTTACATCTGAATTGAAAGATTGGATTTCTGAAAATGCTTATAATCCTGTTTATGGTGCTCGACCAATTGCTCGTTATATTCAACGTGAAATTGAAACACCATTAGCAAAAGAATTAATTCGTTCAAGTATTCTACCAGGAAATACCGTAAAATGTGATGTAGTAGCAGACCATGTTACATTTCATGTAGTTGAAGAATAATTAGGAAATAAATTTAAAAGAATAAATAAAAAAAGAAAACTTTTCAATGTAGTAGTACTATAAGCCACATGACTGTGGCTTATAGTACAAGAAAATTTGAGACTTAGGCTCAAATTTTAGCCATGAGATTCGCTTTGCGAAGCTGCTGGCGTCCTTTCTACATAGAAAAGTTTTTCTTTTTTTATTTATTCACTTACCGGTTTACGTTTACGCACTCCCCAGAATTGGAAGTAGTCGGTACGAATTGCACCATTATATAGTTTACGTTTCTTAGTGGCTTGTTTTCCGTAATGTTCTTCAAAACTTAAATCACTCGTTAAAATATACTTACTCCAAGTTTCTAATGGTTCATACGTTTGTCCCATTTGACGGTAAATATTTTGAGCTTGTTCTTCAGATAATAAACGATCACCATATGGTGGATTAGCAACTAATACACCATTTTCTTTTTTCGTACGAAAATCTTTTAATTGCATTTGTTTAAATTCAATATGCTCACTAACACCCGCTTTAATCGCATTTTGTTTTGCAATCTCAATCATAGAAGCATCAATATCGGCTCCAAGAATGTCTAATGTTACATCAGTACGAATTTCTTTTCTTGCTTCTTGACGAACAGTTTCAAATGCTTTTGAATCAAAGAATGTCCATTTTTCAGCTGCAAATGAACGATTTAATCCAGGTGCAATATTTAATCCAATTAAAGCAGCTTCAATTGGAATAGTACCTGAACCACAACATGGATCGTAAAATGGTTTATCTGGGAACCAATTCGTTAACATAACAAGAGCAGCAGCCATATTTTCTTTTAATGGTGCGCCACCTTTTTCAGTACGGTAGCCACGTTTAAATAAACTTGTTCCACTTGTATCAATCGTTAATGTTACGACATCTTTTAGAATAGAAACTTCGATAGGATAGAGAGCTCCTGTTTCTGGTAAATGTGTTCTACGTGCATATGCTGCACTTAAACGGTTAACAATTGCTTTTTTTACGATAGATTGGCAATTTGGAACACTGTGTAACGTTGATTTAACTGATTTTCCTGATACGGGAAATTCTGCATCAACTGGTAAAATTTGTTCCCATGGAAGTGCTTTTGTTTGTTCAAATAAAGCATCAAAAGTTTTAGCGGTAAATTGACCAAAAACAATTTTAATACGATCTGCGGTACGTAAATAAATATTTGTTTTCGCAATATCATAATCATTTCCAGCAAAATAAGCTTTTCCATTTTCTACTTGGCAATCATATCCAAGAGTTCTTAATTCTTTTCCAACAAGTGCTTCAATGCCAGCTGCAGCAGTGGCGACTAATTTATAAGTTGTCATAATCATTTCCTTTCTATGAAAGTTTTGTTTTTCAAAAAAAATACCGGGAGACCCCGGTAAATAACCTGAATGCAAACTTCTATAAGCCATGTTCTGTTCCATCAATTAGCAGGTTCTAATTGATTTCAGTAATCATCTGTCTACACAAATGTGCCTCTTTTTTCGTTCATTTCCTAATAAAGAGTGCCCCTACCATATGTTTGGGTTGCTCGCTCGAGGGGTTTACCGCGTTCCACCATTTCCGTTTCCAGAAATGCTTCGTCACTGTGGCACTTTCAAGAATACTTTGGCATAGAAATCCTTAGCCATTTTTTCTGCCGTCAACTTATAGTTGCCTTAGCTTATTGTTTCGCTAAGCACGAACACTACAGACATCTCAGTCTGTGCGAGCATGGACTTTCCTCAGTAGTGAAATCACTACCGCGATTACTCAAAGTTTACAAATATAATTAATCTTTAATTGGGGTAATGACACGAGTTTTGTCTAAATCGTCCTCGTCATCTTCTTCTAATTTTTCATCAAATACATGTTTTTCTAAATTGGCTAAACGTTTTAAAATATCAAAATTTGTTACACCAGCAGAAGGGATGCTTGCTGAACGAGTACCTTTTGTGACAGTTGCTTGTTTAGATAATTCATCGACTTTATTTAATAAACGTTCATTTTCACTTTGTAAAAAGCTAATTTCTTTTTGGAATGTATCATAATCACGAATAATTTGATCTAAAAATGCATCTACTTCTTCAATGTCAAATCCTCTAAATGAGCGTTTAAATTGTTTGTTTAAAATATCTTTTGTTGATAAATGTCTTGCCATGGTTTCATAACTCCTTAATATCGATCATTCATATATCATTCAGTTCTAGTATGCTTGCTACTCGATGCATAATTGTCTTTTGCAAGCAGTGAAAAACTCTTTGTTTTTCTATCTTCAATATCATACTAAAAAATCTGAAAAATTACAAATATGTTACATTAAATTTTTAGGCAATTTTTATTTTCTTTGTTATAATGTCTTGTGAACAATGATAAACGCTAAAGGAGGGTTAATAAATGGATTGGTTAGAAGTTACAGTAGTAACTCATACAGAAAGTGTAGAGGCAGTCAGTGAAATTTTTATGGAAATCGGAGCAAAAGGAGTTTCGATTGAAGATCCTCTAGATTATGATCAATTAAATCAAGAACAATTAGAATGGCTTTCAGTAGAAAGAAAGTCTTTGTATGAAACAGATGAAGTTTTTGTTAAAGCTTATTTCCAACCAAATCAATGGAATGATGAAATGACGGAAACAGTTACGAATAGAGTTCAAGAACTAAAATCTTTCGGATTAACAATTGGAAAAGGAATTGTTACTTTACAAACAGTAGGAGAAGCAGATTGGGCAGAAGCTTGGAAAAAATATTATTTCCCAGTTCGTGTGACAAGATATTTAACAGTTGTGCCTAGTTGGTTAGAATATCAAAAACAACAAGAAGATGAACGCTTAATTCGATTAGATCCAGGTTTAGCATTTGGAACAGGAATACATCCAACGACACAATTATCGCTAGCAGCATTAGAGCAATATATTCGTGGTGGAGAGAGTGTATTAGATGTTGGGACAGGTTCAGGTGTATTAAGTATTGCTGCTAAACTATTAGGTGCAAGTGAAGTCACAGCTTTTGATATTGATGAAATGGCAACAAGAGTTTCAAAAGAAAATATCTCATTAAATCCAGAAGTTGGAGAAATTGCTGTGCATGAAAATAATTTATTACAAGGAATTCATCAACCTTCAGATCTAATTGTCGCGAATATTTTAGCTGAGATATTATTAATGATGCCAGCTGATGCCTATCATAATTTAAATGAAAATGGTATCTTAATTTTATCAGGAATTATTCAGTCAAAAGCAGAGGAAGTACGTTCTGCTTATGAAAATGCAGGATTTACTTTGAAACAACAACTCACAATGGGTGAATGGAATACATTTGTTATGACAAAAATGAAAGACTAGGTGAAAGAGGATGCAACGTTATTTTATTAATCAAGTCATTCAATTAGTCGGAGAAAAGATTTCCGTTCCAAAAGAGCAAGAGCATCATATGGTAAAAGTGATGCGTATGAATGTTGGAGAATGTTGTGAAATTGTAGATGAAAAAGAACAATTATATATCGCAAAAATTACGCAACTATCACCATTCGAGTTAACAATAGAAGAGCATAAAGAACAACAGGTGGAATTACCGATTGATGTTACGATTTTTGTAGGACTCTCAAAAGGAGATAAATTAGATACGATTGTTCAAAAAGCAACTGAATTAGGGGTTCATACAATTGTTCCAGTAGAAATGAAACGAAATATGGTGAAATGGACAAAGGATAAATCTCAAAAGAAAATTGAAAGATTACAAAAGATTGCTCAAGAAGCAGCAGAACAATCTCACCGACTACATGTTCCTAAAGTGTTAGACTTAATGAGTGTAAAAGAAAGTGTAGTTTTAGCTAAACAATCGACAAAAGCTTTAGTTGCTTTTGAAGAAGTTGCTAAAGAAGGAGAAGCGGCGGTATTTGTTCAAACGTTGACTTCGTTACAAAAAGGAGATTCGATTGCCTTTTATTTTGGACCAGAAGGTGGATTTGATGTTCAAGAAATTGAGTATTTAAATAGCCAAGAAATTCATTCATGTGCCTTGGGGCCAAGAATTTTACGAGCCGAAACGGCACCGATGTATGCACTAGCTGCAGTGTCCTATCATTTCGAACTTTTAAAAGGTTAGAAATAGTTGACGGAAGGCAAAGAAAGAGATAGGATAAGTATTAACTAAAGTTAAGAAAACAGTAACAAAAATCATTTTTATACGGTTACTGTAATGAATTAAGGGGAAAAACGTATATGTCAAAAAATAAAAATTATACGGCTGAAGATGTTGTTTCACTCTGTCGTGAATATATGAATGAAAAAAGTATTCAGTTCATCGAAAAAGCCATTGAATATGCGACCTTCGCTCATAAAGATCAAGTAAGAAAATCTGGCGAAGCATATATTGTTCACCCAATTCAAGTAGCTGGAATTTTGGCAGAATTGCGATTAGATCCAGATACGATTGCAACAGGATTTTTGCACGATGTTGTTGAAGATACAGGTTTTACCATTGAAGACATCGAATATGTATTTGGCAAAGATGTTGCATTTTTAGTAGATGGTGTTACAAAACTAGGGAAAATTAAATATAAATCTCATGAAGAACAACAAGCGGAAAATCACCGTAAAATGTTATTAGCGATGGCGAATGATTTAAGAGTTATTATGGTAAAACTGGCTGACCGTTTACATAATTTAAGAACCTTAAAATTCCATAAACCAGAAAAACAACGTATGATTGCGAATGAAACATTAGAGATTTATGCACCTTTAGCTCATCGACTAGGGATGAATAAAATTAAGTGGGAATTAGAAGATACATCATTAAGATATTTAAATCCACAACAATATTATCGCATTGTTCAATTAATGGATTCAAAACGTGATGAACGTGAAGCCTATATCCATGAAACAGTGGTGAATATCAAAGAAGCCACAAAAGAATTAGAAATTGAAGCTGAAATATATGGTAGACCAAAACATATTTATTCGATTTATCGTAAAATGAAAGATAAAAAGAAAGAGTTTAATGAAATCTATGACTTACTAGCGATTCGTGTTTTAGTCAATAGTATTCGTGATTGTTATGCAGTTGTTGGGGCAATCCATACGCAATGGAAACCAATGCCTCGTCGTTTCAAAGATTATATTGCAATGCCAAAGGCGAATATGTATCAATCCATCCATACGACAGTTATTGGACCTGGAGGTAAACCGGTAGAAATTCAAATTCGTACATTTGAAATGCACGCTGTTGCTGAATACGGGGTTGCAGCTCACTGGGCGTATAAAGAAGGAAATACGCAAAAAGTATCGAATGATCCACTTCAGAAACAATTAGATTGGTTTAAAGATTTAATTGAATTACAAGATGATTCAAAAGATGCGAATGACTTTATGAATAGTGTGAAGGAAGATATTTTTGGGGATAAAGTCTATGTCTTTACTCCTAAAGGAGATGTTTCTGAATTACCATTAGGTTCTGGACCATTAGATTTTGCCTACAATATTCATACCGAAGTTGGAAATAAAACGGTTGGTGCAAAAGTTAATAATAAAATTGTTCCGTTAAATTATCAGCTAAAAACAGGAGACATTGTAGAAGTTTTGACTTCTGCTAATTCATTTGGTCCATCAAGAGACTGGATTAATTTAGTATTTACGACTCGTGCGAAAAATAAAATTCGTCGATTCTTTAAATTACAAAATCGTGAAGAAAGTATTATTCGTGGTAGAGAATTATTAGAAAAACAAATTGTCGATTTAGAGTTTTCACCGAAGGAATTTTTAACGAAGACGCAATTAAAAGAAATTTCGAGCCGATTTAATTTTGCAAATGAAGATGATTTATTTGCCGGAATTGGATTTGGGGAAGTTTCTGTTCAAACAGTTGCCAATCGTTTAACGGATAAAGCACGTCGAGAAATTGAAAAACAAAAAATGCAAGAAGAAGCATTTGAACAAACGACTGAAAAAATTCAACGTAAAGATACTCAAAAAATGAGTATTAAACATGAAAATGGCGTCATTATTGAAGGGGTTAATAATTTATTAATTCGCCTAAGTCGTTGTTGTAATCCAGTACCGGGTGATGAAATTGTTGGATATATTACAAAGGGACGTGGCATTTCTGTCCATCGTAAAGATTGTCCTAATGTTAAAGTTCAACAAGATCAACAAACTCGTCTCATTGATGTAGATTGGGAAGATACGGGTAATTCTAAGCAACAATATGATACGGAATTAGTCGTTGAAGGATACAATCGTAATGGTTTATTGAATGAGGTATTAAATGTCATTAATAGTATTACGAAGTCTTTAAATTCTGTAAACGGGAAAGTGGATTCTAATAAGATGGCTACGATTACGGTCAATATTGGGATTCATAATACGGAACAATTAGAATTTATTGTGAAGAAGATTAATCAAATTCCTGATGTTTATAGTGTTCGTCGTGTAATTTCTTAATCGAATGCGAGAAAGAGGAAGAGTTATGAGAGTTGTTTTACAGCGTGTATCTCATGCGAGTGTTACGGTTGAGGAGAAAGTCATTGGAAAGATTCAACGTGGTTTTCTTTTATTAGTGGGTGTAACGCATGATGATGCAATGGAAGATATGGAATATCTTGTTCGTAAAATTGTTCAGATGAGAATTTTTGAAGATGAAGAGGGGAAATTGAATCGTAGTATTCAAGATATTGGCGGTGAGATTTTATCGGTTTCGCAGTTTACTTTATATGCGGATACGAAGAAGGGGAATCGTCCTTCGTTTTCAAAGGCGGCTCCTGGGGATGTTGCGATTGAGATGTTTGATCAGTTTAATGGTTTGTTAAGAGAGACGGGGATTTCTGTTGAGACGGGCCAGTTTGGTGCGGATATGAAAGTAGAGTTACTAAATGACGGCCCAGTGACAATCCTGTTGGATTCAAAAAACCGTTAAAGGGGCGTAATAGAAAAAGAGAACTGGAAAGAATTTCTTGTTGTAGTAGCAATGGGCGGCAGCAGACTCGCAAAAATGCGAGTCTCATGCCTAAAAATTGAGCCTAAGGTCTCAATTTTTCCAGTAATAGAAGCCAACTTGGCTTCTATTACCTGTGCTACTACGGGAAATTTTTCCAGTTCTCTTTTTCTATACTTTTGAATGTTACTAACATAAGAAGCGTTGAAGACTTTTTAGAAATAGTAGCTTGGACGCCAGCAGCTTCGCGATGCGAATCTCATGGCTAACAATCGAGCCTAAGGTCTCGATTGTTCCAGTAATAGAAGCCAATTTTGGCTTCTATTACGTTAGCTACTATGAAAAGTCTTTTTTTTCTCTTTTTCTATACTTTTGAATGTCACTAACATATAAGGCGTTGGAGACTTTTATTGTCGTTGGTTTTCTGGGTCTGTGCGAACGACTAAGACGTCGCAGCTGGCATTTCTGATGACGTATTCTGATACAGATCCGATAAATAAACGTTCGACTGCGTTTAGTCCTGTTGCGCCCATCATAATTAAATCAATTTGATAATCCTTTGGAATATTTTTTGAAATATAAACTTTTGGAGAACCGTATTCTAAAACAAAATCGATGTCATTAAAATCATGGTCTTGGGCATATTGACGATATTCTTGGAATAAATTTTCTGTTTGTCTTTGAATTTCTTCATTAAAGTTTCCTTCGAAACCAGTAGGAGTTTGAAGGACTCGTGTATCAATAATATGAGCAATTAAAACTTGAGCACGATTTCTTTTAGCAACCTCAATTGCTTTTTCAAAAGCTAATCTAGCTTCATTAGACCCATCTACCGGAACTAAAATTTTTGAATATTCATGGAACATAACAATCACTCCTTCATCTTTATATCTTTATTATACCACTATGAAATAGTTTTAAAAGGGGTTTCATAAAGATAAAATCCGTTTATAAAAGAAAAAACCACTCAAAGAGTGGTCCAAAGTAAAAACTTTATTGATAGATTTCCGGTGATGCCGTTTGATGTATTTGATAGTTTTGAACCCGCATTCTAAGCAGGTGGGCTTCTATGAGTTACTTCTTAACTTCCACGTGCAATGGCTTGTTATCCATAACAACAATCTGAATCCCTAAATAGTCATTAATTGTTCGGTCAACACATAGTAAATACCGCGCACATCTCAGATTTCTATGTCACTATAGTAGCACTCATCTGATAAAAAATCAACACTAAAATTGATAGCGTTTACTTATAACAAAGGTGCAAATATTTTTTAAGCAGATAAGTTGAAAATGATTTCAAATATGATATGATAAAAGAAAATTTAATATTACAAAACATTTGGGGTGCCTATTGGCTGAGATTATACCCATTGAACCTGATCTGGATAGTACCAGCGAAGGGAAATGTGGAATGTTACAATAGTAATGTTTTCTAATGATTTGTTTGCTCGATATAAAAGTTAGTGTTTTTAGGCTGTATGGATGTCGGAACTCAAAGAATTAGTTTCCATTGCTGATGTTCATCATGTTAGTGAATGAGCCTCCTTTTGTTTTGAAAACGAAGGGAGTTTTTTTATGGAAAAATGGAGTTTGAAGGATGTCATTTTAATGGCATTATTAGCGTTTCTTTTTGGGGGCGTATTTATGGGAGCAGGATTTTTATATGTCGCATTAGAAGTGGCATTAACACCCGGAGGGTATCAACCTTTTGCGAATGAAATTTTATTTGGATTATGGACGATGGCCGCTCCAATGATTGGGGTACTGTTGAAGAAGAAAGGAAGTTCGACTCTTGGAGAAATGTTAGCTGCTTTAGCTGAAATGTTAATGGGATCTCATTTTGGAGTTGGAGTTTTAGTTTCTGGTTTTGTTCAAGGATTAGGAACTGAGGCAGGATTTTTTGCAACAGGTTATAAGAGATATGATACATTTTCTCTTACATTAGCTGCGATTGGTACAGTTGTCTTTAGCTTTATTTATGAGTATTTCAAATTAGGATATGGCGCTTATTCTTTAGGATTTTTAGTGGCATTAATCGTTGTTCGTTTTATTTCTGTTTTTGTTTTTGGTGTCGTATTTGTAAAAATTGTGATGAACTTATTAGAAAAAGTAAAAGCTACAAGAGGAAATTAATCAATGAATGGAATCACTTTAGAAGGTGTCAGTGTTTGGCAAGGGAAAACTAAAATTCTTCATCATCTTCATTGCCAATTAGAAATGGGCGAATTTATTTTATTAACAGGGGATACGGGGAGTGGAAAGTCAACTCTATTTCAATTTTTATCGGGTATTAAACCGATGACTTTTGAAGGACAATGTTCCTTATTAGGAAAAGATATTTCTTCCATGACACCTGTAGAAAGAGCAACAATTGCGGGAACTGTATTTCAAAAAGCTTATCGTCAATTTACGATGAAAAATTTACGGAGTGAATTAACCTTTACTCTTGAGAACTTAGGATTTGATTTTGAAAAAATTCAAGAACAAATTCATTATGTTACGAAAGATACAGTAACCCAGCATTTATTAGATCGTCCTTTTGTTCAATTGTCTGGTGGGGAGCAACAACGTTCTGCTATTGCCGTCTTATTAGCAATGGATGTTCCGATTTTATTATTAGATGAGCCATTTGCTAGTGTTGACGAGAAAAGTAGACGTTCTTTAATGAAATTATTATTTGAGCTTTCTCAAAAAGGAAAATTAGTTATTGTTAGTGATCATGATACGAATGGTTACAGTAAATATGTTAGTCGAGTATTACATATTCAAGAAGGGAGCTTGCAGACGGTTCCGATTAGTACTTTGTCGAATCATTCAATGATTCCATTAGAACAAGTTGGAGCTTCAACAGAGAAGTTTTTCACCTTTCAAAATGTTATAAAAGAAGGTTTATGGTCAATTCCAGAGTTTTCTTTAGAAAAGGGAATTACGACTTTAACTGGAGATAATGGTGTAGGAAAATCAACTTTACTCAGAGCAATGGTTCAATTGTCAAAAGTAAAAGGAAACTTTTTGTATGAAGGGCAAAAGATCACAAAGAGAAATCGTTCCAAATGGTTAACATTAACCGTCCAAGAAGCGATGCATCAATTTGTCACCTTAATGCCAAAGGATGAATTGAATTTTGGAATGAAGAGATTTGCTCATACTCAAGAATGGCAAGAACGTATCCTTACAGAAACACCATTGGGTTCCAAAATGGATACAAGTCTGATGTATTTAAGTGGAGGAGAACAAAAGCTGATTCAACTAATCTGTATGCTAAGTTTGGAGATTCCATTTTTATTATTAGATGAACCTTTTACCGGATTAGATCAAAAAAGTTGCCAATTGATAGGAGAATGGATGAAGTGGAATCAACAAACACATGATCAACAATTATTAGTTGTATCTCATCGATTAGCTCCTTTAGAAGGTGTGAGTCAACATCATATTCAAATTACTGAACAGACATTAAAAAAAGGGGGAATTCAAGTTGGAAAAACAGTCTAAAAGTTTAGCTTTTTCACTTTTTCTAATCATAGTGACGATTGAATTATCGTTTGTTCCTTCAAATGTCTTAAATATTTGTGTATTAGGGATTGGATTCTTGTATCTTCTTTGGAAAAAGCAGTGGGGTGTTATTGGTGCAACAATCATTGTTCCATTATTTCCAGCAATTGGTAGTTATTGGTCGATTCGTGTTCAAGGAATTCATCTAGAGCTTGCTTCAGTGATGTTTACAAGAACATTTGCATTTGCTCTGTTAGGATTTTTATTGGCATTTAGTGTGGATTTGGAAGAATTATTATTAGTTCTGGAACAAAAAGGACTGCCACCTCATTTTGTCTATGGCTTATTAGTCATTATTCATGCTTTTCCATATATTCGAAGAGAAGTAATTCAAATGAAGGAAGCAAGTCAATTAAGAGGGCGTCCCTTACATTTTTGGTCAAGTTTATATTATATCAAGGTAATTTTTACAGCTTATCACTTACAAGAGCAATATGAACAAGCGATGATTAGCCATGGATTTGATGAAAGAGGAAAACGTTCACCATCGATTATTTGGAAAAATGATGGCAGAGCTTTAGGTTGGATGATTTTATTATTTGTAGTAGGGAATAGTATTGGATGGTTATGGAGGTAGGAAAATGACATTTACAGAAAAAGCAATGGAAGTTTCTAAACGCTATTGGCAAGGAAGTTTTGAACATCCATTTGTAACAGGTTTACAAGATGGAACATTGAGTGATTCGATATTTCGTTATTATTTATTACAAGATCGCTATTATTTAGAACATTTTAGTAAATTATATCAAATTATTTCTGATGCATCTGATGATGCAGAAGTCAAAGAATTGATGAGACGAAATTCTGAACATTTAGCACAAGGAGAGCAATTAATTCGAGAAGAATTTTTTAAAGAATTGGGAATTGATGAAGAAGAAATCAAAAATACACCGATTGCTCCAACAGCTTATCATTATGTATCCCATTTGTATCGACAACTAGCAGAAAAAAATGTAAATGTAGCTTGTGCGGGAATGTTACCTTGTCCGTGGTTATATCAAGCTATTGGGGAACAATTAATCAAACAAGGTTCCCCTCATGAAATGTATCAACGATGGATTATGACGTATGCAGGAGAAGACAGCAAAGAAGCGGTACAATATGAATGTGGTGTTATCGAACGATTATATGGAGAAGCAACGGATGAAACAAAAGAAGATATGATAGAAGCATTTTATCGTAGTTGTCAATTTGAGTATCTATTTTGGGAAATGGCAACTACACATGAAACATGGAAATTAGAAGGTTAGGAAGGCTAGAAAAATGAGTAGAAATAAAAAAATTATGTTTTTAGCAATGATGGTAGCGTTAGATGTGGTGTTATCCCCATTAATGCGAATTGAAGGAATGGCACCAATGTCTAGTACCATTAATGTTATTGCAGCAATGTTAATGGGACCAGTATATGGAGTAGCGATGGCATTTTTAACAGCGATTCTTCGTATGACTTTATTAGCGATTCCACCTTTAGCATTAACTGGTGCTGTATTTGGAGCTTTATTAGCAGGGATTGGAGCAAGAATGACTAAAAACATATATGGAGCGATGATTGGTGAATTTATTGGAACAGGATTAATTGGTTCCTTATTATCTTATCCTGTAATGGTTTGGTTTACTGGAACTACAACTGGGTTATTCTGGTTTGTTTACACACCACGTTTTTGTGGAGGAGCAATTATCGGTTCAACGATTGCTTGGTTAGTTTGGGTAAAATTAAAAAACGTATCAACTATCCAACGTATTCAAAAATTATTTGCACCAACTAAGGAATGTCCATTATGCAAGAAGTTTTAGAAAAAGTATTTCCATTACAACGACCTCTGATTCATTGCATCACCAATGGGATTACAAAAGAATTAGTGGCAAATGCATTATTATATGTCGGGGCAAAACCAATTATGGCAGAAGATGAACGAGAAATTAAATCAGTTATTCAAATTTCATCCGCCGTACTGCTAAATATTGGACATTTAACAGAGAAAAAAGAAGCTTGCATCATCAAAGCAGCAAAACTTGCGAATACCTATCAAAAACCAATTGTCGTAGATGCTGTTGGAATAGTGGGGTTATCTAATCGCCTTGCTTTAGTACAAAACTTATTAGAAATTGGAGTCACTGTTGTGAAGGGAAATATTTCAGAAATGAGACGATTAGCTGGACTAAAAAGTAGTGCCAAAGGAGTCGATAGTGCTAAGGAAGACCAAAGTTTGATGGAATTAAAAGAATTAGCTCACGCATTAAGAATGTTGGGGAAAATGTATCCTCAAACAGTTTTTCTAGCAACAGGTGAACAAGACTTAGTCGTTACTAATTCAAACTGTTTTTGCCTAAAAAATGGAGTAGATTCTTTAGAATTATTTACAGGTACTGGAGATGTCGTGGGAGCTTTAATTGCGGGCATTTTAGGAAGTGGAATTAAAGCACTAGAAGCGACGATTGGAGCGATTACTTATTTTAATGTATGTGGAGAAAAAGCAAGCAGCGTACTCCAACAAGGGATGGAAAGTTTTCGAATCGAGACGTGTAATCAATTATCCAAACTATACAACGAAAATTGGAAAGAAATGCTAAAAATGGAGGACTGGACAAATGAAGAAGTTAGATAAAACATTAACCCTTTATTTAGTAACGGCTCGTTATGATTGGAAAGAGGAGGACTTCTTGAAAAAAGTAGAAGAAGCTTGTAGGTCTGGTGTGACTCTTGTACAATTAAGAGAAAAAGAATGTACTACAAGAGAATATTATGAATTAGCAACAAAAGTTAAGGCTATAACAGACAAATATCACATTCCTCTTATCATTGATGACCGAGTGGATGTTTGTTTAGCAATGGATGCTAGTGGAGTGCATATTGGATCAGATGAATTACCTGTTGAAGTAGTTCGAAAATTGATAGGAAAAGACAAAATTTTAGGAGTTACAGCTAAAACGGTTGAACGTGCATTAGAAGCAGAACAACATGGAGGCGATTATTTAGGAGTAGGAGCCATTTATCCAACGACGACAAAAGTAATTACTCAACCAACGTCTATTGCAACTCTTCGTGAAATTGCGACAACAGTATCGATTCCAATCGTAGCCATTGGTGGTATTAAAGAAGTTAATATGGAACCGTTAAAAGGAACGGGGATTGCAGGAGTAGCCATTGTTAGTGAGATTATGAAAGCTAAAGATATCAAACAAAAATGTTACTGTTTAAGAAAAAAAGTAGAGGAAATTTTAGGAGGGGAAGTCAATGAGTAATGAGACAATTCAAGTAGTGACCATTGCTGGATCCGATTCAGGAGGCGGAGCAGGAGCTCAAGCGGATTTAAAAACATTTCAAGCTCGACAAGTTTTCGGAATGAGTATTTTTGTAGCTTTAACAGCGCAAAATACTTTAGGAGTACAAGCAGTTCACGAAGTACCTAGTGCATTTATTGATGCTCAATTTCAATCATTAGCAAGTGATTTTCATATTCGTGCATCAAAAACAGGAATGTTAGCAGACAGTCGAGTCGTTCGTACTGTCGTAGAAAATTATAAAAAAGTAAATTTTGGTCCATTAATTGTGGATCCTGTTATGATTGCTAAAGGTGGACATCCATTATTACAACCAGAAGCGATTGAAACGATTAAAAAAGAATTATTACCAATTGCTACAGTATGTACGCCAAATTTACCAGAAGCAGAAGAATTAATTGGCAAGAAAATCTTAACAGAAAAAGATATGATGGAAGCTGCAACTATTTTACAAAATCTTGGAGTAAAAAATGTTATTATTAAGGGCGGACATGGAACACTGGATATTGTAAAAGACTTTGTCTTATTAGAAGATGGAACAGCATTTTGGACAGAAGCTAAACGAATTCAAACAGCTTCTACCCATGGAACAGGTGATACATTCTCCGCTTGTATTACAGCTGAATTAGCAAAAGGACAGACTTTAAAAGAAAGCATTATTACAGCTCGCAAATTTATTCAAGGAGCGATTGCTCAACCAATCTATGTAGGAAATGGACACGGCCCAACAAACCACTGGGCGAAGTTAGATGAGAGTGTTCGAGTAATTGAAGCGTAAGAAAA
>ERZ772909.894-NODE-894-length-17453-cov-4.288424_pt1 | contig 17453 bp, 15 predicted proteins | sample MGYA00511137_ERZ772909 | MGnify/ENA primary metagenome ERZ772909 (study PRJEB29015, sample SAMEA2738095) | human oral metagenome | biome: human oral; feature: human-associated habitat; material: saliva | place: China | collected 2270 ... | reverse complement strand
TGCGATCGTAGGTACACCTTGGTTCCCTAACAAAGATGACCAAAAAGTTCGCGATTTCCGCAAAGCCTATGTAGAAAAATATGGTCATGAACCAGATCAATTCGCAGCACAAGCATATGATGCAGTGTTCTTGTATGAAGCAGCTTTGAAAGCAGCAGGCTCTACAACAGATCGCGAAAAATTCCGTAACGCATTAAAAGGCATTACAGACTTCGTAGGGGTAACTGGTAAATTCCAATTCAACGAAAAACGTGATCCATCTATGGAAGTTCAAGTTTTACAAATTAAAAACGGTCAGTTCGACGCATTACAAAAATAGGAGTTAAACGATGTTTTTACAGCAATTAGTGAATGGCCTTACTTTAGGCAGTCTCTATGCAGTATTAGCGATCGGATTGACACTCGTGTTTGGTGTGTTGAACATCATCAACATGGCTCACGGGGGAATCTTTATGATAGGTGCCTTCGTGGGTTTATTTATGGTGACAGTCTTTGAAGCTAATATCTTTGTAGCCATCCTTGTGGCTATGCTCGTAGGGGCAATTCTTGGATATTTGTTAGAGTTTGTGGCACTTCGTCCACTTCGTAAGAAAAATGTATCCCATTTGGCGCCATTGATTTCCACAATTGGCGTATCTATTTTTATTGAAAGTGTAGCTTTACTTGTGTGGGGTCCACAAACACGTTCATTTCCACCAGATTTCATTGGTGGACTCATCGATTTTGGTATGTTCAAAATTTCCATGGTTCAAATCATTGGACTTGGCGTATCCATTGTGTTAATGTTGATTTTAAATGTACTCATTAAAAAAACTAAAATTGGTAAAGCTATCCGTGCTGTATCCTTGAGCACAGAAACGGCATCCTTATTGGGGATCAACCCGACACTAGTTATTTCTGTAACAGTGATGCTCGCTTCTGCATTAGGATCTGCCGCTGGTGTGCTGGTTGGTTTATCCTTCGATGCCGTAGAGCCTATGATGGGTGTTGTTATCGGATTTAAAGGATTAGCAGTGTTAATTCTTGGCGGGCTTGGAAACATCACTGGTGCGATGGTTGGTGGATTCATTTTAGGCGTATCTGAAGTATTCTCCGTAGCCTATGGGGCATCCTCCTATCGTGATGCCGTAGCCTTTGGCTTAATCATTCTCTTATTGTTCTGGAGACCACAAGGGTTATTCGGATCCAAAGATAAGGGGGGACGACCATGAGTGAAATTTTAAATCCATATTATCTACAAATTGTGATGTTCTTCATCATCAATGCTATCATGGGTATTTCCATTTTCTTCACCCTTTCTACAGGTCAGTTGACATTAGGTGCAGCAGGTTTCATGAGCGTAGGTGCCTACGTGGGTGCTTTGCTTACTCTGAAAGCTGAGCTGCCGATTCCGATTGCTATCTTCATTGGTGGTATTGTAGCGGCCTTAGTAGCTATTGTGATTGGTTTACCTACGACGCGTTTGAAAGGCTTATACTTGGCGATTGCAACGTTAGGCTTTGGTGAAGTAGTGCGAGTTATCTTCTTGAACTTAGAAGTGACACATGGTGCACTAGGACTTTCGGGGATTCCAGCCATTGCGCAAGAATTGACAAATTATGTGTATGAATTTGATATGGACGGTTTGTTAGACATTGATGCATTAACATGGGGTAACTTGTTGACCATCATTATTTTGTTGGTGATTTTAGCACTAGTGATATTGTTCTGCTTACGAATCCACAATAGTCGTGTAGGGCGTGCATTCCAAGCCATTAAAGCAGATGACCATGCAGCAGAGTTAATGGGTATCAATGTGGTGTATTACAAAATGTTAGCCTTTGTGATTGGTGCCTTCATTGCCGGTATCGGTGGTGGATTGTATGCACATATTACAAACTTCATTAACCCTACAGATTTTAGCTACCACAAAGTAGTTCAAATTTTATTGTTCCCTGTGTTTGGTGGTTCCAATGTAGTATGGGGATCTGTACTAGGCTCCTTCATTTTGACATTGCTACCAGAAGTACTACGTTTCTTAGCAGATTACCGGGATATTATTTATGGCGCATTACTAGTCATCTTGATGGCTGTTCGCCCAGATGGTATTTTGACAGAAGATTTAATGGACAAAATTTATCGCAAATTGGGTGTGAAAAAGAAAGCATATATTCCAGAAACGCAAGTATTAACAGAACGCTTTGAAGCTTATAAAACACAAAGCAAGTCTGGTCAAGAATAGGAGGTAACCATGCTATTACAATTAGATGATGTAAGTAAAAGCTTTGGCGGTGTGGCTGCCTTGACAGGGGTTACCTTCCAAGTGAATCAAGGGGAAGTCTTTGGTGTCATCGGACCGAATGGTGCGGGTAAAACGACGTTGTTCAACTTAATTACTGGCGTATTCCCTGTCAGCACTGGTAATATTGTCTTCGATGGTATGAATGTAGTAGGTATTAAACCACATCGTACGGTAGAAATGGGAATTTCTAGAACGTTCCAAAATATCCGTCTCTTTGGTAATATGACGGCGTTGGAGACTGTATTGACAGGCATGCATTGTCGTACAGGCTCTGGAGTGTTGTCTAGTTTCTTCCGTACAAAACGCCAACGCATTGAAGAAGAGCGTTGCCGTGGTATTGCCTATGAGTTTTTAAAATTAGTTGGGTTAGAAGAAGATGCTGAAGAAGTAGCTACATCCTTACCATATGGTAAGCAACGTCGTTTGGAAATTGCTCGTGCCTTAGCAACGCATCCACAATTGATTCTATTGGATGAGCCTGCGGCAGGTATGAACGATAGTGAGACAGAGGTGTTGCGCCAATTGATCGGTAAAATCCGTGATTTGGGCATTACCGTGGTAGTCATTGAACATGATATGGCGTTGATGATGAATATTTGTGACCGCTTAGCAGTGTTGAACTTCGGCAAAAAGATTGCAGAAGGAACTCCACAAGAAATTCAAAATCATCCAGATGTAATCGAAGCGTACTTAGGAAAGGAGGAATAATATGTTAAAAATTGAAAATGTAGTGGCTGGATATGGTCATATTACAGCATTAAAATCTATTAACTTAGAAGTTCCTCAAGGGTCCATTGTATCTTTGATTGGTGCCAATGGTGCTGGTAAATCGACAACCATGCGTTCCATCATGGGCTTAGTAAAGCCAACAGAAGGTCGCATTACCTTTGAAGGTAAGGATATTACGTCCATGAGAACTCATGATATTGTGAAATCTGGTATTTCCCTCGTTCCAGAAGGTCGCCAAATATTACAAGATATGAGTGTTTACGAAAATCTAGAGATGGGAGCCTATATTCGTAAGGATGCTGAGATCATTGATGATATTAAGAAAGTATTCAAACGATTCCCTATTCTTGACGAACGTAGTTACCAATTAGGTGGTACTTTATCTGGTGGACAACAGCAGATGCTTGCCATCGGTCGTGCTTTGATGGCCCGGCCTAAATTGTTATTACTGGATGAACCATCCATGGGTTTGGCACCATTAGTGGTGAATGAAATCTTTGAAGTTATCAAAGAGATTAGCGCCGAAGGAACGACAGTATTGTTAGTAGAGCAAAATGTACGTCAAGCTTTGAAAATCGCTGACTATGCATATGTATTAGAAACAGGTAAAATCGTTCTTTCAGGGCCAGCCGAAGAAATTCGTCACGATCCTAGAGTGATGGAAGCATACTTAGGCGGTAAAGTAGAATAGAATACTCTAAAAATAATTAGCAGATATACAATCCATTGTGGTTGTGTATCTGCTTTTTCGTTTAAGTATTTTGGATTTGTGATTGTTGTCGATAGAAATGGAGTATATGTATACTATTATAAGAGTATGTAGAATCTAGGATATAAAGGTGCATAGATTTCATTATATAACGAATAATCACTGTAAAAAGTATTTTTATTACATAAGCTATATTGTATGGTGACATTTGTTACAATATAAAAAGAATTGAATAGTGCTAAAAACTATTGTGTATACATGAGCTACATGTCTTGTAGGAGAATGATTTTTCTTGTAAACTAGTATTATAAATATAAAATATATAACTAATATAGGAAGGTGTTTACTATGAGTATGGCAGCAAAACAAGCACGTGGGAAAAAAGCAAATGATGTCATCTTTGCGACAAACTCACAAGCTCAAGAGGCAGCGAAACAATATGGCAAAGAAAATGTATTAATTGGAACTGTCGGATCTATCCTAGATGAAAATGGCGACATTGTTTTCTTGAAAGTGGTAGAAGATGAGTTTCGTAATTTGCCACGTAATGAATATGTTGCATATGCACCGATTGAAGGGTTAAAAGAGTTTGTGGAAGCATGTAAACTAGAATGTTTTGGACAATCTCGGCCAGATGCCTATATTGAAGGGATAGCCACAGCGGGTGGTACAGGTGGTATTCATCACTTGGTTCACAATTATACAGAACTAGGTGATAAGGTAATCACCGCTGATTGGTACTGGGGGGCATACAAGCAAATATGCCAAGATAATGGACGAGAATTAGTTACATACCCACTATTTGATGAGAATTATAAGTTCAATTTTGAAGCTTTGCAATCTTTAGTGCTAGATATTGCTGAGAAACAAGAAAATATAGTAGTTATTTTTAATACACCTGGCAATAATCCAACGGGGTTTTCCTTGTGCGACAGCGATTGGGATAATGTATTAGACTTAGTGAAAGGTATAGTGAATACAGGTAAAAATAAAGTTATTATTGGTGTAGATGCTGCGTATATTGATTTCTCCGGACCTAAAGAAGATGTACGTCGATTCTTTAAAAAGTTTGAGCATTTGTCAAAAGATATTTTAACAGTTGTATGCTATAGTATTTCAAAAGGATTCACCATGTATGGTCAACGTGTTGGTTGTATGCTAGGTATTACTTCTGATAAAGAAGTGGCACAGGAGTTTTTTGATGTTAACCAAATGACATCTCGTGGTACTTGGTCTAACATTAATAGACCGGCTATGCGTACGGTTGCTAATATCGTGCTTGATCCTGAAAAGTTAAAATGTTATGAAGAGGAACGTAATTGCTACTCTTGTCTCGTAGAAGAACGGGCAGGTATCTTGGAATGTGAAGGAAAAGCGATTGGCTTACCAATGTTGCCATATATGGGTGGTTTCTTTGCAACAATTCCAAGCGATAATCCAAAGGCCTTGGCAGATGAATTGAAAAAAGAAAATGTATTTTTAATTCCTGTAGCTGGTGGTGTTCGCATTGCTGTATGTTCCATTCCTAAAAGACAAATTACTGGATTGGCACAACGAATTTATGATGCTATGAAACGAGTGGGGCAATTATAATACGACAAAATAGAGACAATAGAATATGACATATAACTGTTAGGAAGAGACAGGTGAATCTAGGTTCACCTGTCTTTTTTTCTGTCTTATGGGATTGATATGCTTTGTTATATTATGAAAACTCTTTGATTACCTTTATATTTACGTAAATATAGGATAAAAATAGTCTATTCTATAGTTAGCAAATATTAAAATTGAAGAAAAATAGAAATAATCCTCCACTTTTTCCCACTCTAGTATACAGTTAAAAATGTTCGATATTATTGCTTATGCGCGAACATACACATAAATATTTATGAATTTGTTCGCTATTAACAGATTGTAGGAAAAAAATGTATAAATATCTATAAATTGGGTGGTTATTTTGTTGTGAAAAGTGGGGAATTGTGGTAAAATTTACCATATAGTGGTAAATAGGGCGAATGGGTGAGAGAAAAGGAGGTGTCCTTGCTATGTTTAAAGGTGAATTTTCACATACAATTGATAGTAAAGGGCGCATGATCATTCCCGCCAAAATGCGTGAACAACTAGGAGAAACTTGTGTTGTGACACGATATTTTGATAATACCTTAGCCATTTATACCCAAGAAAAATTTGATGAAATTGCAAAAAAATTAAGTTCTCAAAGCTCAAATAAAGCCAATCAGCGTGGGCTAGTTCGTTTTTTTGTAGGTGGTGCTGCTGACCTTGAGTTTGATAAACAAGGTCGAGTGTTGATACCTAGTAATCTACGTGCCCATGGTGAGCTAAAAAAAGATGTAGTTGTGGTTGGTAATGGTGAACGCATCGAGATTTGGAGTAAAACTCGTTGGGAAGCATATAACAACGAAATTTATGGAAATATTGAGGCGATGGCAGAAGAACTTGATTTGGATGATATTGGATTTTAAGTGAGGAATTATGGACTTTCATCATGTGAGTGTATTACTCAATGAAACGCTAGAAGGATTGGCGATTAAACCAAATGGAACCTATGTGGACTGTACATTAGGTGGTGGGGGGCATTCCCATGCTATCGGTGAACGGTTATCTTCAGAAGGTATGATTATTGGTTTAGATCAAGACGTAGCGGCATTAGAGGCAGCCTCTCAGAGATTATCTGATTTAGCTTGCCGGGTGAAAGTTATTAAAACTAATTTTTCTAACTTAAAACAAGCATTACACGAGGCAGGTATTGATAAAGTCGACGGATTTGTCTTTGATTTAGGCGTATCGAGTCATCAACTAGATACAGCAGAACGAGGGTTTTCTTATATGCAGGATGGTCCCTTGGATATGCGTATGAATCAAACTGGTACGTTGACCGCAGAAACAATAGTCAATACCTATTCTAGTGAGGACTTATATCGTATTATCTGGGACTATGGCGAAGAACGTTGGGCTAAACGGATTGTTCAATTCATTATAGAAGCTAGAGAAGAGTCGCCTATCGTTACCACCTTTCAGTTGGTGGATATCATTAAACGTGCTATTCCAGCAAAGGCTAGACAAGATGGTCCCCATCCAGCAAAGAGAACATTCCAGGCGCTTCGCATAGAAGTGAATCAGGAACTTCAGATTTTGCATGATGCTTTCGTAGATGCTGTGTCTATGTTGCAACCAGGTGGAAGAATTGCAGTGATTACATTTCATTCTTTAGAGGATAGAATTACAAAGCAAACTTTTAAAGAGTTAGCGCAGGGATGTACTTGCCCACCGAATTTACCAGTCTGTGTGTGTCATCATGTACCTACAGTGAAAGCAAAAAATAAGGCTATAGAGCCAAGTGATAAAGAAGTAGATGAGAATCCACGGTCCCGTAGTGCCAAGTTGAGGGTAGCCGTGAAATTATAGTTAGGAGGAATATATATGTTAGTACGAAAGGCTGCGTACTGGGAGCAATCAGCACCTTATGTAGAGCCTGTCAGACGAAAGAAAGTAAAAACGCAAGCGTTTATTTGGGATTTAACTCCAGATATGCGTCAGTGTTTGCTAACTGTATTGCTGGCTATGGTGCTAGGCTTGACTTGCTTGTTCTTAACAGCTGTAACTGAAAATGCACGTAAAGAAACAGTCAATTTACAAGAACAGATTGTATTAGAAAATCGTACTAATTATGAATATAATTTAGGCTTAGCAGAACTAAGATCTCCTACGCGCATTCAAAAAATAGCGCAACAAAAACTTGGCATGGTGTTACCAGATAATTTCGTTTACACTAGTAAAAATACAGTGGAAGAACGTAATGTGACGATGAAAAAGGATATTAGAGAATGATGAAGGCAGTCCTTTTGGGCTGCTTTCTCTATGATTGGAGGAATCAATATGAAACGAGTGGAAGAAATTGTAAAGGTGGTATCCCCTACGAAAGTAGAAGGTCCTTTGACATCCGTTGTTAGCCATATTACGGCTGACTCTAGAACAGTACAAGAAGGTAGCTTATTTATCTGTTTAGTGGGCGCTACAGTGGATGCTCACAAATTTGTAGATAAAGCTGTAGAAGATGGTGCGGTAGCGATTATTGCCTCTAAACCAGTGACAGTGCCAGAACATGTAGCTGTACTATATGTTGAGGATACGAGACAAGCCTTGCAAGAGGCTGTTCCATTTTTTTATGATTATCCAGCATCTAAAATGCGTATGATTGGTGTAACTGGTACGAATGGTAAAACTACGACGACGCATATCATTGGACATATGTTACGGTCTCAAGGCTATACAGTGGGAATTATTGGAACAGTACATATCTTAATTGATGACCAATCCTATCCAATTCATAATACAACTCCAGATGTAGCGGATTTACAGCAAATTTTACAACAAATGGTAGATGCTGGTGTCACACATTGTATTATGGAAGTGTCATCTCATGCCCTAGCATTGGGACGTACAGCAGGTGTAGAATATGATACAGCAGTATTTACTAATTTAACGCAAGATCATTTGGATTTTCATAAGACATTCGATAATTATTTAGCAGCAAAAGCCAAGCTATTTAAACAAGTGAGTGCCTCCTATCAGGTGAAAGAAGGTAAGGGTGCTGTTATTAATGTAGATGATGCCTATGGTCAAGCGATTGTAGATGTGACCACAGCACCTATGATTACTTACAGTACAGAAGGCAAAGGTACAATGAATGCCTCTGACTTAACGATTACGGCTAAATCTTCCCAATTCACGTTATCCTATGAAGGAAAAAACTATCCGATTTCTACAAAAATTGCAGGTATGTTCAATGTGTATAATACCTTAGCAGCTGTAGGAGCTGCCTTATATGAAGGGGTGACGATGGAACAGATTGTGAAAGCATTATCTACTTTTACAGCTGTACCAGGTCGATTTGAGCTAATTGAAGAAGGACAAGATTTTGCAGTCGTTGTGGATTATGCTCATACACCAGATGGATTAGAAAATATTTTACAAACAGCGAAGAAAATTGTAGAGAACCGTATTTTAGTTGTCTTTGGTTGTGGTGGCGACAGAGATGCTACTAAACGCCCTATCATGGGACGTATTGCATCACAGTTTGGTGATCGAGTGTTTGTGACTTCCGATAACCCTCGTACAGAAGATCCAGTACAAATCGTAAAAGATGTAGAGGTAGGTGTGAAAGAAGGTTTACATGATGGTGTTACCTATGAAGTCATTGTAGACCGTCGTGAAGCAATTCATAAGGCAATCAAAGAGGCAATCACAGGAGATGTAGTTATCATTGCTGGTAAAGGGCATGAAGATTATCAAATTTTAAAAGATGAAACGATCCACTTTGATGATCGTGAAGTGGCAAGAGAAGCCTTGAAGGAGAGATAATATGGCACAATTTACAGTCCGAGAAGTACTAGAGGCAACACAAGGGTCCTATACAGGATGTAATACTTGCACCTTTGCTGATGTATCGACAGATACAAGAACGATTGGAGAAAATAGTTTGTTTGTGGCATTGGAAGGGATGACCTTTGATGGTCATGACTTCTTAACAGTTGCCAAAGAACGTGGTGCTACTGGTGCCATAGTGAAACGAGGTAAAGCGATTGATGGCTTAGTTTGTATTGAAGTAGAAGATACATTACAGGCGTATCAGCAGTTAGCAACGTATCATCGTAGACGCTTTCCCATCCCTGTCATTGGTATTACGGGTTCCTCTGGTAAAACAACAACAAAAGAAATGATTAGTGCTGTATTAGAAAAAGCCTTTACAGTGCTCAAAACAGAAAAAAATTATAATAATGAAATTGGCGTTCCGAAAATGCTATTGCAATTGACGGAAGACCATGATGTATGCGTTCTTGAAATGGGGATGCGTGGTCTTGGTCAAATTGCTGAATTAGCAGAGATTGCAGAACCTACTATAGGAGTGATTACTAATGTAGGTACCAGCCATATTGAACTATTAGGGTCTCAAGAAAACATTGGAAAAGCGAAGCAAGAATTGATTGAAGCATTACCGAGTACTGGGGCGGCTGTATTGAATCATGATGATTCTTTTGTATTGCCTATGGAACAGGTAACGGATGCAAAGGTTATGACCTATGGTATGCAAGAGGGTTCTCAAGTACAAGGGACTCAATTAGAATATACATCAAAAGGCATTAATTTTACTGTTCGTGATACTTCTGGTGAATGGAAAGTATTTTTACCAATGATTGGTATTCACAATGTGTATGATGCATTATCGGCGATTGCAGTAGGGACGATTTTAGGTGTACCAAAAGCTGAAATTGTGGAGGCCTTTAAAGAGTTTCCTGGGATTCCAATGCGTCAAGAAATTGTAGCATTTCCAACTTTCACAGTATTAAATGATGCGTACAATGCAAATCCCAATAGTATGGCAGAATCCATTCGTGCTATGGGACAGTTGCACGGGACTCGTAAAATTGCTATGCTAGGAGATATGTTAGAGTTAGGTGACCATTCTAAAACGGCTCATGAGGAGATTGGTCAACTTCTTGGAGAAGAGCGCTACGATATGGTGTTTACCTTTGGTGATATGATGAAGGTAACTGCCTCTGTAGCGAAACAAGCAGGTGTTCCTTATGTATACGTAGGGAAAAGTCATCTTGATATTGCCAATACCTACCATGATGTAAAACAAGAAGGCGATGTGATTCTAGTGAAAGGGTCTCGTGGTCTTAAAATGGAACGAATTATAGAAGATTTTAAAGAACGACATGAATAAGTAAGGAGACATGTGACATGAATATGGACTATGTAGTAGCCTTTGGCTTAGCCCTGATAAGTACATTAGTATTCGGTAAAATAGGGATTCCTTTGTTGCAGCGACTGAAAGCGCAACAATCGATTCGTGAAGATGGACCTCAGGCGCATTTAGCTAAAGCGGGTACACCTACAATGGGCGGGTTATTTATGATGCTAGCCTTAGTCATAACTGTATGCATAGTACCACCCTATTCTGTAACATTGTGGATGCTATTATTTTTAACATTAGGACATGGAGCATTAGGGTTTAGTGATGATTTCATTAAAGCTGTCAAGCGCCGTAATTTAGGATTAACAGCAAAACAAAAATTACTAGGCCAAGCGGTGTTAGCTGTTATATTTTGCTATATTTCTATTGCTTATGCAGCATTGCCAACTACTTTATGGATTCCATTAGTAGATATCACTATAGATCTTGGTTATGCGTATTATATATTGGCATTTATCATTATTTTAGGAACAACGAATGCTGTTAACTTAACTGATGGCTTAGATGGATTGGCAACTGGTATTTCTGCTATTGCAGGAGCGGCTTTTGCAGTGGTAGGATTATTAGTAGGCTCCTTAAGTGTTACCTTCTTTGGTATTGTCGTGAGTGCGGTTTGCTTAGGATTCTTATATTTCAATGCGAATCCAGCGAAAGTATTTATGGGAGATACAGGTTCATTAGCATTAGGTGGTGCTTTTGCAGGGATGGCCATTGCTACAAAAACCGAACTTTTATTAATTGTCATAGGCTTTGTATTTGTAGTAGAAGCATTATCTGTTATTTTGCAGGTAGCATCTTTTAAAACTCGAGGTGTTCGTATTTTCCGTATGAGCCCAATTCACCATCACTTTGAATTAGGTGGCTGGAGTGAGCGAAAAGTGGTATATGTATTCTGGACTGTTTCTTTGGTAACGGCATTATTGGGTATTGCACTTCTTAGCATGAAATAATATAGATTACGGCTCTACTAGTAAGGGCCGTTATTCTTGCATATAGGGTTAGGTGGTTAGAATGGATTATTCAGGTTCTCATGTATTGGTATTAGGTGCGGGGCTTAGTGGTATTGGCGTAGCCCACACATTGGCTAAATTAGGCGCCACAGTGACGCTTAATGATTATAAAAAAATTGATTTTGATCCAGCTGAAAGCCAGCGTTTGGCAGACAATCATATAGAAGTAATTACAGGGCAACAAGATTTTGTGTTGCTTGATACGGCTACGAGAGTAGTTGTATCACCTGGTATTTCGTTAGAGATACCCATCATTCAAGAGGCAAAAAAAAGAAATATTCCTGTAGTAGGGGAAGTAGAAATTGCTTACGAAGTATCAAAAGCTCCTATTTTAGGTGTGACAGGTACAAATGGTAAAACAACAACGACTTCTTTATTGGCAGAAGTATTGAAAGAAGCAAAATGGGATGTCTATGTAGGTGGTAATATTGGCTACTCTCTTAGTGAACAAGCCTTGGCAGTACCTGAAACAGGTGTGTTAGTGGCTGAACTTTCATCGTATCAACTGGAGAGTATTGATAAGTTTCGTACTAAAGGAGCTATCTTGCTAAATGTGACACCAGACCATTTGTTGCGTCATAAAACGATGGAACGATACCAAGAGGCTAAGGAAAATATATTCCGCAATCAAGAATTAGGGGATTGGACAGTGTTAAACTTTGATTCTCCTCTCGTGGCGGATATGGCAAAACGAGTAAAAGGACACGTATTAGGAATTAGTCAAGAAAGACCTGTCACAGATGGGGCATATTTTGAAAACAACACATGCTATGCAGTGATGCATGGAAATGCCATACCAGTGATTATGACAAAAGATATCCATATTCCAGGATCTCACAATATTGAAAATATTCTGAGTGTTATTGCTTTAACGTATGCGTTGGGTGTACCAGTAGAAGATATCTATCGGGCTATTGCAAAATTCCATGGTGTAGCACATCGTTTAGAACGTATTCGTACCCTAAATGGAGTTACATATTATAACGATTCTAAAGCAACTAATACGGATTCTACCATTAAAGCTTTAGAGTCTTTTACTGCACCTCTTGTGTTGATTGCAGGTGGCAAAGATAAAATGACAGATCTGGAAGAAATGATGGAGCTAGTGAAAACCAATGTAAAAGAGCTAATTCTTATTGGTGAAGCAGCACAGCGTTTTGCAGAAGCTGCTGTCAAAGTGGGAGTGCCCCATATTCATCGTTGTGAATCTATGGAAGATGCAGTATCCTTAAGTGCTCGTATTGCGGAAGATGGGGATGTAGTATTATTATCTCCAGCCTGTGCAAGTTTTGATTGGTATGCACGATTTGAAGATAGAGGCGATCATTTCAGAAGATTAGTAGAACGATTGTAAGGGGTCATACATGAATATCATGATTTCAGGCGGAGGTACTGGAGGTCATATTTATCCAGCTCTCACGATTTATAAAACATTAGAATCAATGGTAGATGCTAACTTTCTTTATGTAGGAACTGAAAGAGGACTTGAGTCACGCATTGTTCCTAAAGAAGGAATTCCATTTACTACATTACCTGTACAAGGATTGCAACGTAAATTGTCCTTAGATACTTTGGTAACAGCAGGTAAAACACTGTCCTCCTTATGGAAAGCAAATCGGTTACTATCTGATTTTAAACCAGATATTGTCATTGGTACTGGTGGCTATGTATGTGGTCCTCTACTATTAGCAGCTGCTTTACGTGGGATTCCTACATTAATTCAAGAACAAAATGTAGTGCCAGGCATAACGAATAAAATTTTAAGCCGATTTGTTGATGTAGTAGCTGTAGGATATGAAGAAGCAATTCGACAGTTTCCAAAAGCAAAGCAAGTGGTGTATACAGGGAATCCTGTACGTCCCAATGTAGTTACTGCAAATCGAGAAGAAGCTAGAGCTTACTTTGGGTTACAAAATGATCAAATAGCTATTTTAGTGGCTGGTGGATCCCGTGGTGCACGGAGTATTAATACAGCGATGCAAGCCGTTCATGAACAATACAAAGGTAGAGAGGATATTAAAATTATCCATGCTACAGGTACGGATGAATACAGTCGGGTTTGTGAACGATTAGGCATACATGAAGGAGAAAGTTACAGTCCAACATCATATATTGTTCCTTACTTAGACAATATGGATATGGCTATGGCAGCATCTGATATGGCCATATTCCGATCGGGAGCCATAGGGCTAGCAGAATTAGCGGTACGTGGCATACCATCTATCCTGATTCCTTATCCGTATGCAGCTGCTGACCATCAAACCTTTAATGCAAAAGCATTCGTAGAGGCCGGTGCATCTACGATGATTATAGATAAAGAATTAGATGGTACAAGATTATTGCAAGCGGTAGATGCAATGTTAGCGGATCAGGGATGTCGCAAACGTATGGCACAAGCTACATTACAATTAGGAAAGCCTGAGGCAGCTATAGAAATTGCTAAGTTGGCTCTATCTATTAAGAAATCATAGGAGGGAGTATCTCTATGTTAGATACCTATCAACGTATACATTTAATCGGCATCGCCGGCTCTGGCATGCGTGCCATTGCGCATGTATTGATTGAAAAAGGATTTATTGTATCTGGTTCCGATATTCAAGAATCCGCCATTACAGAAAAATTTAGAAATGCAGGAGCTACTATTTTTATGGGACATGATGCTGCTCATGTAGAAGGAGTAGATGTGGTTATTCGCTCTACTGCGATCCATGATGATAACCCTGAAATTGTAGGGGCTAGAGAGCGAAATATTCCAATTTTACATCGTTCCGACGTGGTGAAAGCAGTGTTAGATGAAACCTATGGTATTGCCGTTGCTGGTGCACATGGCAAGACTACAACTACGTCTATGATTGGACAAATTTTCATGGAAGCAAATCAAGATCCAACTATCATCATCGGTGGAGAAGTTGATTATTTAAATGGTAGTAGTCATGTAGGTAAAGGTAAATATAGTATCGCTGAAGCTGATGAGAGTGATGGGTCTTTCTTGCATTTAAATCCTAAGCGCATCGTGATTACAAATATTGAAAATGATCATATGGACCATTATCGGACAGTGGAAAACTTGTTGCGTGCCTTTACTGAGTTTTCCATGAAATTACCAGAAGATGGTATTGCTGTGGTATGTGGTGATAATCCATCGATTCGTCGTATTATGCCGGATATTAAGCGCCAATGCATTACCTATGGCATGGGGGCAGGCAACGATTATCGCATTGAGAACTTGCGCATTGAACAAGGGATTACTACTTTCGAAGTAATTCATAAAGATACTGTGTTAGGCACGTTACGACTAGCTGTACCAGGTCAACATAATGCGTTGAATGCACTAGGTGCTCTGGTAGTGGCCTTGGGAGAAGGAATCTCTTTTGAAGTAGTTGCTCAAGCTTTGCGTAAATTTATCGGTGCGAAACGTCGCTTTGAGACAAAAGGGCATGTAAAAGATGTTTGGGTTGTAGATGATTATGCCCATCATCCTACAGAAATTGCGGCTACAATTAAGGCAGCAAAATCTTTGGAAGACCATCGAGTAGTAATTTTATTCCAACCACATCGGTATAGTCGTACAAAATTGTTGTTACGTGAATTTGGTACGGCTTTCAAAGAAGCTGATTTAGTTTTCATTACAGATATTTATAGTGCTGGTGAAAAACCTGAGGCGGGAATTGACGGTATGTCCATTCCATTGATAATTAAAGAATTGACGGGTAAAGAGATTCATTATGTGGCAGATGTAAATGACTTGCCAGAAACTGTATTAGAATACATTGAACCTAATGATTTAGTCATCACTATGGGGGCAGGTAATATTAATCAATTTGGACCTAAACTATTAGCTTTATTGGAGGAAAAATAAAGTGAAGGATAAACGTATTATTGTCCTCATGGGAGGACCATCAAAAGAAGCTGATGTATCAAGAAGAACGGCTGCAGCTATTGCAGAAGCATTACAAAGTAAAGGGTATGCAGCTACAACATTAGAATGTAATCCGAGTACAGTAGTACAAGATTTACAAGGTTTAAACTGTGATGTTGTATTTAATGCGATTCATGGCAAATATGGGGAAGATGGAGCCTTGCAAGGGGCACTTGAAATGGCTGGGATTCCTTACACAGGATCTGGTGTAATGGCGCATGCAGTAGGCATGAATAAAAAAATGAGCAAACATGTATTTTTAGGGGCTCAGATTCCTACAGCTAATTCAAAATCCTATGATAGTCAATTACAATCTGTGGATACGATTTTAGAAGATATTCATGCTAACTTTACAGTACCATTTGTGGTGAAAGCAGCTAGTCAAGGTTCTAGTATTGGGGTAGCGATTATTAAGGATGAAGCCACTGTTGATGCCGAAGTAAAACAAGTATTAGACATAGACCATGTCATCGTAGTAGAAGAATTTGTAGATGGTAGAGAATTTACTGTATCTGTATTAGATGGTAAAGCTTTACCAGTGATTGAAATTCGACCACATTCTGGGGAATATGATTATGCTTCTAAATATACAACGGGTGCTACTGATTATTTAGTGCCAGCACCAATTACAAAAGAACAAGCTGCTACCATGCAACGCATTGGAGAAGCTGTATATCAACAAATGCAATGCGCTGGTGTAATTCGTGTGGATATTATGATGAACAGCACCGATGACATGTTTGTACTGGAATATAATACAGTACCGGGTATGACGGCTACATCTTTAGTACCTAAAGCAGCAAAAGCTATAGGAATTGAATTTCCTAAATTGTGCGAACAAATTCTTCATTCAGCTGGATTGCATAAATTTTAGGAGTCACTATGAATGTAAATGGGTTTCAAACGCAAGAGGAGCAGAGTGTTCCTCCATTTGAGGAACAACCAACGAATGAAAGACAGAGGCATCCTATAGAAGATGGTTGGGAAGTTGTGACCATAGATACACCAGAAGGACCTAAACGTGTACGGCGTAGACGGAAGTCAAAACCACGTAAACAATCAAAGCCAGCAGTCTGGAAGGTAGTCGTTGGAGCATGCATATTAATCGGTCTCTTTACATTACCGTTGCCAATTGGTCAAATTCAGGTGACAGGAACTAGTCAATTAACGTCTGAAGATGTGGTACACATAGGTGATTTAGGGTATCCTGTCAATATTTTGCGGGTTAGAACGGGCGCTTTAGAAGAGCGTTTACAAAAGGATATACGTGTGGATACGGCACATGTATCTTATGCATTACCACTTACTTTGCAGGTAGATGTGAAAGAACGAAAAGCATTGGTTGTAGTTCCATCTCAATTTGGTTTTGTTTCCTTGGATCGACAGGGTATGGTCATTGCTAGTAGTGCCACCATTCCTGACACAACTGTACCCATTATTTCTGGAGTGCGGTTAGGGAATGCATTATTAGGTGATACTATCGAAGCTGAGGGAATCCGCGGAGCCATTGCGTATATGGAGGCTTTCACAGAAGATAAACGAAAACAAATTGGTGAAATCAATGTAGGTGATGCTGATAAAATGATTGCCTATACGGTAGAAGGATTGCCAATTCATATTGGTGATCGTAATAATTTAGAAGAAAAAGCAAAAATAACTGCAGATATGCTTGTGGATATTGCACAACGTCATGTATCTGCTGAGTTTATCGATGTAAATATTAAATCCCCTTTTATTAAAACACAATAAAGGAGTACAAAGTTGAAACAAGGGCGTATCGCCATAGCTGTAGTAAGTATGATTGTAGGGGTCATGCTTGTTACACAGTACAGAATGACGCAGACTATTGCAGATGGCAATATAAACTTACAAAGAAGTGGAGAGTTGGCACTAAAGATTCATTCTCTCCAAGAAGAACGGGCGGGCCTTAAAAAAGTTCGTCCATCTCTTCTTTTTGCTGCTGGGATTGGGGTTTGGCCTGTTCCGGTGCGGGGTTGGTTTCGGCTGGCGGTTCCGGTTCGGGGTTC
>ERZ772909.890-NODE-890-length-17459-cov-10.024420_pt1 | contig 17459 bp, 19 predicted proteins | sample MGYA00511137_ERZ772909 | MGnify/ENA primary metagenome ERZ772909 (study PRJEB29015, sample SAMEA2738095) | human oral metagenome | biome: human oral; feature: human-associated habitat; material: saliva | place: China | collected 2270 ... | reverse complement strand
TCGCTAAGAAAGAGATTCAAGTACGTCGTGAAGATTTGGTAGAATTACCAGAAGGTCGCTACTACATTTTTGATATCATTGGTCTTGAAGTACAAGATACAAAGGGAAATGTGCTTGGCACAGTGACTGATGTATTGCAACCGGGAGCTAATGATGTCTATGTGGTTTCCAAAGATGGGGAACCAGATCAATTATTTGCAGCCATTGAAGAGGTCGTTAAAGACATCGATGTGGAAAATAAATTGATGATCGTAGATCCGCCTGAATGGATATAATCCTTTAGGCGGTTTTTTTATCTACATATAGGTATATTATGGTAAAAGTTATATAATATAGCTATATATAGATAATGCTAATGAGTTAATATGAGTTAATAAGTACAGAGGACGGTCTATGCGTATCGATATTATATCTTTATTTCCTGAGTTTTTTGATGCCTTTTTTAGTCATTCCATCATAAAACGGGCTATCGAAGCAGAACGATTGTCTATGGGCGTAACTAACCCTCGGGACTTTAGTCATAATAAACATGGTCAAGTAGATGATACGCCTTATGGTGGTGGGGCGGGTATGCTCATGATGGCACCTCCCATCTTTGAAGCGGTAGAATCTGTTATTGCTCAATATGATAGCCATATTAATAGTGCCTATTCCACAGATGAGATGTGTGATGAAATGAGCCTTATTGGTAATCCTAGTGAAAGTATACGACGTCGTGTTATTTTTATGGGGCCTACAGGTCAACCTTTTACACAAGAAAAAGCTCGTGAACTAGCGACGTACGATCAAATAGTTCTCATTTGTGGTCATTATGAAGGTGTAGACTACCGTGTCGAGGAACATTTAGTAGACGAAACGATTTCTATTGGCGATTATGTATTAACTGGTGGTGAATTGCCAGCTATGGTTGTGGCCGATGCAGTAGCTCGTATGATTCCTGGCGTATTAGGGGCTGCTAGTGGGGCTCAAGAGGATTCCTTTTATGAGCCTTTATTAGAATGTCCTCAATATACAAAGCCACCAGAATTCAGAGGGTGGGTTGTTCCTGATGTATTACGCAGTGGTCATCACAAAAATATTGCTACGTGGCGACAAAAGCAAGCCTTAAAGCGGACACGATTATTGCGTCCCGATTTATTGGAACGACCATTAACAAAAGAAGAAGTTAAACTTTTAAAAGAGATTATTGCTGAAGAGTCTGAACTCGATAAAAGTGAAGCATGAAACGATTCATGAACGTGCAGGCTACTTTAAAGCTTAATTTCATTAAATCCCGTATAGGAGAGAGAGTAGTTAAGACGCATATATAGGTTGTTACTACTCTAACGAGGTTGTTTATGGAGTTTAATTGTTACGATGTCCTTGAGGTTCAGGGCAGTCGTTATGTAATAACTGAAAAAATTAAATATAATGAGATTATTCCAAAAGCTGATCAGGAACAAGCGTATAAGGCTAAGCCATCTATGCAAAAGTCTCCTGGTGATTATTGGCATGAATATGGCTTAGAGGCTGTTGAGGGAATTGATAAAATATGGGTTACCATTGAGTATAATGATAATGAGTGGTGCACTGTATCTAGAACATCCTATCGTAAACGTGCACCGAAAGGCTTTACATTACATCAAATCGGTTTGGAAAAGGTGGTAGCTGTAGACGGTGATAGTGGTGCGTCTGTAGGTGATCGAGCTGGGTATAAGGAGTACCAATTGCCCTGTGAAGGGGGCGCTAGCGTATTCTTTGAAGAGAACTGGTTCAAAGGGGAGAAAATGTTTGCCGAAGGGGCACGAGTCCCTTTGATAAATATTCGTCTCTGTAATGATGCTGCGGCCAATGCTATTAGTAAAAAGAAACGTAATCAACGCCTGAAAGAACGACTAAAAGGAATTGCTATGGCCCTTGGATGCGGCGCATTATTTTTAATGTGCCTTGTTAGTTGGGATTCTGATCTTTCTTGGCATGGTATACGTGGTACCTTTGGATTCCCTTATACTGCAAAGGAGCATATGCATGATACATCCGTCTATTATACTAAGATGGATTCAGATAATGAATATGTATATACTTCTAGTTTGGATCCTGTGAGTACCGCCTTAGATTTAATTGAATCTTTGGACGGGGATATTAAAAATGAAGGTGAGAGCTTACAAGAAGGTCGTGAAGTCATTGTATTCTATGATGCTAAGTCTGCCTATATTATCACTAACGTAGATGGGCAAACCCGCGTTAAGGTGTGTGAACCAGGAAAGTTGACGCCAAACGAGCAGGAGCTCATTAATAGTACAATAAAAAAGACACATGTGCTTGATTCTTATGCCTATATGGTTCGCCAACGAGATAGTGGGGGGCGCGAGAAATTCCTTAATATACACAATCTTAATGAAGCTGATAAGGCTTATATGTTTAACCGTTGACTATGAATATAAAGGAACAATCTTAGGAGGTTTATCATGATTTTTATTCCAGATGTATTATTGACGATTTTTTATGCCTGTTTTGGGATTTTCTTAATGTTAACTGCCAACACTGTTATTGATTTCTTTGTACCAGGTAAATTTAGTGAAGAAATTAAACGTGGTAACTGTGCTGTAGCATGGCTATCTGCAGGTTCCTTTATCGGTATTGGTGAAATATTGCGTGCTGTTATCATGTCTCCTGTAGCTACTACAGCAGATACTTCTTTATTGCACGGTGTAGTAGCAAGTGTTGTTTATGCTATTCTTGGTATTGTACTATTTGTAACAGGTTATATGTTTATTAATTTATGGCATCGTAAATATAATTTATCTGAAGAGATTATGCGTGGTAATACAGCTGCGGGTATCCTCGTATTTGGTATCTTTGTAGGCCTTGCTCTCGTTGTTAGTGGTGCTGTGCACTAAGGGAGTGTCCTATGTATAAGCCAAGTAAGAAAACTATATACATAACGAGTGCCTTTGCCGCTGTGGCGGGCCTCGTTGGTGTGTCTTCATACTGGAATGACATCGCTTATGCCGTATGTGATAAAATCTACCCGGAAGCAAATGATGGAGAAGTTCGATTAAAGGATAATCAAGGAAATCGCTATTCTTTATTAAACCATGGCGATGGTAAAGAGACAGCTTTATATGATGACAATCGGTCTGTTACCTTTCATCGTGATACTAGCGGCAATTTAGTGTGGGATGCAGGGCTAGCAGGACTTTTGCCAAGTATTGCAGCTGGCTATTATATTTTCCATGGATTTAATCCCCCTACAGCTCGCATGGATGGACAAACTATGACATATCGCGTGGCAGCTCCATTAAAACCCTATGAGGAGCCTTCTGTATATACAGCAACAGGTTCAAATGTGCGCACTTCTTTGGGGCGACGTACTTATCAAGACTATGAGAAGCGAAGAAGTCAAAAAGCCTCTTCTATAGGTCAAAAGTCGGGCTTTGGTAGTGCTGGTTCACGCTCTGGTGGCTCGTGATGGGAGGCGGTACTATGCAATCCTATATTGATGAGTTAGATACGGGCATACTGCCTTTTGTAGATTATGAAGGATATGATGACCGATATCCAACGCTTTCAGTACAATCTTTTCCTGCTGAGTTTTACGATGAAATACGACATGCATCTCGTATGTTATTCCAAATATTTTATAAGGCTACTAAGGTCTTTCAGCAGGCACCTGATGAGTTTGCCCTCAATATGGATATGCCGGAAAATCTGATTCCTTATCTTCACCGAGGAAATCCGTTAGGCCTACCTACGTGGCTATCTCGCTTTGATTTTGTTCTCGATACACAGGGGCGATTGCGCATGGTGGAAATTAATGCGGATACCCCCTGCTTTTTGATTGAAAGTTATTATGCTAATGAGGTAGGCGCCCGTTATTTTGATAAAGAGCATCCAAATGAAGGGGCTAGGGATGAGCTAGAACGTTTTTTGAAACGTGTTTATGAACGCACTTCTCAGGAAAATAGTAAATATAATACGGTAAAGAGTGGTGAAGCGAATCCATTTGTGTTTGCTTGCTTTCATGATTATTTAGAAGATTTAGGAACCACTAAGTTTTTAATGAATACGATGAAATCCGCTTGTCCTGAGGCAGATGTACGACTCTTATCATTTTATGATATGGTCATTGATGATGAAGGGATTTTACTTCCTGATGGCAGTCATGCATCAAACCTGTATCGTTTGCATCCCATGGAATTGTTAATCGATGAGACGACGGCAACGGGAGAACCGTTAGGTGAAATGTTCTTAGATTTATATAATGAGGGGCGATTTAATTTATTTAATCCTCCAGAAGCGATTATTTTGCAAAATAAGTCATTTATGTCCTTGGTGTATGCCTTATACTTAACTAATCAATTTTTTACAGGTCCTGAGCGAGATATTATTGAACGTTATTTGACTCCGTCTTATTTTGAAAGTGATTTTCCTAACCTCGATGAAGGCCTTTATATTCAAAAAGAAATCTGGGGCCGTGAGGGACGCAATATACAAGTCGTAGAAAAACATGGCGATCAAGCAAAGATCTTTATGGAAAAGTTTGTAGATAACTATGATGACATTGTGTGTCGTGATAGTAAAAAGGTTATGTACCAAGATTTTATTAAGCAAAAACATTTTATTCATACCGTAGATAGCGGTACAAAAGAAGGATGCTTGACCCTGTCTTGTTTTATGCTTGGCGACCAAGCCTCTGCCGTGGGAGCCCGGTTCTCTCCTGAAGAAATTGCTGGTACAGAAGCCTATTTTTTACCTTTAGTTATTGATTAAAAACTATTATTGTTTATATTTGTTGTTAGGTTATAGGAGATATAAGGCATTGGCTAATTTGTATATTGGACTTGTTCATTATCCAATTATAAACAAACATAAAGAGGTCATTACGACGGCCATTACCAATTATGATATTCACGATATTGCACGCGCATCTATCACCTATGATGTATCTAAATATTTTGTGATTCATAATATACCGGCTCAACGAGAATTAGCAGCTACCATTATGGAGCATTGGAAGTCAGGTTTTGGTAGTACCTATAATCCGGACAGAAAAGATGCTTTCACAGGCGTTGAACTCGTTAATTCTATCGCTGTTGCGGTGCGTACTATCGAGGAACTGGAAGGGGTAAAACCTATCGTAGCAACTACCGATGCTAGAACTTATGATAATACAATTTCCTATGCACGGATGCGTGAACACCTTGAAAATGAGGGTCGCCCTGTGTTAGTATTATTTGGTACCGGTTATGGTATGACAAAAGAAACGATGGAAAGCTTTGACTATATTTTAGAACCTATATATGGCCATGGTGAATACAATCATTTATCTGTGCGTAGTGCCGTTTCAATCATCTTAGATCGATTACGGGGCGAAGCATGGTGGAATAAATAGGAGGCGTCTATGTCAGGACATTCAAAATGGGCAAATATTAAACATAAAAAAGGTAAAACTGATGCGTTGAAGGCTAAATTAGCTACGAAAATCGGTCGTGAAATTACCGTTGCAGCACGCATGGGTGGTGCCGATCCAACAGGTAATATGCGTTTGAAATTGGCTTTGCAAAAAGCTCGTGAAAACAATATTCCTAAGGATAATATTCAACGTGCCATCGATAAAGGCGTTGGTGCTACGGATATGAACGCATACGAAGAAATCGTATATGAAGGTTATGGTCCTGCCGGTGTTGCTGTTACTGTAGAGGTTATGACGGATAATCGTAATCGTGCAGCTGCTGACGTGCGTCATGCCTTTTCTAAACAAGGTGGTAACCTTGGTGAAAGCGGTTGTGTAGGTTGGATGTTTAAATCTAAAGGCGTATTCGTTATCGATAAAGAAGGTCATGACGAAGATGAATTGACTATGTTAGCTCTTGAAGCGGGCGCAGAAGACCTTAAGTCCGAAGACGATGTATTTGAAATTTATACTACTCCTGAAGATTATGATGCGGTAGAAGCAGCTCTTGCTGATGCGGGCATTGAAACAGAAGTAGCGAAAATCACAATGATTCCAGATACTACAATTGAATTGACTGGCGATGATGCTGTAAAAATGCAAAAAATGCTCGACGTATTGGATGATCTTGATGATGTACAAAACGTATATCACAACGGTATTTTGCCAGACGACGAAGAAGAATAATATTAAGGAGCACTCTAAGGGGTGCTCTTTTTTATTGATTCATGAAATTTAGAGTTTCTGTAAATGTTAAGAATACTAATAGATTTCTTATAAATTTTATATTGGAATTCATGAAATTCGATGTGGTATTGTGCTATAATAAAATAGATTATGTAATGGAGGTAGGCGACAGCTTATCTCATTTTTAGACTAAGGGGGTTGGGGTGCGAATTATAGGAATTGACCCAGGCACGGCGATATGCGGTTATGGCATTATTGACGTGAAGGGCAGTAAACTAACACCAGTAGCCTATGGGGCTATTACAACTCCTAAGGAATTAACTGATTCACAGCGGTTGGAAATTTTATTTAATGACCTCAGTGATATTCTAGAAGAATATAAGCCGGATAAATTTGGTGTAGAAGAATTATTCTTTAACCGAAATGTAACGACGGCGATTAAAGTTGGTCAAGCTCGGGGCGTCATTTTATTAGCTGCCGAGCAACAACAGATTCCAATCTATGAATATACACCGCTGCAAATCAAGCAAGCTGTTACTGGTTACGGCAAGGCTGATAAGAATCAGGTCATTTATATGACGATGAATATTTTGGGGATTCGTGAGAAAATTAAGCCTGATGATACGGCGGACGCATTAGCTGTTGCCATCTGTACGGCCCATAGTTCTCACAACGATAGATTGAAGAGGTTGGTATAATGATAGGGTATGTACGGGGCATCGTAACACATCTCTTTAAAGAGTCTTGTTACGTAGATGTACATGGCGTAGGGTATCGCGTTTATGTGCCGACCACTACGCGTCAACAATTGATTGAAGGTCATGAGGCAACGCTATTTACGTATTTGAATGTACGGGAAGATGCAATGCAACTCTATGGCTTTTGGACGGAAGAGGAGTATGAGTTGTTCATTTTACTCATTTCTGTTTCCGGTATAGGGCCTAAGGTGGGGCTTGGCATTTTGTCTGGTATGACGCCGGAGGCTTTCAAATTAGCTGTTATTAATGGCCAAGTACAGCAATTAACTAAATTGCCTGGCATTGGTAAGAAATCTGCAGAGCGACTTGTTCTTGAATTAAAGGATAAGTTAGCTAAAATGACGCATATATCTGCAGAATCTCCAGCAGCTATACAGCCGATTGGTGTTACTGCAAGTGGCGCTGTAGGAGAGGCTATTGAAGCTCTTGTGTCATTAGGATACTCCGAGCGAGATGTGGCTGATATTGTAGAGTCTTTAGATGATGGTAAACGCGATGTATCTGAGTTGATTAAAGTCAGCTTGATTGAGCTTGGGAAAGGACGATAAGGATGAACGAAGAAGTACGCCTTGTCGGAAATGGCGAGCACGAAGAAGATATGTGGCAATATAGCCTACGACCAAAGTTCTTTAATGAGTATGTAGGTCAAGAAGAGGCTAAAGGTAATCTAAATGTGTATATTCAGGCGGCTAAGCAACGTGGTGAAGCCTTAGATCATGTATTGCTCTATGGTCCACCAGGTCTTGGGAAGACTACTTTGGCAGGAATTATTGCGAATGAATTGGGTGTTAATTTTCGCATAACCTCTGGTCCTGCCATTGAAAAGTCTGGTGACTTGGCTGCGATTTTAACAAATTTAGATGATCACGATGTACTATTTATCGATGAAATTCATCGCTTGTCTCGTAGCGTAGAGGAAGTATTGTACTCTGCAATGGAGGACTATGCTATCGATATTATCATCGGTAAGGGGCCAAGTGCTCGAACGGTGCGCATTGACTTGCCAAAGTTTACTTTGGTTGGTGCAACTACACGAGCCGGGGCTTTGGCGGCACCGTTGCGGGACCGCTTTGGTATTATTAACCGGTTGGAATATTATAAACAACCGGAATTAGAGTTTATTGTGACTCGGGCCGCAGAAATACTCAATATTGGGATTGAGCCAACTGGGGCTAGCGAGATAGCGCGTCGTTCAAGGGGAACACCGCGTATCGCAAATCGTCTACTTAAACGGGTACGTGATTTTGCACAAGTTATTGGTGATGGGGTTATCACTCAAGATATTGCAGATGATGCGTTACAACGTTTATATATAGATAAAGAAGGACTCGATCGAATCGATCGACGTGTGTTGGAGTGTATTATTGAAAAGTATGATGGTGGTCCAGTAGGTATTGATACTATTGCGGCGGCTATCAGCGAAGAGAGAGATACCATCGAAGATGTGTATGAACCATATTTGATGCAACTAGGTTTTTTAGGACGTACACCGCGTGGGAGGGTGGCTACTAAATTAGCCTATGAGCATTTAGGTATTTCACAGACAGGGAAATAACAATGAAAACGAAACGATTACAATTGATGATAATGGCAACTTTGTTTTTAGGTGTAAATATTGGCGGTGCTTCTGTTGCTCAAGGGGCAACATTGCAACATAAAAGTACAGTAGTAACTAAAAAGCCAATGCCGAAATCAACAGTATCTAGTACAAATGTATCGAAAGTAACTACGACGAAGAAGTCTACTTTTCGCCCTCTTGTAACGAAACCAGTTGCAAAGCCTGTGGCGAAAACGACTTCTAAGTCTACTGCTACAACTACTGTAGCAAAATCTAGTGCTAAGCCGGTGAGTGCGGTGAAGCCTAGTACCGGGACAAAGCCAGCAACGAGTGTTAAAACTAGTAGTGCAACAAATAGTGCAGCAAAGCCTACAACAACTGTTAAAACAGTTAGTACTGCTAAATCAACAGCAGTTGCAAAACCTACAGGTACTGCTCCGAAGCAAGCTGCTAAACCTGTAGCTACGGGAGCTAAACCAACAACTCAAAAGCCAGTTGCTTCAAAACAAACTACGCCTAAAGTAGTAAGAACAACGGAATCTGATAGTATTCAAGCTAATACAGCGGCTATTACGCGTAATAAGGTAGGTTCTGTAGTGACACCTGCTACAACGCGGGTAGAGAATATACCGAATGTACGTGTTTTATTAGGTAGCCGTAGCTCTGATTCTACTGTTACGTCTACAGCTAATATGGTGGTGTTGAACAGTGTCAATGGTCAAGTTAGTACGATAAGTGCTAATCGCGGTACGACTATCGGTGTTCGAGGTGGTAAGATTGCTATCAATGGCAAGGCTATTGATACAGTGGTTACATTGAAACCGACTAATAGCAATGCACCATTCTTGTTTGAAGGCAAAGGTTATCGCGGTGGTCTTACATTGCGTGCTAATAATGGTACAATGATGGTTATTAACTCTGTACCGCTTGAAGATTATCTTTATGGTGTAGTACCACAAGAAGTTGTTCCATCTTGGCCAGCAGCTGCATTAGAAGCACAGGCCGTAGCAGCTCGAACTTATGCGCTTCATACAATGGAAGAAAATAAAGGGAAATTGTATGATGTGAGTACGACCACAGATCATCAAGTCTATAATGGGGTTAGTGGTGAAACCCAGGCTACTACTAATGCAGTCAATAAGACAAAGGGTATGGTTATGCTATATAATCAACGCCCTATTAATGCCTTATTCCATTCTGATGGTGGTGGCTATACTGAGGATAGCGTTAATGTTTGGGGCAGTGATGTGCCATACTTGAAAGGTGTAAAAGACTTTAGTACAGGTACGTCTACATCAAATTGGACCGTTACAACTTCTCGTCAGGCTCTTGAAAGTAAGCTCAATGCAGCAAGTAAAGGTGTTGGTAAATTGAAGAGCATTCAATTGACTCCTCTTGGCAAGCCTGGTCAACAAACATCTGACCGAGGCGTGTCTGGTCGTATCAAAAGTGCTACTTTCATAGGCACCTCTGGGAAGACGACGGTAGATGGCGATTCCTTGCGTAGTATTTTAGGTTTAAAATCTACACTATTTGATTTTTATGTAAATCATAACCCTGCTAAAGACACGGGTAAGGCATATCATAACTTTACGGGCAATAATGATACTGTCTATATTAAAGGTCATGGTTGGGGACATGGTCTTGGTATGTCTCAATGGGGTGCCGCAGAGATGGCGAAACGTGCTACCCCAGGGGATACAAATTATTACCAAACTATTTTGCGTCACTATTATAGTGGCATTACATTAAAGAAAATGTACTAATAAGGATTACGATGAAAGTTACAGATTTTGATTATGAATTGCCAGAGGAACTAATTGCTCAACATCCTGTAGAACCTCGCGATACAGCAAGACTGTTAACCTTGGATAAGGTTACTGGTGAGGTTGCGCATAAAGAGCATTTTTACGATTTGCTTGATGAACTTCATGAAGGGGATGTACTTGTATTTAATAATACAAAGGTTATTCCTGCGAGATTATATGGTCAACGGCAAGGTTCTGGTGGCAAGGTAGAGGTATTGCTCCTCACTCCATGTGGTGAAAACCGGTGGGAATGCCTTGTTAAACCTGGTAAAAAATGTCCTGTTGGTCAAGTTATAGAGTTTGACGACCGCTTAAGTGGGACTGTAATAGATAAGACTGAATTTGGAGGCCGTATCATTGAGTTCACTTGCAATGGTGTATTTGATGATGTGATACAAGAAATTGGTGAAATGCCATTACCTCCATATATTCATGAAAAGTTAGAAGATAAAGATCGTTATCAAACGGTATATGCTAAGGAGAAAGGTTCTGCTGCGGCTCCAACTGCAGGTCTACACTTTACACCAGAGCTTTTAGAAAAAATAAAAGCTAAAGGCGTAGAGCTTGAATTTGTAACCTTGCATGTTGGTCTTGGTACTTTTAGACCTGTATCGGCAGAGACGATTGAAGATCATGAGATGCATAGTGAGTTCTTCGTTGTATCTCAAGAAACCGCTGACCGTATTAATGCAGCTAAGAGAAACGGACGCCGTATTATTGCGGTCGGTACTACATCTGTACGTACACTCGAGTCTGCTACGAATGATGACGGTATACTACAAGGTATTAGTGGATGGACTCAAATCTTTATCTATCCTGGTTATAAATTTAAGATGATTGATGCCTTGGTAACGAATTTCCATTTGCCTCAATCTACATTGTTAATGTTGATTAGTGCATTAGCCGGTCGTGAACATTGTTTAGCGGCCTACGAAGAAGCTGTTCGAGAACGTTATCGCTTCTTTAGCTTTGGCGACGCTATGTTTATTCGTTAGGAGGGACTATGCCAAGTATTACTTATGAATTACAAAAGACATGTCCTCATACGGGGGCACGTGCAGGTTTATTGCATACACCACATGGTACCTTCCAAACGCCTATGTTTATGCCTGTAGGTACACAGGCAACTGTTAAAACAATGACACCTGAAGAATTAAAGGCTATGGGCTCTCAAGTTATCTTGAGTAATACATACCATTTATTCCTTCGTCCTGGTCCTGAACTTGTGGAAGAAGCAGGTGGGTTGCATAAGTTTATGAATTGGGATCAAGCTATTTTAACTGATAGCGGTGGGTTCCAAGTATTTAGCTTAGGCGACATGCGTAAGATTACTGAAGAAGGTGTAACTTTTAGATCACATATTGATGGTTCTAAACAGTTTTTATCTCCAGAAGTTGCCACAAAGGTACAAGAGCAATTAGGTTCTGATATTGCCATGGCCTTTGATGAATGCATTCCATATCCAGCAGATCATGATTATGCGAAGCGTTCTACAGCGCGTACCACACGTTGGGCTCATCGTTGCCAAGAGGCTCGTAAGGCTCATGACCGTCAAGGTATGTTTGGTATTGTTCAAGGCGGCATGTATAAAGACTTGCGTAAACAAAGTGCGGAAGAGTTAGTCGCTATGGACTTTGAAGGCTATAGTATCGGCGGCTTATCCGTTGGGGAACCTCATGATTTAATGAACGAGATTTTGGAATATACCACACCATTGTTGCCAACTAACAAGGCTCGTTACTTGATGGGTGTTGGTACAGCGGATTGTCTTGTTGAAGGCGTGGCACGTGGTATTGATATGTTTGACTGCGTATATCCAACACGTGTTGCTCGAAATGGGATGGCTATGACTTGGAAGGGGCGCCTTAACATTCGAAATGCGCAGTTTGCTCATGATTGGGGTCCTTTAGAAGAAGGCTGTCAGTGCTATACATGTAAAAATTATTCCCGCGCTTATATTCGTCACTTGTATAAGGCGGAAGAAATTTTGGCATTGCGTCTCGTAACATACCATAATCTCTACTTCTTGCTCGAGTTTATGCGTCAAATGCGACAAGCTATTTTGGAAGATCGATTCCCTCAATTTAGAATGCAGTTTTGGGATAGCTTTAAAAAATAGTAATTAAGTCTAGTCAAATCTATATTAGGTGGCTATACTAGAAAAGAAAAACATATTTATTATACTAGGAGGATAAAATGGAAGATATTTTACAAGTGTTGCAAACTAGCTGGCCTATTTTGTTGATGGTCGTAATCTTTTATTTTTTATTATGGCGTCCACAAAAGAAACAACAAAAAGAGCGCGCTAATTTGTTGGGCAGTTTGAAAAAAGGTCAAAAAATCGTTACAATTGGCGGTATTTATGGTGAAATCGTTGAACTTGATGATGAAAAAGTAAAGGTTCAAGTATCTGAAAAAGTGGAGTTAACATTTGCGCGTTCTGCAATTGCTAACGTACTTTCCAAGAAAAACAAGGAAGAAAAATAATGAATACAAAGGAAGCAGTGCGCCGGGCGTGCAAGGCCCAGCGCGCTGCTTTATCCGTTGCTGATTGTAATACATGGACATCAATGTTGACGGAGCAAATCGTCAATACTCCTGAATATAAATCAGCTCATACCATAATGGCTTATTTGGCGATGCCCAAGGAGGCCAATTTAGACGATGTGATTCGTCATGCTTTAGAACATGGTAAATCCGTATATGTTCCAGTTTGTACAGATAAGACGACCATGATTGCAGTTCGTCTCAAGTCTCTAGAATCTATCACTCGGGGTGTGTTAAATATACGCATTCCCTCTGAGCCATACGAGGTTATTAATCCACATGACTTGGATTTGATTTTAGTGCCTGGTGCTGGCTTTGACCGTCAAGGTGGTCGCATGGGGATGGGGAATGGGTATTATGATCGATTTCTCAAGGAACTTTCACCAAGTACATATATGGGCGTATGTTGGGCTATCCAAATTTGGGATGAACCAATCCCTATGGATGAATTGGACCAACGGATGAACAAGATTGTAACGGAGCAAGGCGTTATACATTGCGTATAGTAGTAGAAGGGAGCAACTATTTTGAACGGTAAAGCTATTATCAAGTTTTTAGTAGTCATTGCTGCCATCATTGGATTATTTGCGTATTTCATTCAACCTTTAGCAGGTTCTTTGAAACAAGGCCTAGACTTACAAGGTGGTACGCATATCGTATTGGAAGCAGAGGATTCTGCAACTGGTCAAGCTGACAATGATGCAGTGGAACGGGCGAAGCAAATCTTAGAGCGTCGTATTAATGAAATGGGTTTGTCTGAACCATTGGTACAACGTGAAGGTGCTCGTCGTATTATCATCGAATTGCCAGGCGTAAAAGATCCTGATGAAGCGATTAAACGTATCGGTAAAACAGCGGTCTTGGAATTTAAAAATGACCAAGGTCAAACTGTTATGACTGGTGATGATTTAAAAGATGCGAAAGAAGAGTTAGGTCAAAATAAACAACCACTCGTTGCTATTGAATTAAGCGATGAAGGGGCTAAGAAATTTGCGGACTTAACATCTAAAAATATTGGCCGTCGCATTGCCATCACTTTGGATGGTAAAGAATTGACTAATCCTGTAGTGCAACAAGCAATTACAGGTGGTAAAGCTACAATTTCTGGTAGTCAAAGCTTAGAAGAAGCTAAAGACTTAGCTATTTTATTACGTTCCGGTGCATTGCCTGTTAAAATTAATGTATTGGAAGTTCGTACAGTAGGTCCTTCTTTAGGTCAAGACTCCAAGGATAAATCTGTTGTAGCCTTCAGTGCTGGTATTGCAATGATCATGATTTTCTTGGTTATTTTATATCGCTTTTCTGGTATCGTAGCTAATATCGCATTACTTGTATATGTAATGCTCTTATTACTTGTATTAGGTAAAGGCTTTAATGCGACTATGACATTGCCAGGTATTGCTGGTATTATCTTATCCATGGGTGTTGCTGTAGATGCCAATATCCTTATCTTTGAACGATTTAAGGAAGAGGTATTCTCTGGTAAATCCATGCGTGTAGCAATGGAAGCTGGTTTTAGTCGTGCTTTAGCAACAATTACAGATGCGAACGTATCCGTTATTATTACGGCTGGTATCTTGACAATCTTAGGTTCTGGTCCGGTAAAAGGCTTCGCTATCAGCTTAGGCGTAGGTGTTGTTGTAAGTATGTTTACAGCGATTACAGTGAGTCATTTCTTGTTGCGCTTACTTATTGACTGTAACTTTACGAACCATCCATTCTGGTTTGGTGCGAATATCTCTCCAAGCAAAAGTGCTGACGCATTTGCACCAAAATCTTTGAAAGGAGGTAAACGCAAATGACATTAGACGTAATTAAACATCATCGTTGGTGGTTTGCTATTTCCTCCACACTTGTTATTATCAGTTTGATTTCTATCTTTACTAAAGGCTTTAACTTTGGTATTGATTATACTGGTGGTACAATTGTTGAAGTTGTATTTGATCAACCTGTAGAGGTTAGTCAAGTTCGTGATGTTTTGAAAGAATATAATCTTGAAAATGCTCAAATTCAGCTTTCTGGTGATACAACTGGTGAAACAGCTGGCGAAGACGTAATGATTCGTACACGTAATCTCGATCCTAGTGAAAGTGCAGCTGTAGTTGAATCCTTGACTAAATCTATTGGTAATAATACAGTTAAACGTATTGAAACTGTAGGTGCTGTAATTGGTTCTGAAGTTACAGAACATGCGTTGTTAAATCTTGTGATAGCATTCGCAGCATTAGCACTGTATATTTCTTATCGTTTTGAATATAAAGTTGCTATTTCTGCTCTTGTTGCTATTTTCCACGATTTAATCATGGTGCTTGGTGTATTCTCTTATTTCCAATTGGAAATTGATGCATCTTTCCTTGCTGCTATTCTTACGGTTGTAGGTTACTCCATGAATGAATCTGTAGTTATCTTTGACCGTGTTCGTGAAAATACACATACACATAAACGTTCTGATACATTTGCAGATCTTGCGAATGCATCTATTACACAAAGTATTCACCGTAGTTTCTATACATTGGCTACAGTTATGTTTGCCTGTGTATCCCTTTATCTGTTCGGTGGGGACACTACAAAGAACTTTGCTCTTTGTATGATTATCGGTTTTGCTAGTGGTGCGTACTCCTCTATCTGTGTAGCTACATCCTTATGGGTTATGTGGAAAAGTCGCAACAAAAACGATATCCGCAATCAACAATAATATATGAACTACTTTTACTATAATAATGGTGAAAGTACTGAACCTCTCTAGCATACAGTCTAGAGAGGTTCTTTTTAGTCTGTGGCACAATGTCCTTGAAGTCAATAGAATTCAAGCGTACAATAGCAAAGTAACACAAAATCAATGGGGGATAGATAAATGGACTCAAATCGGTTATGGAGCCCTGCTTTTATTAATTACGGTATTAGCAGTGGCATAATATATATGACTCAATATGTATTGGTAGCTGCATTACCGATAGTGATTACATCCGAATTGAGTGGCAGTGATTTAGATGCAGGATTGGCGATGACGTATTTTCAAATCGGCACCATTTTATGTAGACTTATTGCAGGACGACTGATTGATGGATTTAATAAGCGTATTGTTTTACTCATATCAACAGCATTGTTTTTCATCATTATGGGACTCTTTAATTTCACTACATCCTTAGATGCTATATTCGTGCTACGCGGTTTGCATGGTGTTGTTTTTGCCCTTGGTACAACGGTAATGTCTGCTTTAGCTGTGTTAGTACTACCTCCTAGTCGAAAAGGGGAGGGGATTAATATGTTTGCCATCTTTTCGAATGTAGCCATGGTCTTGGGGCCTGCTATTGGGTTATATGCGCTATCATCATATGGTAGTATGGCGCTGTATTTATTTTTAACAGCTATGACAGGATTGGCTATGCTATTAAGTAATGTTATTCCTCTTTCAAAAGAGTTAGCCTTACCAAAACCAGCTAAGCACAAAGGCTGGCATATTTCTCAATTTATTGAAAGAAAAAGTTTGCCTTGGGCATTAATGGCATTGTTCATTGGTTTTACTTATTCCGGTGTTTTAGTGTTTATTCCTATCGAGCTGAATAGTATGGGTGCAGGAATTTGGGGTAGTGCCTTTTTTGCAATCTTTGCCTTGATGATTATAATCAGTCGACCTGTGGTGGGGAAAGTCTATGCTCGTTATGGATCTAAGTTTATTATTTATCCTGGGTTAGGCTTATTTATATTAGGATTATTTGCTTTAGGCGTTGCTACAACACCGATGTCAATTATTCTAACAGCTCCATTATTGGGGTTAGGCTATGGGGCGGCTCAGCCGGCATTTCAAGCATTAGCTATACAATCAGCGCCTATTGAACGAGCCGGTGTATCGACGGCGACATATTTTTTAGCTCTCGATATAAGTGTAGGCGCTGGTTCTGTAATACTTGCATTACTGGCAAGTGCATTAGGATATCAATATCTTTATATTATTACTGCTTTAGTTATGGTAGTTGCGCTCGGTCTGTATCATGTATGGATTAAAAAATACACTCCATTAGAAATGTAGTTATATGGGGATTTAATTTGTGAAAGCTTACCTTCGTAGATTTAGATAAAACCATAAATCCTTATAGGATACTTTTGAAAGAATTCTATAAGGTTTTTTTAGTTTTTAGTAGTAATTAGAGGAAGTTAGTTAAAAATAAAATGAACTAAAGCGATTGAAAAAAGATGTTATACAATTAAAACCTAAATTAATAAGGAATTAAGGCGTGCTTATGATGATGTGTAGTGAATTTAAAATGAAGTTGTAAAAACAAGGCTTTTATATGTTGACGATTATTTTATTTGTGCTATACTTATACAAGTCGTTAGGACACAGCACAAACGATGAGCACAAAAAAACTTCTGAAAAAAGTTTTAAAAAGTGCTTGACGTAATGAGCTGAACTTGATAGAATAATCAAGTCGCCAGTTGATGAAACGCTTCGAAAGAAGGTAGTGGAAACTGGTACAGATCTTTGAAAACTGAACAATGATAGGTAATCAATCATATGATTGAACATATGCCAGAGTGCGGGTTTTGACAAAGTCAAAACCAACCATAATTCAAAGTTACTTAAATGTAACGACAACAAATAATGAGCTATTCAAATAGCTTCAAGATATCTTGGAGAGTTTGATCCTGGCTCAGGACGAACGCTG
>ERZ772909.884-NODE-884-length-17517-cov-4.879166_pt1 | contig 17517 bp, 16 predicted proteins | sample MGYA00511137_ERZ772909 | MGnify/ENA primary metagenome ERZ772909 (study PRJEB29015, sample SAMEA2738095) | human oral metagenome | biome: human oral; feature: human-associated habitat; material: saliva | place: China | collected 2270 ... | reverse complement strand
GCCTTCAGCCTACTCGGCCATCTCACCACAATCGGTTTGTGGGCGGTATAATACGGATTTATAATAATAAGTCAAATTATTTTTTCCGAAAAGTGCTTGAAATCAAGTTAGTTGTGCGATTTCTCGACAACTTCAAGTATCACCTTCGCTGATTATTTCCCGCGTAAAATTGCCCGTAAATTGGCAATATGGCTTTGTGTTTTCGCTTGTTGCTGTTCGGCAGTTAACGGCGGTTTATCCCGTTCCCACTGCAAATCGTTTTCCGGCAACTCCAGTAAGAATCGGCTTGGCTCAGGACGAATCAATTCGCCGAACTGGCGGCGTTCTTTGCACAAAGAAAACCACAGATTCTGCTGCGCACGCGTAATGCCCACATACGCCAAACGGCGTTCTTCTTCCACGTTGTCTTCGTCAATGCTGGTTTGATGCGGCAAAATGCCTTCTTCCATGCCGATTAAAAACACATGTGGAAATTCCAGCCCTTTGGAGGCATGAAGCGTCATTAATTGTACTTGATCGCTGTCGTCTTCCTCTTCGCCCCGTTCTAACATATCGCGCAACGTTAAGCGGGTGACGATTTGGTTCAGATTCATCGGTTCGTTAAACTCGTCGCCTTTTAGCATATCAGCGACCCAATCAAACAACGTTGCCACGTTTTTGCTCTGCATTTCTGCCGCTTTCGGGCTGGTGGCGTATTCGTATAAATATTCTTCATAATGTAACGAAGCAAGCATGGAGCGCACGGCGCGTTCAGGTTCGGAACGTTGTATTTCATCATTCAATTCCACAATCCAACGGGCGAATTTTTGCAACGCATCATAGGCTTTCGGGGTGACCCGTTGAATCAGCTCAAAATCAAAAATTGCTTCAAATAAGCTGACATGTTTTTCTTGTGCCAATGATCCCAATTTTTCCAGCGTTGCCGTACCGATTTCCCGTTTGGGTGTGTTCACAATGCGCAAAAACGCCGCATCATCATCTTGATTCACCACCAAACGCAAATACGCCATCATGTCCTTAATTTCCGCGCGGGAGAAAAAGGATGTGCCGCCGGAGATTTTGTATGGAATACGGTTTTGCATTAGAATTTTTTCCAGCAAGCGCGATTGGTGGTTGCCACGATACAAAATGGCATAATCACGATAATGGGTTTTCGCGATAAAACGATGAGCAATGAGTTCGCCCACGACACGTTCCGCTTCATGTTCTTCGTTTTTTGCTTCGATAATTTGTAATTTTTCCCCTTCGCCTAAATTGGAAAAGAGTTTTTTGTCGAAAACATGATCATTGTTATCGATGAGGATATTGGCACAATGTAAAATGCGTTGGCTGGAACGGTAATTTTGTTCCAGTTTAATCACCCGTAACGCCGGAAAATCATCACGTAACCGCACCATATTCTGCGGGCGAGCACCACGCCAAGAATAAATAGACTGATCGTCGTCACCCACCACCGTGAAACGCGCACGTTCCCCCACTAACAACTTAATCAACTCATATTGGCTGGTATTGGTGTCTTGGTATTCATCTACCAACAAATAACGAATTTTCTCCTGCCATTTGGACCGCACTTCTTCGTTTTGTTTGAACAGTAGGGTCGGCAACATAATCAAATCATCAAAATCCAAAGCATTGTAAGCACGTAGCTGCTTGTTATAGCGGTCGTAACAATGAACGAAGGTTTGTTCTTGCTTATCTCGCGCTAATGTCATTGCTTGTTGCGGGCTACATAAATCATTTTTCCAGTTGGAGATACGATTAATTAGCGTGCGTAGTAACTCTTTGTCTTCTTGCAATAGATCGGCAGTGAGCTCTTTTAACAACGCCATTTGATCATGTTCATCAAACAGCGTCATGTTCGCTTTAAAACCTAAGTGCTTGTATTCACGCTTAATAATGTCAAACCCGAGGGTGTGAAAGGTGGACACAATTAGCCCTTTGGAGGATTCCTTACCAATGGACTGTGCCACACGTTCTTTCATTTCACGTGCGGCTTTATTGGTGAAAGTGACGGCGGCGATTTGCTTTGGAAGATAACCGCACTTACCAATCAGGTGAGCAATTTTGTTGATGATGACGCGCGTTTTCCCAGAGCCTGCACCGGCTAAAACGAGGCAAGGGCCGGACACATATTCCACGGCTTGTTGTTGTTGCGGATTGAGTTTCATAGTCATTGATTATTCACTTTGCGACCAGACATAAGGCAAAAGTGCCGTATCCAACAGAAAAGACAAGGGCACATCCAAAATCGGTAAGCCCCAGCGCTTTGCCATCTCGAAATCGTATTTGGTGCCGGCATAGGCGCGATAAGGCTCTGTTGGATCCACCAGTTTTACCACAGTGCCACAGGCGCTGGTGGTGAAAAGTGCGGTCGAAAAAAACAGTGTTTTTAGGGGTTGAAATTTCATAAGCAGGCGAATTTTACACCAAATAGGAAAGGATAGGGCAAGGTTTCCGTAAGATTGCGCAGGCAAAAAAATTGCGCCGTTGGTTTTCCTTCGGCGCAATCTCTTTAAAATGCATTCAAATTAGAAACGATAGGTCGCGCTTGTGCTGAATGTATTGCCTTTAATGTTCGTGCTTTCAAAGCGATGACCGGTGCGTAAATATTCAACGCCAAGTTCAAAGTTTGGCACAACGGCGGCTTTCACACCGGCACCGAAACCATAACCTAAGTTCGTATCGCTGGCACTGTAGCTGCCATCGTGAGCATATTTTTTAAATTTCACCACTTCGCCACTGAGTTTCGCATAAGGCAAAATAGATGGTGCAACTTTATAACCTAGCAAATAGCCTACGCCTAAACGTCCTCGTTGTTCAAATCGGCCATAAGCGTTGTCTTGTAATTTGGAATCATGCGCTTTTAATTTTCCTTCCACGATACCCACGACATTTTCATCAAGTTGGAAACCGTAATCAACGATAGCATCAATATTGGCAATACGTTTTGCACCTTCATATTTTGTTGTACCCACGCCAACCCCAACACCTAAATCAGTGAAATTAACATCGGAGGCGATTGCCGTTGTTGATACGATAGCCGCGCTAAGCGCTAAAAGTGTGAATTTTTTCATAAGATCCTCTGCTGGATTGTGTTAAAAACGACCTGAGTATAGGCATTTTCACCGTCAGGATCAAGATCCATCAGCGATTTCACCGATCAGACAAGACAAAGTGCGGTATGTTTTTTCGGTGTTTTTTTAATCCCTTTTTTCAGGGGGATTTCCCCATGCGCCCTTGGCCGATTTTCGCTATAATGCGACAACATTTTATCAACATCATGAGATGATTATGGCCCAAATTGCTGCAAATCCCCTTGTCCTCGTGGACGGTTCTTCTTATTTATACCGCGCCTTTCACGCTTTCCCTCCGCTTACCAACTCCAACGGTGAACCGACAGGCGCTATGTATGGTGTGCTGAATATGTTGAAAAGCCTGATTTCTCAAGTGCAGCCAAGCCACATTGCGGTGGTGTTTGATGCCAAAGGCAAAACTTTCCGCGATGAAATGTTTGAGCAATATAAATCTCATCGTCCGCCGATGCCGGATGATCTGCGTAAACAAATCCAGCCTTTGCACGACATGATCCGCGCATTGGGTATTCCGCTGTTGGTGGTGGAGGGCGTTGAAGCGGACGACGTAATCGGTACGTTGGCACGCCAAGCGTCGCAAAATGGGCAAAAAGTGCTGATCAGTACCGGCGACAAAGACATGGCACAGCTGGTGGACGATAACATTATGTTGATTAATACCATGAACAACAGCCTGCTAGATCGCGCAGGAGTGATTGAAAAATACGGTATTCCGCCGGAACTGATTATTGATTATCTGGCGTTAATGGGCGACAGCTCTGACAACATTCCGGGCGTATCGGGTGTCGGTGAAAAAACAGCGCTAGGGCTTTTGCAGGGCATCGGCAGCATGGCACAAATTTATGCCAATCTGGATAAAGTCGCCGAACTGCCCATTCGTGGTGCGAAGAAACTCGGTGAAAAATTGCTTGCTGAAAAAGACATGGCGGATTTGTCCTACGCGTTGGCAACCATCAAAACCGACGTAGAACTGGCCTTTTCCCCGCAAGAACTTGCCCTAGGTGACAGCAACAATGACGCCTTAATCGAATATTTCGGGCGGTATGAATTCAAACGCTGGCTAGGTGAAGTGATGAACGGTACCAGTTCCGTAACGCAACCGACGCAATCAGTGAAAATTAATCACTATCAAGCGACGCCGGCAGCCAAAACCGATGAAAGTGCGGTTGAAAACTCGGTTAAATTTAACATCGACCGCAGCCGCTATGAAAACATTCTGACTGAAGCGGATTTAGTTCGTTGGGTGGAAAAATTAAGTGCCGAGAAACTGATTGCGGTGGATACGGAAACCGACGGGTTGGATTATATGTCTGCTAATTTGGTCGGCGTGTCTTTTGCATTAAAAAATGGCGAAGCAGCGTATTTACCATTGCATTTGGATTATCTCGGTGCGCCAAAAACGTTGGAAAAAAGCACCGCACTTGCTGCCATCAAACCCATTTTAGAGAACCCGAATATCGGTAAAATCGGGCAGAATCTCAAGTTTGATATGACTATTTTCGCCCGCAACGGCATTGAATTACGGGGCATTGAATTCGACACCATGTTGCTTTCTTACACCTTGGACAGCACCGGTCGGCACAACATGGACGACCTAGCGAAACGTTATCTCGGCCACCAAACCATCGGCTTTGAAGACATTGCCGGCAAAGGGAAAAATCAGCTAACATTCAACCAAATCCCACTAGAGCAAGCAGGCGAATACGCGGCGGAAGATGCCGACGTTACCATGAAATTAAAGCAGGTGTTGTGGGAAAAACTTCAGTCGCAACCCAGTTTGGTGGAACTCTATCAGTCCATCGAATTGCCGTTGCTCGGGGTATTGTCACGCATGGAACGTTGCGGCGTACTAATTGATTCTGATGCGCTATTCTTGCAGTCCAACGAAATTACCGAAAGATTGACCGCACTTGAAATGCAGGCGCATGAACTGGCGGGGCAACCGTTCAATTTGGCGTCCACGAAACAGTTGCAAGAAATTCTGTTTGATAAACTCGGCTTGCCGGTATTGCAAAAAACCCCGAAAGGCGCGCCGTCTACCAATGAAGACGTGTTGGAGGAATTGGCGTACAGCCACGAATTGCCGAAAGTGTTGGTGGAACATCGCGGTTTGAGCAAACTGAAATCCACTTACACTGATAAATTGCCGCAAATGGTGAACCCGCAAACCGGGCGCGTGCACACATCTTACCATCAAGCTGTGACGGCAACCGGGCGGCTTTCTTCCAGTGATCCGAATTTGCAGAATATTCCGATTCGTAACGAGGAAGGCCGCCGTATTCGCCAAGCCTTTATTGCCCGTGACGGTTATAAAATTATTGCTGCCGACTATTCCCAAATCGAGCTGCGCATTATGGCGCATTTGTCCAACGACGCAGGTTTGATTAATGCGTTCGCCCAAGGTAAAGACATTCACCGCTCCACCGCGGCGGAAATTTTCGGTTTGCCGTTGGAACAGGTGACGAGTGAACAGCGTCGCAACGCGAAAGCCATTAACTTCGGTCTGATTTATGGCATGTCTTCCTTTGGGCTTTCCCGTCAGCTTGGGATTTCCCGCGCGGATGCGCAACGCTACATGGATTTATATTTCCAACGTTATCCTGGCGTGCAAACCTTTATGCACGACATCCGTGAGAAGGCGAAAGCGCAGGGCTATGTGGAAACCTTGTTTGGACGCCGTTTGTATTTGCCGGAAATTAATTCTTCCAATGCTATGCGTCGCAAAGGCGCGGAACGGGTGGCGATTAACGCACCGATGCAAGGTACCGCCGCTGACATCATCAAACGCGCCATGATTAAACTGGATGAAATCACGCGCGATGATCCGGATATTCACATGATCATGCAGGTGCACGATGAATTGGTGTTTGAAGTGCGGTCAGAAAAAATCGCGTTTTTTAGCGATCTCATCAAACAGCACATGGAAGCCGCCGCCGAACTTGTGGTACCATTGATTGTGGATGTCGGCGTGGGCGAGAATTGGGACGAAGCCCACTAATGTTAAGGAGAGAGCATGGCACACAAAATTATCCGTAGCGCAGATTTTACCGCCACCCGTGCTTGGGGCGGTTTGGATATTGCTGAAATGAATGGCATCAGCGTGCGGTTACATTGGACGGATGAGCCTTATAAATGGCATATCAATGATGGCGAGGAAGTTTTTGCGGTGATGGACGGCGTAGTGGAAATGCACTACAAAGAGCGCGGCGAAGCCAAGAGCGTATTGCTAGAAACCGGCGATATTTTCTACGCCGGCATCGGCACCGAACACGTTGCCCACCCGCAAGGCGAAGCACGGATTTTGGTGATTGAAAAGGCGGGGAGTATTTGATTAATAAAGAACTTAAATGTTGCAGAGATGTAATAAAATATGACCGCAGAATCCTCCTCCTAAAAGAATTTTTATTTTACAAAACACCGGCGGACACAAAGTTATCAAATGACATAATTTTCGTATCAGCCATAACGTTTTAGTTTCCCAAGAGAGAAGTCATTGGCAAAAGTGCGGTAAAACTTAACCGTCTTTTATAGGCTCCAAGATGCAATGAACAAGGAGATCACCATGAAACTTTGGTATTCCACCACAAGTCCCTTTGTGCGCAAAGTGATGGCTGTGCTTAAATATCATAAATTGGACGAACAAATTGAATTGTTACGCGTGACATCCGCATTCGATCCCAATTCGCCACATAACCAAGACAACCCGCTCGGACGCATTCCGGCGTTACAGCTTGATAACGGAGAATGGTTGTTTGGTAGTCTATTAATCAGTGAATATTTAGATTCTATCGGACACAGTAAGTGTTTATTTCCACAAGGAGAACAACGCTGGCAGGTGCTGCAGGCGCATTCTTTGGTGGATGGCATTTTAGAAAATACCATTCCAATGCTTGCTGAACGCATGCTTCGCCCACAGGAAGAATGGTGGACGACACGGCATGAACAACTCACTGAACGTAATTGTCGTAGTTTTATTGAATTGGAAAAGTATCTGACAAAATTTGGTGAGCAGTTAAATATCGGTACGATAAGTGCCGTCTGTCTTATCGACTGGTGGGTATTTCGTCAAACTCAAATCGGGTTAGATTTAAACAAGCTCTCCACAAATTTAATAACTTGGGCAGCACGTATGAATCAGCATTATGATTTTTTAGCAGAGACCAAACCAAGATAAGACACCTAGGAAAATAACCGCACTTTTGCGCTAAAAATACATCGACTTTATGCCATAAAAAAATAACAATCCGCACGTAAATGTGCGGATTGTTATTTCTAAATCACATATCAATTAACTAAAAGTTCTTGGCGTATATATTCTAAATTCATTAAAAATACCGCATTCGTTTTTTACTTACTTTAGGAGAGCCTATGCTTTTAACAGGATTATTTTGTGGTATTTTGCTTGGCTTTGTGATGCAACGTGGGAGTTTTTGTATCTCCAATAGCGCAAGCGTCCACGCTTGTACCAATTTTCCTAAAGATTAATCAATGAAAACACACCTTACAAAAACCCTATTACGTTAGGATGTCATAGTATCCGGTGATTGCGTAATTATGTCATGAAATATCAATTTATAATTGATATGGGAAGTTTGAAGAGGTAATTCCGTTTGTGCAAAAACACCGTTTTTAGGGTTGGAAACGGTGTTTTTTATTCAGAACAATACTTGATAAACAAAAAGACTGATAATACTCAAGAAATTTAGCTTAAATTTCACTATCAATTTTTTCCTCAATCGTATTCATATACGCCTGTAAATCAATCGCTGGCACTGTTCCGATTGCTTGTTGCAAATAACGAGTTAATTGCATAAAGAAAGTGATTAATGAATTTTCAGGTCGACTAAATACCAATGATTGAAAAGTTCGCTTCTGATAATAATCGTGAATGCGTTTTTTAGAATTGACTTTCTCATTTACATCCTCTTCACCATCATACTGAACAAAGAAACTACCATAATCCACAATACAGCCCAAATCAATCCCCTCTAAATCAGTTAAAGATTTGATATGCTTCTCAATGGTATCATTATTATTATGTGTAAAAGAATTGGTGGTGGTTAAAATACCACCAATAATCTTTGTCAATGGGCGGGCAGATAACTTTTGTCCAGAATTAATCATAGATGTTGATGTGCGGTCTAGTCTTCTAACACTGGCAATTTTTTGACCTGCATACTGAATATAATTAATATCGCCAACCGTTCCCTGAATATCAGGTTTGACTTCAAAAACCGCATAAACGCCTTCGGCTGGAATGTATTTAAAACCATTTTGATTAAAAATAAATGGTGTAAACCAATTATCATAAATAACAATATCAATTTGGTCACTAGTATTTCCCTGGTAATCAATCACAATTGCTTTATCTACACTATAACGATTTGGTAAATAATTTTGCAACCATTCAATCCAAGCATTTTCTAAGGCATCGCCTTTTGAACCTGGATGATGAATAAATTCACGATTGGTACTTAATTGGCTTTGCATTTGCCCTTGCATACCACGAAATAAGGCTGATAACTCAACATGATTCATAAACAATTAACCTACCTTTATCAAAAATAAAGAAATTAAAATCCAACAATTTATTGTTAGAAATACTTAAAATAAGTAAAACAGGATTATTCAGCTGAACTGTATTACAAGAAGCAATATTATTCATTGCTTGCAAATCCGTTAAACTATACCACGCTGATGCATTCGGATGACTATGCCATTCACCTATATAATATAAACCAGTTTCTCGGAATATCTTTTCAAAATTATGAATTTTTATATTTAATTCACGCCTAAATTCCACTGGAGAGCTGGTGTATTTATCAACTAATAAAAAATCTTTAATATACAATCTAGTAAAATCATTAGAATAACAACCTAAAAGAAACCCACCATATTCATTTGGATAATGATGAATTGCTTTTTTTGTCATAAGTTCAATGAGTTGGTATTCAAAACATAATCGAAGGTTTTTTGTGTTTTCTCACAATCATTAAAACCTCTCAACCTTTAAATTGAGATTATCATCATATTGAATAGTAAAATTTTGATAATTATTCTCTTGAATCATTAAGTTAATTGTTTTTAATGATAGTTGAACCATAATGGCAATATCATTATACGATGCTTTAAAAGTTGGATTCCAACAGCCAATAGGATTATATAAATCCAAAGTATCATTCTCTAAAATATTATCAAACTGATGTCTAACAAAGCGGTAATGATTGGGTGAAACACCACATACCAATGCTTTTGCGTGATTTGTTATAGATAAATTCAATATAGTGCTGGTTAAATTTAACTTGCCTGTAAGATACATTAAATCATCATCAGTAGAACAATCAAATATATAATCAAATTCTGAAAATTTTGCTGATAAAAAATTAATATGCTCTGATGCAAGATCAAATTTAATATATTCCGTCACCAAATTACGAATGGGATTCAACTCAACAAAAGGAGAAATACTCCACAAAATACTTGCCAATTCATCTGCTTTATTTTCATAAGGCGGTATAAAATTATATTCCGACCGACAAATATTCTCTGGTTCTTTAATATCATAATCAGCAATGGTAATATTCTTACAACCACCACGCACAAGTGTCTTAGCAACTTGACTTCCAATCGCTCCTAGCCCAATAATAAGCACTTTTTTATCAGTTAGATTTGGATGAAACGCACCTCGTCCGAAAAAATAATGATAGGATGAATTTTTTGAAATAACCCAGTTTATTTTCTTATCGCAAAGTTCATATATTCCTTGCGTATTTTTAAAAAATTTGTCTTTCAAATCAATCATCGCAACTTGCCAGTGAATGTTTTGTTTTTTTGTATTATATCCAATAAAAATAGGTATATATTTTTGTTGAATAGAAAAAGTAATTTTCCAAATCTCACTTAACATTTCTTGGTTAAATAAGGATTTAAATTCTTGCCAATTTGAAAATGAAAATCTATCATAAATTGATGGTCTTTTACCAATAAAGACATAAATCCCTGATAAATTATTTTCCTTGTTTGAGTAAAACAATGACCATTGGCAATTTCTTTGGGTCATATTATGCGTAAAAGATTGCACTAAATAATGGTACATATCCTTATCTTTATATTTTGATTTTGTTAAGAAAGTGTTGGTAACAATACCAATCTCATTTTGAGAAAATAATTTATCAACATCAGTAAACTGAAAGGAAAAATATGCTCCATTATAGCTATGATTTGGAGTAATTAGATGCTCATAATGCTCATCTTTTTCTTGATGAATAATATATTGAACAATCCATTTTTTGATTGCCTGGAAATCTTGCTGTAATTTCTTCTCAAAAATAACGCAATGCTGATTATGAAAGCAAATAGCATTATCAGACATCACATGGCTGAATTTTTTATATTCATCATTTTTTAGATAAAAGCGAATGGACTCACTATCACTGATTTTTAATGGGTAGGCTTGATCAATGATAATATTAAAATCAATAGGCTTATCTAATTCTTCAAAATCAAAAGTAATGTCAAAACTTACCTGCTCTTGTGAAAAATAAAGAGCAGATAAATTTTTAATATATGGAATAGATTGAATAGTTTGCTCTAATTCAATTTGAGAAAATTTCATATCAACCAAATCTTTGTGAAATTGGAGGTGTTGAAACTAATACCGAACTTTTAAGCCCATAAGCCTTATTCCCATCGTTATTATTTTCAGCAAATTTTCCATTTAATGGAAGATAAAACTCTATTTGTTTTTCATTTAATTCTATTTGTACTAGCATAGATTCCAATCTAGAAATTAGCGTTCTTTTTTCTATACTATCTAAGGATTGGGCCAAATCATTATTGCTATTGCCAGGATCTTTAAGTGTAAAATTTTCGCTTTGAATATTATCAATAATATAATTTAAAACGGTTTTAAATTGTTCCCATAAGTTACCCTGTGGAGATGATTTTTCATAAGCCTTAATTACCAATATCTCAATAAAAAAAGACTTGTATTTGTATTTATGACAAGCTTTCCAAATTTTTAGCAAACGAATAACTTTTCTTTCATTTTCTTTGGCTTTAATGTGTTCAATTTGAGCATGAATATTGGTTTTAAGATAACCATCATTTTGTGTTTTATGTAGATTTAAATCCTTATGTTCTGAAAAAGAATCTAGACTGGTCTCTCTCGCAGGAACAACATCAATATTAATTTCATCTTCTTCATCAAAAGTTAAACCGATAGAAACCCCTTGTTTCTTTACAGTAGTTTCATCTTTATACTTTTCTGTTAGTTTTTCCAAAACATCTTCAAACATGTCTTCTAATGTTGAAAAAGCATTGCGTTTAAATGGTACAACCAAGTCCAAATCAAACTTAGTATTGATGGCTGTGTGTTTTTTATACGAGCCAGAATTAAATGGCTCATAAATTTTGCTACCGTATTGTTCATTTAAAAATTGCTTAATCTCTTCTCGTTTAGTGCGATATGTGTTGATTAGCTCTTCAATATGTTTCATTCTGTAACTTTCTAGTACAGAATTTAAGTAATCGCTTTTGTAGTCTGCCATAGTCAATCCTAATAAAATTTTCAGTACATAACAGATTATTTTGGGTTATGATGAGCCCAAGATAGTTTTCTTTTTACTATATTGGATCGCGCCTATGAGATTTCAAGACTGAGCTAATAGTAAAGATAATTTTGATTAAAATATAATCTTAAATTATGCCTAACCATAAAAACTCTCAATTTTCTAAAATAGCGACAATCCCTTATAACATTGTTTATTTGTCCACCCCAACCAAAATTATTAGGAGATTTCCCTAATGGTTTGATTTATTTAATCAACAATGAAACATTTTTTTAAATCCTAAAAATCCACCATAGCCACCTTGGGCGTACTCTCGCTTATTGTGGTGATTTTGTTTTTTAACTGTTCGTGGTATTCGTGCTTTCCAAACCTTGCCGATAGATTCCTATCATGATATGCGGTTTCCGATGGTAAATATTACGGTGACACAAACGGGGGCGTCGGCAGATGAATTGCTGTAATAAATGTAAAAAAGAGAGCCATTGTCATTAAAGAGCTCTCTACACGTATATATATTTTATTTGCAGTTATTCTGTATATGGAATTCAGAACGGAATATCATCATCAAAATTATCCATTGGCGCTTCGGCTGCCGGTTTGCTTGCCGGAGTGGCACGTGGTGCAGTTGGCGCGCTTGGTGCTTGGCTTGAGTAGCTTGGCTGTGCTGCCGGCGCATAGCCCCCGGATTGACGATCAGAGCGGCTGTCTAACATTTGTAAAACGTCGCCTTGAATTTCTGTGGTGTAGCGATCTTGGCCGTTTTGATCTTGCCATTTGCGGGTTCTTAAACGCCCTTCGACATAAACTTTAGAGCCTTTGCGTAGGTATTCGCCCGCCACTTCCGCCTGACGACGATAGAACACAATGCGGTGCCATTCGGTCACTTCACGACGTTCGCCGGTGTTTTTATCATTCCAGCTTTCACTGGTGGCAACGGTAATGTTGGCAACCGCTTCGCCGTTCGGCATGGTACGCATTTCAGGATCGTTACCTAAGTTACCCACAATAATGACTTTATTTACTCCAGCCATAATATCCTCTTTTTTATTCAATTTTGCTGTAAAAAAATTTGCTCTATTCTGCCTGAAAATTCGGAATAAATCCACGCCTTCAACAAAATTAACTGGATATTTGCACAGTTATTTAGGAATATGCGATAATTGTCGCAAATTTACACTTCTTTCATTTATAAAATCTATTATGGATACCATCGACATTCGTGGGGCGAGAACCCACAATCTGAAAAATATTAACTTAACCATTCCACGCGACAAACTCATTGTTATTACCGGCTTATCCGGCTCGGGAAAATCTTCTTTGGCTTTTGACACTCTGTATGCCGAAGGACAACGCCGTTATGTGGAATCCTTGTCCGCCTATGCGCGTCAATTTTTGTCATTAATGGAAAAACCCGATGTAGATCATATTGAAGGGCTTTCACCGGCTATTTCTATTGAGCAAAAATCTACCTCACACAACCCGCGTTCAACGGTGGGTACCATTACCGAAATTCACGATTACCTGCGTTTGTTGTTTGCCCGCGTGGGTGAGCCGCGCTGTCCTCATCACAATGTGCCACTCACGGCACAAACCATCAGCCAAATGGTGGATAAAGTGCTTTCTCTGCCTGAAGAAAGCAAAATGATGTTGTTGGCGCCGGTGGTAAAAGAGCGCAAAGGTGAGCACGTTAAATTATTGCAACAAATTGCTGCGCAAGGCTACATTCGTGCCCGTATCGATGGTGAGATTTGTGATTTATCCGATCCGCCAAAACTGGAATTACAGAAAAAACATACCATCGAAGTAGTGGTGGATCGCTTTAAAGTGCGGTCAGATTTAGCCACAAGATTAGCGGAATCCTTTGAAACCACGCTCGAGCTTTCCGGCGGCACGGCGGTCGTCGCGTATATGGACGATCCGAAGGCGGAAGAACTGGTGTTCTCTGCCAACTTTGCCTGTCCGCACTGTGGCTATTCCGTACCGGAACTGGAACCTCGTCTCTTCTCCTTTAATAACCCTGCCGGTGCGTGCCCGACTTGTGATGGTTTGGGCGTGCAACAATATTTCGATGAAAAACGCGTGGTGCAAAATCCAAGCATTTCCCTTGCCAATGGCGCTATTAAAGGCTGGGATCGTCGCAATTTCTATTATTACCAAATGCTCACGTCCTTGGCGAAACACTACCATTTCGATATTGAAACGCCTTTTGAAGAACTGCCGAAAAAAATTCAACAGATTATTTTGCACGGTTCCGGCAAGGAAGAAATTGAATTCCAATACATGAACGATCGTGGCGATGTGGTGTTGCGCCACCATGTCTTTGAAGGTATTTTGAACAACATGGCGCGCCGCTATAAAGAAACGGAATCCATGTCAGTGCGCGAAGAACTGGCAAAACACATCAGCAATCGCCCTTGTGCCGATTGTGGCGGTTCGCGTCTGCGCCCAGAGGCACGTAACGTTTATATTGAGCAAACCAATCTGCCTGATGTCTCAGAGAAAAGCATCGGAGAAGCCTTGAGCTTTTTTGGAGAGCTACAACTGAGCGGACAAAAAGCGCAAATCGCCGAGAAGATTCTGAAAGAAATCAAAGAGCGGTTACAATTTTTGGTCAATGTGGGCTTGAATTATCTTTCCCTTTCCCGCTCCGCTGAAACCCTTTCAGGCGGTGAAGCGCAACGCATTCGCCTTGCCAGCCAAATTGGTGCGGGCTTGGTCGGCGTGATGTATGTGTTGGATGAACCGTCTATCGGGTTACATCAACGGGATAACGAACGCTTGCTCAATACCTTGATTCACTTACGAAATCTCGGCAACACTGTGATTGTAGTGGAACATGATGAAGATGCGATTTTAAGCGCCGACCACATTATCGACATCGGCCCGGGCGCAGGTGTGCATGGTGGCAATGTCATTGCCGAAGGCACGGCACAACAAATCATGCAAAATCCAAACTCACTTACGGGCAAATTCTTATCCGGCGCGGAAAAAATCGAAATACCGAAAAAACGTACCGCACTTGATAAGAAAAAAACACTCAAGTTGTTCGGTGCATCAGGCAATAACCTGAAAAACGTCAACTTAGAGATTCCGGTCGGCTTATTCACCTGTATCACCGGCGTCTCCGGTTCAGGCAAATCTACGTTGATAAACGACACCTTGTTCCCGATTGCCCAAAACGCGTTAAACCGTGCGGAAAATGCGGAAGCAGCGCCGTATAAATCTATCGAAGGTTTGGAGTTTTTCGACAAAGTTATCGATATTGACCAAAGCCCGATTGGCCGTACACCGCGCTCTAACCCGGCAACCTACACGGGCGTATTTACCCCGATTCGTGAGCTATTCGCCGGCGTACCGGAAGCCCGAGCACGCGGCTACAATCCGGGACGTTTCAGTTTTAACGTACGCGGTGGACGTTGCGAAGCCTGTCAGGGCGACGGCGTAATCAAAGTGGAAATGCACTTCCTGCCGGATGTGTACGTGCCTTGCGACCAATGTAAGGGCAAACGCTACAACCGCGAAACCTTAGAAATTCGCTACAAAGGCAAAACCATTCATCAAGTGTTGGATATGACCGTGGAAGAAGCGCGCGAATTTTTCGATGCAGTTCCGATGATTGCGCGCAAACTGCAAACCCTCATGGACGTGGGATTGTCTTACATTCGCTTAGGTCAATCCTCCACCACCCTTTCCGGCGGTGAAGCCCAACGGGTAAAATTGGCAACGGAACTCTCTAAACGAGATACGGGTAAAACCCTGTATATTCTGGACGAGCCTACTACCGGGCTACACTTTGCCGACATCAAACAGCTGCTTTCCGTGTTGCACCGCTTGCGCGATCAAGGCAATACCATCGTGGTCATTGAGCACAATTTAGACGTGATTAAAACCGCCGACTGGATTGTGGATCTCGGCCCGGAAGGCGGTAGCGGCGGCGGACAAATTATCGCCACCGGTACGCCGGAGCAGGTCGCTAAAGTCGAAGGTTCGCATACCGCGCGATTCCTGAAAGGGATTCTGGCGAAAGGTTAAAAACGTTTTATTTTTCTACCGCACTTTTGCGCACGTTGTCTGGATGATTTTGCCTTATTCGTGCAACAAGTTGCACGCTACGTTGATTTAATCACGTTTTGATTCTCGTAGCGTGCATCTTGATGCACAAAATACCTTTCCGTTCATTTTGGTGAATGGATAAAAACGCCCCAACGATGACCACACGTTTAAACACGTCGTTTGTTTAATTCTGTCTTGTTCGTGTAACAAGTTGCACGCTACGTTGATTTAATCACGTTTTGATTTTCGTAGCGTGCATCTTGATGCACGAAATACATTTCTGTTAATTTTGATGAATGGATAAAAATGTCCCAACAATGACCGCACGTTTAATCACATCGTTTGGTTAGTTCCATTTTTTTCGTGCAACAAGTTGCACGCTACGGTCTACTATTCAAAACTTAAACGGGATAAACCTTAAGTTCAATCCGAAATAGTTATCCTATTCCATTTCACTTGCCCGGTTATTCAGATACAGTTCAAAGTGCGGTCGGTTTTTCAAACATTTTTTAAATGATAACAACCATATCCGATATAGCCGTTAAATAATATCTATTTTTTTCAAAATGTTATAAGCACATATTGAGAGATGGCTCGAGAAAAGCTAATGTTCACAACGACAATTTAAAAAGTCATTAACGTCAGGAGCTGTTAGGTGTAAAATAAATTCAATATCTATGTTCTTATCATCTCTCATGATTTGAACAAGTCCCATAGAATTAAATAAGACTATCATCCCTTTATCTCAAAGAGATGAATTTTTTCCAATAAATAAGATCTCTAAGCATTATATTTTTATGGGTAGCATATTTCATTAAACACCTTATTAAAAATAAACTAATTAAATAATCTTTCTTACTTCCTTTCCTAATTCATCTCTAACAATCTCAATGTCATTAGAAAAAATTTCAATACTACCTACATTATCAATTAATGTTATTTTCCATTTTTTATGATTTTTATATTGCTCCAGCATAACTATTGACGATATGTAAATACTATCTGCTTCATAGGAAGAGGGGGATAAATTTTTTTCTCCAACATCTAGGAAGACTTGAAAACTGCTAACATCAATAAACTGCAATGTGTAGCTCACTAAATTATCTTCAAGTTTTTCAACTTCGAATATAAGATTTTGATTTTTTAATACATTACTTGCATTAAAATCAAATTTTATACTCATAATTTTTGCATCAATTAAAAAATTCATTTAATTTCCCTCTTATAAAATTTAAGGTATTGGAGCTGGCCCACAACCACCAAAAGCGTGTTTTATAGTAAAACATGTACAATCCGGATAAGGTCTTTGATTATTTACCGAATAATGCCAGTGGACTTTTGATCCCGTGCTACCTAAACAGTCTCCATGATCATGAGTAGTATGAGTCTGAAAATCAAACTTAACTCCAGCAGGAGGATTACAAGGCGGGCATTTTGTTTTATTATACTTCACTGTACCATCTGCTTCAGCCTGAGCCTGAGCCTCAACCTTATCCTCTTCCTCCGCTGCCTCCATTGCCCCCACGCCGATAAGAATACCAGCTATGGCTGTCCCGACATAGGCTAATCCTTCTAAAAGCCAAGGCACCGCAAGTGCTGGTGCAAATAAGCCCAATGGGTCAACTTGATTCTGCACCGCCCCCTCAAACCGATACAAATTCACCCCCCCATCAACCCAATCGGGTCTTGCGTAATAAACCGCCCGAGTGCGGGTTCATAATAACGCAAAAAGTTGTAGTGCAAACCCGTTTCTTGGTCGAAGTACTGGTTCTGCAGGCGGAACGGTTGGTGCGTGCTCCGTT